>SXGR01107541.1_pt1 | contig 22247 bp, 20 predicted proteins | sample 3174711 | NCBI WGS metagenome assembly SXGR01 (sample SAMN11356860, study PRJNA531348) | freshwater metagenome | isolation source: freshwater sample F1-60 | place: China: Fuxian Lake, Yuxi | collected 2017-12-25 | reverse complement strand
CTGCAGGAACCAAAGAAGCTCATGAATGACCGAGCGCAGGTGTAATTTCTTGGTGGTGACCAGTGGGAAACCGGCTGTGAGGTCAAAGCGCATCTGCCAGCCGAACACCGAGAGCGTGCCGGTACCCGTGCGGTCGGGTTTCGACGCACCCCGCTCAAGGGCATGATGCATCAGATCCAGGTAAGCTTTCAAGGAGCGAGGCCCTCGAACGTGGCCGAGGTCATCTGCTCGACAATGTCCTCTTCGCTGAGGGCGCCCGACTCACGAAGGAAATCGAGCGTGGGGTCACAGGAGCGGGCATAAAAATGGTAAAGGAGAAACTCTTCGCGGTAGTGCGAGTCGATCGCACCGTCGGCCTGAGCGCGGTGGATCAGCGTGCCGATTCGCTCGGAGACCGCGATCAGCAGATCGACGTAGTCGCGTGAGCGGGTGAGCGCTTCGCGCACCGCAGCGCTGGTGGAGGGCAGGTGAGGAACGCCTCCTGCCAGCCGCTCTCGCAGTACCCATTCCAGCAGCGCGCGCAGTTGCGCCACCGCAGGAAGGGCGTCTGGAAGCGCATCGAGCGCTTCGCTGGTGCGCCTCAGAAGCCGCAGCATCACCGCGACTGCCAGCGCGTCTTTCGAGGCGAAGTGCTTGTAGAGGCTGCCTTTCGCAATACCGACCTCTGCCGCGATGTCGTCCATCGACATAAGTTCGTAGCCACGCACAGCCAGTAATTGGTTCGTTACATCAAGGATGGCCCCTTCCCGCGCCTCGAACTGCGTCGCTCTGAAGGATTTTCGCGCTGGCGGCCGCGATGCTGATTCCTGCGCGGAATGCATGCCTGCCGGGCGGGTGGAAAGATGCGCTGTCACGATCCGGGTCGTTGCCCGCGCACTGACATGATCGGTCGGTCACGCGGTTGTCTTGATTGAAAACGAAGGATTCTATCGAACGTGCCGCCGTTCGAGCGGAGTATCAGAGCCCTGTGAGGGGCATTGGCGAGCCAGACGGGCCGACTAGGGCTGGGGGGCGTTGCGGTTGAGCAGATCGACGCCGGTGCGGCGTGGTGCAGCGACCTCGATACGCTCGCCGAAGCGATCGAACACCGCACCGTCGGCGTTGACTTCACGCAGGTTGAGCCCCGGACTGACGGTTTCACCCACGGGGTAGGCCCTGGGCGGCGCCCCGTTCACCGATAGCAGGGCTGCTCCCAATTTGGGATGAACGACCACGCCCACCACCCGGATTGACCCCAGCCGCGAATCAGGAGCACTGGCGGTGACGCGCCCGACCGTACCAAACAGTCCGAACGCAGCCGCCGGGTCGGGTTGGGTGAGCGTGGGCTCAACGGCCGGGGCGATGGCCGGTTTCGGGGCGCTCAGCAATACCCCCCACCAGATTGCCGTTCCGGCACACGCGACGAGCGTGAGTGAGCCGACCAGGCTGGCAGACGTGACCCGTGGCGGGCCGTAACGAAAGCGACTCATGGCAGTGCGACAGTTCAATGTCCGAGGTCAAGCGGCAGGTGGCAGCGATCGCCTTGGCCGCTGATATCATAGCTCGGGTTTTTCATCGGAATTTTTCAAATGCAGCGGCGGCTTGGCAGGCAGCGAAAATTGTTCAGAGACCGGCTTCGGCAGCGCGGATTCACGCTGATAGAACTTATGGTCGTCATTGTCATCCTGGGCATTCTCGCGGCAATTGCCGTGCCCAGGATCATGAGCAAGCCAGATGAGGCCAGGGTGCGTGCGGCGCAGGCTGAGGTCGCGCAAATTCTGCAGGCGCTTGACCTCTATCGGCTGGATAACCAGCGCTACCCCAGCACCGAGCAGGGGTTGACGGCTCTCGCCGCGCGGCCTTCGGTTGAACCGGTCCCGCAAAACTGGAAGGCCTATCTCAAACAGGCGCCCAACGATCCCTGGGGGCGGCCCTATCAGTACCTGAGCCCGGGTGTTCGTGGCGAAATCGACGTCTTCAGCCTGGGAGCTGACGGTCAGCCGGGAGGCGAGGGCGTCAATGCCGACATCGGTAACTGGTCACTCAATCGCTGAGGCATACCTCCCCTTGAAACGGGGTCGTGGGGCGCGCCGCCGCCAGACTGGCTTTACGCTGGTTGAAATGCTGGTGGCCTTGCTGATCGCCGCCGTCCTCGCCGGGACGCTGATGCTGGCCGTGCCGGATCAGTCCAGAAGCCTGCGCTACGAGGCTGACCGGCTAGCCCGTCTCATGGCGATTGCCCGCGAAGAAGCGTTGCTGAGGGGCGCACCCGTTCGCTTCGAAGCCAGCGCGGAGCGCTACCGCTTCGTGGTGTGGCTTGATCGCGCCTGGTGGCCCCTCGCCGACGATCCCGCCCTGCGTGAACGGGTATGGCTCGCGCCCACGAGGCTCGCGCTCGAGCGCGCCGATGGCCAGAGGGTGATCGAATTCGGGCGCGAACAAGTCGATGTGCCTTTTCGCCTGCGGCTCTTGCGGGAGGGGGCGCAGACAGTGATCGTTGCCAATGGACTTGGCATCTTTTCAGTCGAATGAGCGTTTGATGAGCCTGCGCGACCAGCCACTCAGGACGGCACCCGCTTTTCGGCCGCGGACCCGGGTACGGGGTTTCACGCTTCTGGAGGTGCTGATCGCATTGACCGTTGCCTCGATCGCACTGGTGGCGGCGATGCGAGCGGGCGCCTCGCTTGCGCAGGCCTCCGGCGAGATGCGGCTACGTACCCATGCCCAATGGAGTGCCGAGAACCGGCTGTCTGCCCTTCGCCTGATGGGCGAGTTCCCGCCGGTTGGCCGCCGCACCTATGAATGTCCGATGGGGGCGTTGGCGCTGCGGTGCAGCGAAGAGGTGTTCGCAACGCCCAACCCTTCTTTCAGACGGATTGAATTGAGTGTCGAAAACCCCGTTGATGGGCACCGGCTTGCCCGTCTGACCGGGTTCGCGGTGAACCAGCGATGAATGCTGCGCGCTGCCGGCCAGCTGTTGCATGCCGTCACGGTGGCGGTTGGCAGTTCTCGGGAACTACGCAGGCGTCTGTGCGGGCGTCGCGCTCACGCGGGCGCAGGCCCACGCGCGGATTCACACTTCTTGAACTGCTGATTGCCGTGACCCTGATGTCAGTGCTCGCGCTCATGTCCTGGCGGGCGCTTGATGCCCTGATTGATGCGCGCGAACGCATCACCCGCGCGGGCGATGAACTGCGCGCGCTGGTGGTGGCCTTTGCCCAGATCGAGGAGGATCTGCGCCGCTCCTGGCCGGTACGGCTGCTCGATACCGGACGGGGACCGGTTGCGCTGGTCGAATCGCCGGGCGGGCGCGATACCACTACGGGTGGACAACTCGATCTGATTCGCGAAGCGCCCGCCGTGGCTGGATTTGCGCCAATGGGTCTCGCTGCCGGCGATCCTTCGCGTGCAAGCGGGCTGCAGCGTGTGGTCTGGCGACTCGAAGGCGGCCGGCTTGAGCGCGGATTCGTACTGTGGTGGCCGGGTAGCCCCGATGCGCTTGCTGACACTGCACTCGGTACGCGGTCCACGGTCGATGCGACCACCTGGCAGCCACTGGTAGAGCGGGTCGATGCCATCAGCTGGCGTCTGTATCGACCCGGGCAGGGCTGGTTGCCACCTGGGCAGCGTATGGACGGACCCGGTGACAGCGTCACCGGGGTTGAGCTGTCTTTGATTCGTGGCGGCGAGCGGCTCGTGCGCGTCTTTTCCATCCGGGACTGAACATGCGCCGTGACTCCCGATATGAGCGTGGTGCGGCGATCGTGAGCGTGTTGGTGCTGGTGTCGATCGCCACGCTGCTGGTGGCCAGTCTGTTCTGGCGTCAGCATCTCGCCACGCGGTCGGTGCAGAATCGTTTCGCGAGCGCGCAACTGCGCTGGATCGAGACTGCGGTACTCGACTGGGCTGCGGTGGTGCTTCGGTCAGATCAGAACTCGAGTGGTCAGGTAGATCATCTGCAGGAGACCTGGGCCGTGCCAGTGGCTGAAACCCGGCTCGACGAGACCGTGACCGCAGGGGCCCGTATTGCTGGCAGTACCCGTTCAGCCCTGATCGCCGGGCAGGTCTTTGATGCCCAGGGGCGACTCAATCTGAGTAATTTGGTGCACGAAGGTAAGCCAGTGGACGCACAGGCGGCCGCGTTTCGCCGGTTACTCGCTTTTCTCGCCCTCCCGCCCGAACTTGAATCAGCCGTGACGCGGCGTCTGCTCGAGTCTTACCCTGCGCCCGTGGCGGCGGCAGCCGATCAGGGTGCTGCGGGTACCGGCGGGGCCGCGGGTTCGGCGGTTGCGCCGGCGTCGCCGGGTTTGCCCTTGTCTGCCGCCCCTGCCCAGAGCGCCATGGCGCCAATTCCGCTACTCGCGCCGCCACTCAAGATGAGCGAACTCTTGCGGCTACCGGGCTTCGATGAGCGCGTGGTGGCGGCCCTCATGCCGTTTGCCGTGCTGCTGCCCAAACACATTCCCTCGGGCGGTACCCGTCACAGCACGGCCAGTACGCGGGTTAACGTTAACACTGCGCCTGCCGAGGTGATTGCGGCGCTGGCTGATGATTTGACGCTGGATGCCGCACGCGGGTTTGTTCTGGCGCGGGAGCGGGTGGTTTCCACCACGCTTGAACAGGCAGGGAGCCGGTTCAATCCCCCGGCCTCGCTCAGTGCGGAGCTATATTCGGTCGGATCGAGCTTTTTTCTGGTGGCCGGGGTGGTACGCTTCGAACGAGTTGAGGCGTCTACCGAGGCGCTATTTTTCAGGGGGCCGGCGCGAGTCGATCTGGTATGGCGGCAGCAGTTCTGAGGCGGGGAGAGGCGATCGTCTGGCTACCGCCGCGGGTTGCGGGCGAGCGGTCGCTGGCGGGCGAGAGCAGTCTCCTGGTGGCGGCGGGCCCGTCTCGCGATCGGCCAGGGAGGGTGCGCGCGAGTCTCGAAACGCTTCCGCCCATGCGGACGGTGCGCCTCATCGTCGACGCGCGAGACGTCACCCTGCTTCGCGCTCGCCTGCCGGCGCTGCCCGCAGCCCGGCTGCAGCGAGCCCTTCCCAATCTGCTCGAAGATCAGATCCTGCAGGATCCCCAGACCTGCGCGTGGGCGCTGGGTGCCGTCGACAGTGGCGCGGAGCGCTTGGTGGCGGCAGTCGACAGGCATTGGCTCGATGTGGTCACGCAGGCCTTCGAGCGTCGCGGAATTCGGGTGACGGCGGTGTGGCCGGCCCAGGCGCTTCAGCTGCAGCAGCCCGCCTCGGTGGCAGTGCTGCTGTGCGTCGGGTCGTCGATTGCGGTGCTGCCGGCCAGGGGTGATGGGGTGGGGCTTGCAGCGGGCGCCGAACCTTACACCCGCCGCGAGGCGCTGCGGTCCGCACTGGCCCTGCTTGCGGCGGCTGGTGGGGGCGAAGTTTTGGGGCTGGCCGAGGATGACACCTGGCGCGCGGTACTTCGCGAGTCGGCAGCTGAAGCCGGTGTGGCGCTCCAGCTGGGTGAGCTGCCAACGCCTGGCTCGGCCTCGGTTGATCTGCTGGCGGCCCAGCGCGAGGGCGCGCTCGCGCGCTGGGCGGCGGGATTCGATTGGCGTGCCTGGCGCTGGCCGTTGGCAGGCGCGCTCACTTGCGCAGCGCTGGCGGTCGCGGGCCTCAACCTGCACTGGTACTTGCTCGCGCGTGAACAGGTTGAGTTGCTGGCCACGCTCGACCGGTCCTTCGCCCAGGTGTTTCCTGCCGGCACCACACGGGTCGATCCCGTACTCCAGATGCAGCGGCACGTGGCGCAGCTGCGTGCCAGGGCCGGACAGGCCAGCCCCGACGATTTTCTGCCGCTGGTGGTCGGTCTGGGCCTGGTTTTGGGCACCCAGTCGCAGGATGCCATCGGGTCACTTGAATATCGGGACGGTCGGCTGCGAGCGCGATTCCGCCCGGGGATCGCCGATACACGTGCCGCGCGCGAGGCGCTCGAACTTGCCGGGCGCAGACAAGGCTTGCGGCTGCGGTTCGACAGCGAGCGCGAGCCGCTCGCGACCATCACGGTTCTTCGCTGAAAGCGGCCGGTGATGGAACATCTGCTTCAGCGGTGGCAGCAGCTTTCCTCCAGGGAACGCCGGCTGACGGTTTGCGCTCTGGTGGCCGCAGCGTGCGCACTGGTCTGTCTGCTCCTGATTGAGCCCGCCTGGCATGGTCGCGAAGCGGTGCAGGCGCGACTGCCTGCGCTGCGCGTGCAAGTCGCCGAGGCCGACCTGATGGTGGCCGAGGCGCGCCGCCTCAGCTCGGCGGCTGCTGCGTCGCCCCGGCCGTCGCTCCAATCGGTAAGGATCCGGCTCGAGCAATCACTCGAGGCAGCCGAACTGCGGCCGGGTTTGCAGCAGATTCAGGCTACCGAATCGCTGATTGACTTGCGCTTGCGCGGTGTGCCCTTCGCGAACTGGGTCGGCTGGCTGGATGCGGTGCTTCGCGAGACTCGCTTGCGGGTGGCTGATCTCTCGGTCACCCGCGACGCCGATCCCGGGCTGGTGAGCGTACGCATGGTTCTGGAGCTTCCAGGGGGTGACCAGCGATGACGGCCCGAGGGACAATCGCAGTGGCGCTCACGGCACTGGCATCCTTGTTGGTCGCGCTGGGCGTCGCTTTCACCACCGCGCCCGCAACCTGGCTCGACGCGCTCGCGGCCAGCCTCACGGGCAGCAGGCTGAGACTCGCCGAGGCCACCGGTACGGTGTGGCGGGGGAGCGGCCGTCTGGTCTGGGTCGACACAGGTGATTCGGCCCAAACGCGGCGCTCGCTCGCAGGCGTCGCCCTGCCTGGGAGGATTCACTGGCAGCTCGCGCCAGCACCACTGTTCCTGGGCCTGATCGAGGCTACCCTGAAGGTTGATGGCATGTCCCAGCCCGTCGCGCTCCAGGGAAGCTGGCGCGAATTGAGGCTGGGTAACGGACGGCTCGAGCTTCCGCGAATCGAGCTGGGTGCCCTGGGATCCCCCTGGAATACCGTGCGCCCTGCCGGTGCCGTCATGCTGTCATGGTCCAACATCATGCTGGGGCCGCAGCGGTTTGAAGGCGGCGTCGCGATCGAACTGCGAAGTGTTGCCTCCGCACTGAGCGCAGTTCGGCCACTGGGCAGCTACCGGATCGAAATTCAGGGGCAGGGCACTCAGGCCACGATCAGGATGCAGACACTTGAGGGGGCCCTGACGCTCACCGGTCAGGGGGCAACCGGTGCGCGCGGGTTTTCGTTCGTGGCACGCGCCCAGCCAGCTCAGGCCGACGACACCCGGTTGCAGGGTCTGCTGGGTTTAGTCGGGATGCGCGACGGCGAACAGACGATTATCAGAGTAGGGTCATGAAGAAAAGTCTCGTCAGCAGGATCAGTCGTACCCAGCCCCCGCCCGCGATGGGCGTCGCGGCGCGCGGCCTCGTCGTGGTCAGTGCGCTGGCCCCGCTTGCGGCGAGCGTCGCTGCATGGGGTCTTGCCGTGGCCGCCGTACTGGCCCCGCTTGCAGCCAGCGCCCAGCCCGCTGCGCCGATACAGCCTTCTACCGCCGCAGCCCCGGGTGGTGCGGGTGCTGCGCCCCCGCCGCTTGCACCGCGCGGCGATGAAGTGGTGCTTAACTTTCGCGATGCAGAGATCGAATCCATCGCCAATGCATTTGCCCACCTGATCGGTCGCAATCTGGTGGTTGACCCACGCGTACGCGGCAAACTCACGCTGGAAACGGTGCGGCCGGTGGGGCGCCAGCAGGCGTTTGAACTGTTCCGGATCGCGCTGCGTGGCCTGGGGTTCGCCTATGTGGACGTGGGCGGCATCGGGCGAATCGTGCCGGAGGCCGATGCCAAAGTGTTGGCCTCCGCGGTTCGGGGGCCCGGGGCAGCAACTGCCCCGGCTGGCGAGCAGGTCATCACGCAGGTGTTCCGGCTGAAGCATGAAACCGCAGCTAACCTGGTGCCGGTGCTGCGCCCGCTCATTGCACCGAATAACCCCATTGTCGCCTACCCGGGGAATAACTCGCTGGTGATCACCGACTATGCGTCCAATCTGGCCCGGCTCGCTGCGATCATCGAATCGATTGATACAGCATTGGCTAACGAAGTCGAAGTCATCCCCATGGTTAATGCGCTGGCCATTGATGTGGCGGTGGCCGTCAATCGTATGCTCGATGAGAGCGCGCGTGCAGGGGCGCAACAGCAGCAGTCTGATGCGACCCAGCGCGTCACGGTGCTTGCCGACGCGCGTCTCAACTCGGTGCTGGTGCGCACCTCCAGTCCCGAGCGCATGAGGCTTGCGCGAAGCCTCATTGCGCGGCTGGATGTGGCGAGTAGCGAGCCTGGCAATATTCATGTCGTCTATCTGAGAAACGCCGAGGCGGTGAAGCTCGCGCAAACCCTTCGCGGCGTACTGATGGGCGACGGGGGACAGGGCGCAGGTCAAAATTTCACAACCTTCGGTCAAAGCCTGTCAGGGGCGGCGGGGCAGCAGTCACCGCCTGGCGGAACCAGCCTTGCGAGCGGGCCGCAGGCTGGCCAGGGCGCGCTTGGCAGTAACGCGCCGCTGGGTGGCTCCATGGGTCAGTCATCAACTGGCGGGCAGCAGCAAGGGGCCACCAGTGTCCGCGTGGCCGGGGCCATCATCACCGCCGATCCGGCGAGCAATGCGCTGATCATTACCGCGCCCGATGCAATCTACCGCAGCCTGCGCGCAGTCATCGACAAGCTTGATGCGCGTCGCGCCCAGGTATTCATCGAATCCCTGATCGTTGAAGTGCAGGCCGACAAGGCGGCCGAGCTCGGCATTCAGTGGCAGTTCCTGGGGGCGCCCGAGGGGTCGACCCGCGGGTTCGGCGGTACCAACTTCGGTTCTGGTGGAACCAATATTGCCGCGCTTGCCGCCGACCCCGGAAAGATTGTCTCTGCCAACGGTCTCAACGTCGGCGTGGTCCGCGGCACCACGCGGCTGGGTGCCCAATCGGTACTGAATCTGGGGCTCCTCGCCCGCGCGCTGGAATCAGACGCATCGGCCAATGTTCTGGCAACGCCCAATCTGCTCACGCTCGACAACGAAGAGGCGCGCATCATGATCGGCCAGAACGTGCCGTTCGTTACCGGTCAGTTCACCAGTCTCGCCAACGCAGGCGCTGCCACCGCCAATCCGTTCCAGACAATCGAGCGGCGCGACGTTGGAACCACACTGCGAGTGCGGCCCCAGATCTCGGAATCAGGCACGGTTCGCCTGCAGATCTTTCAGGAGGTTTCGAGCGTTCTCGATCGGACCAACGCATCGGGCATCATCACCAATCGTCGGGCCATCGAATCCAACGTACTGGTCGATGATGGTGAAATCATCGTCCTTGGCGGGCTGATCGAGGAAACGCTGTCGGGCTCAGAGTCGAAGGTTCCGGGGCTGGGTGATCTGCCGCTTATTGGTGGCTTGTTCCGCTACGAAAGCCGCAAGCGGGTGAAGAACAACCTGCTGGTGTTCCTCCGTCCCGTCGTGCTGCGTGACATGGAGGCGGCAAATGCGGTGTCGGCCAATCGCTACGACTATATCCGTGCCATTCGGAGCGACGTGCGGCTGCCTTCGCGCAACGGCTTGCCCGACCTGAGCAGCACGCCGCTGCCGGCGCGCCCCGAGGTGCCCGAGGGTCAACCCCGGCTGCCCGCCGCGGTCAGGCAGCCCGGCTTCAGTTTCTTTCCCCAGGCACCCGCGGCACCAGATTTTCCGAAAGTCGATACGCCCTGAGCCTCACCGGTCTGACCGACTGCCTCATGACTATGCAACCCGTTCCAGCCTCTCGCTATCTGCCCTATGCCTTTGCACGGGCCAATCAGATTCTGGTCGCTGCGGCGAGCCCCGAAGCGCTTGAAATCTGGATTGGCGAGCGTACGCCGTTACGTGCAGTGGCCGAGCTGTCGCGCACTGTGCCCCTGCGTCTGGTGCCGGTCAGAAAGCCTGCGGATGAACTCGATCTCGCGATCACTCGCGCCTACGCGCAGCGTGAAGGGTCAGCTGCTGCAGTGGTTGATGAGGTGGAAAGCGATCTCGATCTGTCGCAGCTCATGCAGGATATCCCGCGGATCGAAGACCTGCTCGAGTCCGAGGACGATGCGCCCATCATCCGGATGATCAACGCGCTGCTCACGCAGGCGAGCCGCGACGGTGCGTCCGATATTCATTTCGAGGCGTTCGAGAGCGCCTCGGTCGTGCGATTCCGGGTTGATGGCACGCTGCGCGATATTGCCCGGCCGCGCCGTGAATTACATGCGGCGATCGTATCTCGGGTCAAGATCATGTCGCAGCTGGACATCGCTGAAAAACGCTTGCCGCAAGACGGCCGTATCGCGCTCCGAATCGGGGGGCGTGCGGTCGATGTGCGCGTCTCCACGCTGCCCACGGGCCACGGTGAACGCGTGGTGCTGCGGCTGCTGGACAAGGAGGCGGGACGGCTCGATCTTCAATCGCTGGGAATGAGTGTGCCCACGCTCGCCTCATTCGACCGGCTGGTGCATCAACCGCATGGAATTCTGCTGGTGACCGGGCCCACTGGTTCCGGCAAAACCACGACGCTCTACGCCGCGCTGGGCCGCCTCGATTTCAATCGTATGAATGTTCTCACGGTGGAAGACCCCATCGAATATCACCTTGAGGGTATCGGCCAGACTCAGGTGAACGCGCGGATCGACATGAGTTTTGCGAAGGCGCTCCGGGCCATTCTTCGACAGGATCCCGATGTTGTCATGATCGGCGAGATTCGCGATCTTGAAACCGCACAGATCGCGGTGCAGGCCTCGCTCACCGGGCATCTGGTACTCGCCACGCTCCACACCAACGATGCCGTGTCGGCGGTGACTCGCCTCACCGATATGGGGATCGAACCGTTTCTGTTGTCATCGTCGATGCTGGGTGTGGTCGCACAGCGACTGGTACGCCGACTGTGCGAGCAGTGCCGAGAGCCCGATCCGGTTGCCGGTGGCTGGCGGGCGGTGGGCTGTCCGGCGTGCGATCGAACCGGTTATCGCGGTCGCACGGGCGTGCATGAGCTGTTCGTGATCGATGGTGCGGTACGTGCGCTCATTCACCGCGGAGCGGCCGAGAGCGAGCTTCGCGATGCCGCGCGTCGCGACGGCATGATGTCCATGCGCGAAGATGGTCAGCGCTGGGTCGAGGCCGGCGTCACGTCAGCCGATGAGGTGGTGCGTGTCACGCGCGACTAAACAGGCTTCCACGCAGGGCCTCGGCTGATGCCGGCTTTTCGATTCGAGGCCTCAGACGCTGCGGGTCAGATCGAACGCGGTCTGATCGACGCGGATTCGCCGCGCCATGCCCGCGCGCTGCTTCGCGAGCGAGCGTTGGCCCCGCTCGACGTTGAGCCTTTGCAAGCCTCATCCGGAGCGACGCGCCGGGCGCTTGGCGCGCGCCTTCGTACCAGTGACCTGTCGCTCGCCACCCGGCAACTCGCAAGTCTGCTGTCTGCGCGACTGCCGCTCGAACAGGCGCTCGATGTGGTGATTGAGCAGGCTGATAGCCGAACGGTGCGGGAGCGATTCGCCACCGTGCGAGCGGAAGTGGTGGGTGGGCAGACACTCGCGAGCGCACTGTCAGGCTATCCGCGCGATTTTCCCGAGGTGTATCGCGCGCTGGTGGCAGCGGGGGAACAATCGGGCGACCTCGCGGGCGTAATGACCCGGCTCGCTGACTATATTGAAGCGCGTGGTGCACTGGTGCAGCGCGTCGCGCTCTCCTTCATCTATCCGGCCATTGTCACCGTGGTGGCCTCGGCGGTGGTGATCGTGCTCCTCACTTACGTGGTGCCGCAAGTGATCGATGTGTTTCGTCAGACCGGCCAGGCGCTGCCGTTTCTCACACAGGCGCTGATCGTGATCTCTGACTTCACGCGCGAATGGGGCTGGGCGGTGGCGCTTCTGCTGGGGGCTTGCTGGATCGCGTGGCGTGTCGCGCTGCGTTCGCCCACGGTGAAGCTCGCCTGGCACACCCGCGCGCTGTCGCTGCCGATTGCCGGGCGATTGCTGTCAGGCCTTGAGACCGCACGATTTGCGTCCACCCTCTCCATCCTCGTCGCTTCGGGGGTGCCGCTGATCCGGGCCCTGGAAGCGGGTGCTCAGACACTGGCCAACGAGGCGCTCAAGCACAACGTGCATGACGCGATCGGTCGGGTGCGTGAAGGCGTATCGCTCGCGAGGGCGCTTTCTGCCGCCAGGCGTTTTCCGCCTCTGATGGTACATCTCATTGCCAGTGGCGAAGCCACGGGCACGCTGGCCGACATGCTTGAGCGAACCGCCCGCACGCTAAGTTCGGAGACCGAGCGCCGTGCACTCGCGCTCACCAGTCTGCTCGAACCGCTCCTGATCCTGGTGATGGGCGCCATCGTGCTGCTGATCGTTTTAGCGGTGATGCTGCCAATCATCGAGATTAATCAGCTGGTTCGCTGAGTGCCGTTCAAATTCTCATCGCCTGCGCGTAGCCGGTAAGTTCCAGGTAGCCGCGGCCAATCATGCGTCCGGCTTCGCTGACCGTGACCGCGCCCTCCCAGTAGGTGACGCCGGTGCTGCCGCGGGTCTCCAGTTCCTGATCATCAAACAGGGGCTGCAGCTCGATCACGCGGCTACCGACCCGCAACCGTTGTACCACCGGCCATGATGCGCCGCTGCGCGGTGAGCGCCAACGGCGAAGTGGCTCGAAGGTCACGGCTTCTGAATTGCCCGGCGCATCGATCTCTCGCTGTTCGGCATCGACCCACCGTGCGTATTGCCAGAGCGCTCGGCCGTCGGCGCTGCGGACCTGGAAGGCGGTGAGCGCGCTCCCGTCTGCGAGGTGAAGGCCGACCCAGTCCCAGCCCTGTGCCTCGGCATCCAGCAGTTCGCTCGACCACTCGTGATCAAACCACGCGTGGCCCCGTACCGTGCGCGGAATAAGCCGCGTTCGATCGGGATCGGCCCAGGCGATTTCGCCCTGGGCAGCAAGCCAGGGGCGGCTGTAGTAGAAGCTCGCCTGCGCGGGTTGGGGACCCTTCTGCGAAAAGCCCGCCTCCCCCTGCAGCAGGGGAAGGCGTTGCGCCTGAAAATCAATGCTGATTGAAAATGCGGAATCGCTGATTCGGACCTGGTAGCGGTCGGTTAAATCGCGGATCAGCTGCCAGTTGCCGATACGAAGCGCGGTATCGGTTTCGTCGGCCTGCGCCATGCCCAGAGCCATCCGCGCGGCGCGCTCGGCCTTGATCAGTCGGCTGCGCCCCGGAATGGCGAGCGCAGCATGCGCAAACATCAGCTGTTGCGCTGCGAAGCGGCTGGCGTGATCCCGCTGCCAGCCGGTGGCGACCCTGAAAAACGTGATCTGAAGGCCGACGGATACGCGCGCGTCTGAGAGGGTCGTATCCATCCAGCCGGTCAGATACCACCATTCAATCCTGAAGTTCGGGTGTGCGCCGTGATCGCGCGGAAACGCGAGGCGCGTATCGGGCGTGACCACTGAAAAGCGGGGCTGCACGCCGTCCAGGCGAGCGGACACCGTCCAGGGTGATGCACTGCCTGCGAGTGCGAGCGCCCTGATCAGCTGACGACGGGTGGCGCTCACCAGTCCTGCCTCACCGCCAGCACGGGCGCCGCGCCGGTCGCTTCCCGCGCGGACAGTCGCGCCGCCACAGCGGCCAGAATGATCATGGCGAGCGCGCTCGTGGCGAGCATGCTGGCGGGCCAGTGCATTGACATCGTCCAGTGAAATGACTGCGGATTGACGCGGTGGACCAGAACCCATGCCACGAAAGCGCCCAGGACAAGCCCCCACAAACACGCAACCATGGTTCCGAGGGCTGCCTCAAGCGCGAATTGCTGACCGATCTGCTTGCGCGTGAGCCCAAGGTGGCGAAGCATGCCGAACTCCCGTTGCCGTGCGAGGGCCTCGCCAGCGACCGAGGTGGCAACACCAAACAATGCCACAGCGATGGCGATCGCTTCCAGCACATGCGTGATTGCAAAGCTCCGGTCAAAGATCCTGAGCGATAAAGATTTCAACTGGCTGGTATCGCGGAATTCCATGCTGCCAGCGAGCGCAGACAGAGCTTGCGCCTGAGCGATGAAGGCCTCGGTCTGCGTACGATCGACGAGCCACCACGCCACTTCGTTGGCTGTATCGTCGCCTGTCAGACGACGATAGTCATCGATATCGATCGCGACCGCGCCGTGCTGTCGGGCATAGTCTCGCCAGATACCGGCAACCAGGGCCCTCACCGGAGTGGGTGTGCTGCCGATTGGCAGCGACAGCATATCGCCTGGCTGTACGCGGTAAATATCCGCGAACGGTTCACTCACCCAGACGCTCAGCTGACTATCGGGCACCGTCACCGTTCTTCCCGTCAACGGAAGGCGTGCAGCGACGCCGGCCGAGTGCAGCGGGCGCGCCACCAGCGCGACCGCCGGGCGACGCTCATCGAGCAGGATCGAACCGACCCGCGAAAACTCGACCTGGGTCGCGCCCGGCAGCGCGCGGATACGGCTCTGGAACGATTGATCGAAGCCCTCGCCCGCCGCGCTGGAGGGCAGTCGGGCATAGAGGTCGGCGGGCAACACCTGGTCCAGCCAGTCGGAGACCGAGACCCGAAAACTGGTCACCATAATGGCCATCGCACTGGCGAGCGCGAAGCTTGCAACGACACCGCCCAGCGCTGACCCGGCGCTGCCAGGCGCCCCCGCCATTCGCGACAGCGCGAGCCAGACCGTGGGTGGCGGCGCGCGCTGTTCCAGCACCCAGATCAACGTTCGGGAGCAGGGCCCGATCAGGGGGCCCGTCAGCATCACGCCAACCAGGAGCAGTATGGCGATGCTGAGGTAGGCTGCAAGCGGGAGGTCGGCGATGGGCGGCGCTGCCAGCAGCACCAGTGCGATTACTGCGAGCCCCGCCGCCCAGCGCGCACGCCCGCTCGGATCGAGCACGCTCTCTGTCGAGCGTGCGCGCAGCGCTCGCGCGGGAATGATGCGTTGCGCCGCCCGCATCGGTAAAAACGCGCCTATCAGCGCAATGGCAAGGCCGCCCACCAGGCCTGCTGCAACCGATGGCGGGTCGATGGCAAGCGCGATCACGCGACGATCGAAGTAGCCGCCTCCGAGGTCGCCCCCGGTCAAGGCAAGGAGGAGCGATGCCAGTGCGATTCCCCCCAGCACCCCGGTGACCGAGCCAAATGCGCCGATCACCAGCGCATCGATCAGTACCCGTCGTGCAGCGAAGCGGCGTGGCGCGCCCAACGCGCCGAGCAGCGCAATCTCGCGCTGCTGGCGGGCTACCCGCAGCGCCAGCGTCGCCTGAACGATGAAGGCGCCGGTAAAGAGCGCCACCAGCGCGAGTACATTGAGATTGACCCGATAGGCGCGCGATAGGTTCGACATCCGTTGCCCAGCCGCCTGAGGGACGCTCCAGAGCACCTGCGTGGGAAGCGTGGGCTCAACCGCGGCGCGGACACTACCCGCGTCGGCGTTCTCCTTAAAACGCAGGTCGATCCTCGACAATTTTCCCAGTCGACCAAAGTATTGCTGGGCATTGGCGATGTCGAGCACCGCCAGCAACTGACCTTCATCGGCGCCCTCCACGCTGCCCGCCACACGCAATAGCTGATGGTGCGGCCCGGCCTGGATAACAAGCTGCTCGCCTGGCGCGATGCCGAGCGCACGCGCCGCCGCGCGCGACAGAAATACGGCATCGTCGGCAAAGAGCGCCGCCGGATCATTGCGGTCGGCTTCAGCCAGTGAGGGTAAAAGCGTGGGTGTGACTTGTGCCGCGCGAAGCGGATCGATCCCCAGTACACGAAGCACGATCGGCTGCGAGGCTTGAGACGGACCTGAACCGGTGCGCCCAGGGATTTCGGTCGCGCGGGCGGAAGTGCGAGAAGCGGCCGGCCCAGCGGCCGAGGCGAGGGCTTTGAACTCGATCACGGGGCTTGCCGCTGCGATGCCCGGTGTATCGTTCAAGGATGAGTAAATCTGCTCGTCGAAGTCGGCGCTTCGGCCCACCAGTTGCGCCTGTGCGTCGCCGTTGACCATCGCGATCGCAGCAGAAAATTCTGCTAATGCGGAACGGTTGACCCAATGCACGCCCAGTGCGAGCGCTACGCCGATCGCAATCGACAGCGCGCCGGCCAGCATGGCGGCAGGCCCTTCTCGCCAGTGGGCTGCGATCAGCCACCGGAGAAGCACGCGGTGGGGACTGGCCGGCTGCATCACGCTGGTTCAAGCCGCCCCTCGCGCAGGATCAGCTGGCGATCTGCGATGGTTGCAGCCTCGAGCGAGTGGGTGACGAGTAGCAGTGCAGCGCCCGATTCGGCTGCCTGCTCGGCGATCAGGGCAAGTGCCGTGCGGGCACTTGAGGGGTCGAGGTTGCCAGTCGGTTCGTCGGCGAGCAGCACGCGTGGCGCAGCCACGAGCGCCCGCGCGAGCGCGACCCGTTGTTGCTCGCCCCCCGAGAGTTCGCTGATCGGGGCATGGAGACGATCTCCCAGGCCCAGCCGGCCGAGCATGGTGGCGGCGCGCTCGAGTGCTTCGGGCGGGGACATGCCATTCAGGAGCAGCGGCACAGCGACATTTTGCTGGACGGAGAGGTGAGCGAGAAGGTGAAACGCTTGGAAGGCAAATCCGATCAGCTGACGCCGAAGTGCGGCGGCATGATCATCGTCGAGACCGATGAGCGAACGCCCGGCCACCTCCACACGCCCGGAGTCGGCAGGCTCGAGCCCGGCAATGATCTTGAGCAGGGTGGACTTGCCGCTGCCCGACTCACCGAGCAGTGCGATCCGCTCCCCGCGCTCGGCGCGCAGCGCCAGACCCTGAAGGATGATCCGCTCGCCGAAGCGCTTGTGAAGTGCCTCGAGCAGGACGGCAGGCGGATCCTTCCGCTCAGTCATTCGATGATTCTGCGATCCCGCCCACGGTCTGGCTAAATCCGCCATCGACATACGTGATTTCGGCGGTGACGCCGCCCGCGAGCTCGGATAGCAGGAATGCGGCGACGTTGCCGACGTCTTCAGTGGTGACGTTGCGGCGCAGCGGCGCATGCGATTCGACGAAATCAAGGATTTTGGAGAAACCCTTGATGCCGCTTGCCGCCAGTGTCTTGATTGGACCGGCTGAAATGCCATTAACACGAATGCCGCGCGGGCCGAGGCTTTCAGCCAGATATCGCACCGAAGCCTCTAGGCTGGCTTTGGCCAGACCCATGGTGTTGTAGTTGGGGACCATGCGCACGGCACCGAGGTAGCTGAGCGTGAGAAGCGCCGCGCGCCGATTGGCCATCAGCGGTTGGGCTGCGCGCGCGAGCGCGATGAAGCTGTAGGCGGAGATGTCGTGGGCCACGTGGAAGGCCTCGCGGCTCGCGCCCTCGAGAAAATCGCCCGCGATCGCCTCGCGTGGTGCAAACGCAATGGCATGCACCAGGCCATCGAGCCCGTCCCATTGTTCGCGAAGCGCCGAAAATAGTTGCTCGATCTGCGCGTCGTCAGCGACATCACAGGAAAAGATCCGCGTTGAGCCGAAGGTTGCCGCCAAGTCTGCAACACGATCTCGGAAGCGGTCGCTCTGGTACGTGAACGCGAGCTCGGCACCCTGCGCATGACAGCTGCGGGCGATTCCGTAGGCGATGGACCGGTTGGACAATAGACCGGTGATCAGGATGCGCTTACCGGCAAGAAAACCCATCGTCGAGGTCTCCGCTAGAATCGAATGACATTCATTGTCGCACGCGTCATGTTGAAGGCAGTTGTCGTCAGAGCCCTGCAAGTGATCTCTCGTCTCCGGCGCGGCCGGCGACCGGGTGTGCATACGTTTGCCTGGGCGGCTACAGCCGGACTGGCTGCGCTCCTGCATGCGCCCCTTCAGGCCGCGCACGGCATTGCCTGGGGCGAAGCGCTCAAATACCCCCCGGGGTTCTCGCATTTCGATTACGTGAACCCCGCCGCACCCAAGGGCGGCACGATCAATCTCGACGGCTATGGCAGCTTTGACAAGCTGAACCCCTTTACACTGAAGGGGATCGCAGCAGCCGGGACCGGCGCGCTGATGTTCGAAACCCTGGCTGAGCCTAGCAAGGATGAACCGTTCTCCATGTACGGGCTTCTTGCCGATGACATCCGGTTTGCCGAAGATGGCTTGTCCATTACCTTTCGACTCAATGCAGCGGCTCGGTTTTCCGATGGGTCGCCTGTTACTGCCGAAGATGTGCTGCACTCATTTGTCACCCTCACCAGCCGGCAGGCTCATCCACGCTATCGGCAAAGTTTTGCTGACGTGGCGCAGGCCCGAGTGATCGATTCCCGTACGGTCCGCTTTGACTTCAAACGTCGGAATCATGAGCTCCACATGATCATCGGCATCCAGATGCCGGTATTCTCGCGCAACTGGGGCAAGGGGAAAAGCTTCACCGATCTGGTCGAGGATGAGCCGATTGCAAGCGGCCCCTATCGGATCGAGCGCCTCGAGTGGGGGCGTTCCATCGTGTATCGGCGCAACCCCAACTACTGGGCGAACGATCTGAATGTTCGGCGCGGCATGTTCAACTTCGACCGTATCGTCTACAAATACTTCAAGGACGAAACCGCGCGGCTCGAGGGTTTCAAGGCTGGCGAGTTCGACTGGATCTACGAGAACTCCGCGCGCAATTGGGCACGTGGTCACACCGGCCCGCGTTACGCGAGCGGCGAACTCGTCAAACGCGAATTCCCACACTCTAACGCTGCTGGCATGCAGGGCTTTGCCCTTAACGCTCGGCGAGCACAGTTCGCAGATGTTCGGGTGCGGCGCGCCATTGCGCTCGCGATGGATTTCGAATGGATGAACCGTCAGGTGTTCTACGGCCAGTATCGGCGTACGCCCAGCTTCTTCACCAACACCGACATGGTGGCCACCGGTCAGCCCGATCAGGACGAGTTGGCCTATCTGGAGCCGCTCAGGAAGCAGCTTACGCCCGAAGTGTTTGGCGAGGTGCCACTGCCGCCCACCACTGCTGCGCCCTCCTCGCTTAGGGCGAACCTGCGACTTGCGCGCAGCTTGCTGACCGATGCAGGTTGGCGGGTCGATGACGAGGGGGTTCTCCGAAACGCGTCCGGGCAGGCGTTTGCTTTCGAATTTCTCACCTACTCCAAGGCCTTCGAGCGCGTGGCCGAATCCTGGGTGCGCAATCTCGCCAAGCTCGGTATCGAGGTGACCATGCGCACCACCGATCCGGCGCTTTATCGCAAGCGTATCGAGGAATACGACTTCGATGCCATCGTACATGTGTTCAGCGCCAGTCAAACCCCTGGTAACGAGCTGGTGGAGAGTTACACCTCCGGAGCGGTCGCCGAGAAGGGCTCGCAGAACATGCCCGGCATTCGTGATCCCTCAATCGATGCGCTGGTGTCACGCATCCTCGAAAGTCGCTCTCGTCCGGAGCTCGCAGCCGGTGCGCGTGCGCTAGACCGCGTGCTCCGGCATGGGTACTACATGGTCCCGCATTTCCACACGCCGGCAAACCGGGTTGCCTTCAGCAAGCGGCTCGGGCACCCCGAAACCATCCCCAGGTATTACTGGTCACCCACCTGGATGCTGAAAACCTGGTGGGTTCAGCCTGATGCTGCGGGCGCGCGGTCGAGGTAAGCACATGATCGGCTATGTCATCAAGCGCCTGCTTCTCATGATCCCCACGCTGATCGGCATCCTGCTGGTGAGCTTTGCCATCATTCAGTTTGTTCCGGGCGGCCCGGTCGAACAGCTGGTCCAGGAACTGCGCGGCGCCTCGCTTACCGGCGAAGTGGCCACGTCGTCAGCCGGGCTCTATCGCGGCGCGCAAGGCGTTGATACCGAGCGGCTGAAGGAAATCCGCGAGCTGTATGGCTTTGACAAACCCGCTACGCAGCGCTTTTTCGAGATGCTCGAACGCTATGCGCGCTTCGATCTGGGTCATAGCTATTTCCACCATAAAAGCGTCTGGCAGCTCATGATTGAAAAGCTGCCCGTGTCGATCAGTCTCGGGCTGTGGAGTTTCCTGCTGGTGTACTCGATCTCCATCCCGCTCGGCATTGCGAAAGCGGTGCGCAACGGCTCGCGCTTCGATCTCTGGACCAGCACCGCGATTCTGGTGGGCTATGCCATTCCCGGCTTCGTTCTTGGGGTGGCGTTGCTGGTGTTCTTCGGTGGCGGCTCGTTCCTGCAATGGTTCCCGCTTCGCGGACTGGTCTCTGACGACTGGTCGCAGCTCTCCGCGGGTGCAAAGGTGCTCGATTATTTCTGGCACCTCGCCATGCCGCTCACCTGTCTGGTGGTGGGCAGCTTCGCCGTGACCACCATGCTCACCAAAAACACGTTTCTTGAAGAGGTTCGCCGGCAATACGTCGCGACTGCACGGGCCAAGGGGCTCAGCGAGAGCCGGGTGTTTTACCGGCACGTGTTTCGAAATGCGCTCATTCCGTTGGTGACCGCCTTTCCGGCCGCATTCATTGGAGCGTTCTTCACCGGTTCGCTTCTGATTGAAACCTTGTTTTCGCTCGATGGCCTGGGACTGCTTTCCTACGAAGCCGTGGTCAAGCGCGACTATCCTGTGGTGCTCGGCTCACTCTATGTGTTTTCGCTTCTCGGGCTGATCACCAAACTGATCACTGATGTGCTGTACACCTGGGTTGATCCGCGGGTGAAGTTCGGAGCCGCCTCATGAGTCCGGGGCGTCGCGCCTGGCTCAGGTTTCGCGCGAACCGGCGTGGCTACGTGAGCCTGTGGATTTTTTCTTTTGTATTCATCCTCTGTCTGGGCGCCGAGTTCCTGTCCAACGATGCGCCGATTCTGGTGCGCTACGAGGGTCAGTGGTACACGCCGCAGTTCAAGGTCTATCCGGAGACCACCTTCGGAGGCGACTTCAGGACCAAAACCGATTATCTCGACCCCTTCATTCAGACCCGGCTGTCAGCGGGCGGTAATTGGGCCGTGTGGCCGCTCAATCCCTACAGTTTCGACACCCTCAACTATTTCGCGCCCAGCCCCAATCCGGCGCCGCCCTCGGCTGCCAATCTGCTGGGCACGGATGATCGCGGTCGCGATGTACTCGCCCGGCTGATTTATGGCTTTCGGGTGTCCGTGCTGTTTGGCCTGGCACTCACGGCGATTGGTGTATTGCTGGGGGTGGCGGCGGGCGCGGTGCAGGGGTATTTCGCAGGGCGGGTCGATCTGGCCATTCAGCGCTTCATTGAAATTTGGGGTGCAGTGCCTGAGCTCTATCTGCTGCTGATCCTGGCCTCGCTGTTTCAGCCGAGCATCTGGATCCTGCTGGTCATTCTGTCGCTCTTCGGCTGGATGGGACTGTCCGATTATGTGCGCGCTGAATTCCTTCGAAACCGTGCACTCGACTATGTGACAGCCGCCCGCGCGCTGGGTCTCTCCGATGCACAGATTATCTGGCGTCATGTATTGCCCAATTCGCTCACGCCGGTGATCGCATTTCTTCCGTTTCGAATGAGCGCGGCTATCGTTGCCCTCACGAGCCTGGATTTTCTGGGGCTGGGCGTGCCGTCATCCACGCCCAGCCTGGGCGAATTGCTGGCTCAGGGGAAAACCAATCTCGACGCATGGTGGATTTCGTTGGGCACCTTCGGGGTGCTGGTGTTTACGCTGATGCTGCTGATTTTTATCGGCGAGGCCCTCCGCGATGCGCTGGACACGAGGAAGGGCTGACATGGAACCGATGCTGGCATCCGGCGTTCCAGTGCATTCGCCCTCTGGCTCTTCTGCGAAAGCGCCGCTACTGAGAATCGAGTCATTGTCGATTCGGTTTGTCACGGCAAGCGGCTCGGTGCAGGTGGTACACGACGCGTCGTTTTCAATTGGACAGGGGGAACGGCTCGCGCTGGTTGGCGAGTCGGGCTCGGGCAAGACCATCACCGCGCTGTCGGTGTTGCGGCTCAACCCGGATGCGCACTACACCGGACGCATCATGTTCGACGATCGCGACCTGCTGGCCGCCGACCTGTCCGACGTGCGCCGGATCAGGGGGCGAGACATTGCAGTCGTGTTTCAGGAGCCAATGAGCGCGCTGAACCCGCTGTTCACCGCGGGCGATCAGATCGCTGAAGTACTCGAGCGCCATGAGGGGCTGAGCCGCGGTCAGGCTCTGCGCGAGGCAAAGGCGCTCCTCGCGCGAACACAAATCAGCGACCCCGCCCGCTGCGCGGCGGCCTATCCGCATGAGCTTTCGGGCGGGCAGCGACAACGAGTCCTGATCGCCATGGCGCTTGCCTGCCAGCCGCGGCTCCTGATCGCTGATGAACCCACCACCGCG
>SXGR01014528.1_pt1 | contig 22253 bp, 17 predicted proteins | sample 3174711 | NCBI WGS metagenome assembly SXGR01 (sample SAMN11356860, study PRJNA531348) | freshwater metagenome | isolation source: freshwater sample F1-60 | place: China: Fuxian Lake, Yuxi | collected 2017-12-25 | reverse complement strand
CCATCCACCGGCTTCGGCTGCCGCAGTGGCGAGTTCATTGTGCAATTCTCCGGCTTTGGCTTGCTCGGTTGAATCCAGCCACGCGGCCGACGCGTAGGTCTGCAGGCTGTTGTCGTATCTCTCGTCGCCGCGTGCGAGATGGAGCGGTTCGAATCCGGAGTCGAGGCGCTCGGTCTCGGAGAGGAGCCGTGCTGATTCGGTGTTGAGCAGAGCCACCACCAGCGCGTCCTTGCCGGCCTTCTGCCAGTTCTCCGCGAGGCTGGCGAGTTCGAGTTGAGCGGCCCAGCATGCTGCGGCGGAGGTCTGCGGGGCCTTCGCGGCAATGCGCGCGATCTCCTTCTTTGCGCCTTCGGCCGGGTCTTCCTGTTTCACCACCGGCTTCACCACTTCGGGCGTCGGGGTCGGTTCTTCGTCACCACCGCTCGCGAGAAAGGCGATCACGCCCACGAGAGCTGCGGCTCCAAGGAGCACCGGAATCAGAGGGAATGCCGACTTGGGAGCGTGACTGGCGTGATCCACCAAGCGGCTCTTGTTCGCAGGTGCACCGCGTGCTGCGGGGCGACTCTTGGCCGCGGGCTTGGTGGCCGGGAGGGCCCATTCCTTGCCGCAGGCCTTGCACACAATGGTCGACTCTGCGGTGGCTTCAGTGAGGGGACATGCGGCGCCGCACCCGGGACATGAGAAGTTCTCGCTCATGCGGGCATCGTAGCAGTGGGCTCAGCGCCGGCGCCGGAGCGCGGCGACCTTGCGCGCTTCCGTCGGCGTGATGCCGCCCTTTGCTTTGCGCGCTGCCGAGAGGTCCTTGTGCAGGGCCTCCACGGCGATGCGCTGGTCATCCAGGAGCGTCGGATCTTGCAGGAGTTCCAGCAACTCGTCGTTGTAGGGCACGCGTTCTTCTTCATCCACCGCCGCAGCGTGTGCGCGCGGGCGTGGGTCGAGGAGCGGCGCCGCGAGGCCGAGGAGGCTGACGGCGAGGATCGGCAGCAGGGCCTTCAGGCCCCAACCGAAACGGGGTTCAGGGGACTCGTCCACGGGTTTTCTCCGGAACCGGCTTGGGGGCCTCGGCACCTTGCGCGTTCCACACACGGAATGCAGCCCGAGTGGCGGCGAGGTCCGGGCTGTCTCCCACGAGGTGCGCGAGAGCAGATCGGCCATGCAGCGCGCGACGTCCCGTTTCCAAGGCGATGAGAGCACGCAGCGGCTCGCGTTGCGCTGCCGCGCTGCGGCCGGGTTTCACGGTCACGATCCACTCAAGGAGTGCGGAACTTCCTGCCATGAATGCTGTTGCCTTCGCAGCATCACGGGAGAGCCAATCCGTGTGAGTTGCCGCCGTTGCGTCGAGGATCTCAAGGAGATCCAGTGTCTGGCAGCGAGCTTCCAAGCGTCGCGCTGCATCGCGAGTCGTTGCGGGGAGCCCGAGGTGTGTGCCAGGCGCGGCCCCTTCCGGTTGCGCACTCAAGCTCTCCGCGAGGGCCTCTTCGAGCCAGAGGCTGAGCGGCGTCTTGTCACAAAGTCGGGCGAGGGCGAGGTGCACGAGTTCGTGACGGATTTCGCGCGGGTTTGCATCGGCTGCGAGGAGTATGGCCAGTTCATCCGGAATGAATGCAGCTCGCGGCGCCAGTTGCGGAGCTTGCAGTTGCGGTGACAGACCGAGCAGCACTGTGGCGATCGGTGGAGAGATTCGGGGAGTGAGCTTCAACTCCGCTGCCAGCCATTCGTGAATGTCGGAAGCCGTGCGCGCGATGTCGAGGGCGCGTTCGCGTGCATCACAATCGGCAAGGACGCGCACGCCTTTCATGTCGATGTGCTGCAGCAGGGCCGGCTGGATTTGTCCGAGGCGGCGCGCGAGGTCGGGAGAAAGGGGCTGCTGAGCCGCCGCGCAAGTGACGCAGCCAAGCAGCGCCATGAGGAGAGTGCGCTTCACGACGGGCATCATAGATCCCGGGTCGCGGTACGGCGCACGCGGGGTCCTTGACGCAGGGCCCGGAGTGTCAGCGTCCGCTGAGCGCGGCCTTCAGGGCGGCGGTGAGCGCGGGCAAGACCTCGGCCACGTCGCCGACGATGCCGTAGTCCGCCACCTTGAAGATGGGGGCCTCCGGGTCTTTGTTGATGGCCACGATGGTGCGGGAGGTGGTCATGCCAGCAAGATGCTGGATGGCGCCTGAGATGCCGCAAGCGATGTAGAGCTTCGGGGCGACGACCTTGCCGGTCTGGCCTACTTGCTCGGCATGGGAGCGCCAGCCGAGATCCACCACCGCGCGTGAAGCACCCACCGCAGCACCGAGGACGCTCGCGAGGTCTTCCACCATCTGGAACGCTTCGGGAGTTCCGAGCCCGCGGCCGCCGCTCACCACGATTTCTGCTTCGGAGACATCCTTCCTGCCAGCGGCGGCGGCAGCCAGTGCGGTCACGAGCACGCGCAACGCTGTCGCGTCGGGCGTGTGCGCGAGAGGAGATCCCGGTGCGCCTGCAACAGGTGCGTTCGATGCAAATGCGCCGGGGCGGAGCGAGACCACCGCGGGGAGGGCGACCGGGCGTACCACCAGCACAGCCTTGCCCGCGAAGATGGGACGATCTGCTTCAAGGGTCGTGCCGTTGGCGCGCAACGCCACGACATCGGCAAGGTAGGGCGCGTCGAGGACCGCTGCGGTTGCGGCAGCGAGTTCCCGGCCTTGCACCGTGGCGCCGATGAACGCGAACGCAGCATCCTCCGCACGCAGTGCAGCGGCGAGAGCATTGGCTGCCGCTTCCGTGGACCAGTGCTCCAGTGGGCAAGTGAGCAGCTTCACGGAGCCAGAGGCGGCATGTGCAGCGGCTGCGTCGGGACCGACGGCAAGCGCTGTCACGCTGCCACCGAGGGAGGCGCTGAGTCGTTGCGCTTCTGCCAGCGCCTCAAGCGAGGCGCGTTTCACCACACCGCCGCGCACCTCAAGATGAACAATGATCCCCTTGGGCATGAGTATTCCTCAGAGGGCTTTCGCTTCGTCACGGAGAAGTCGCACCAGTTCACTCACGGCACCGGCGCCTGTGCCGACGATGCGGCCACCCTGACGCGCACGCGGTAGTTCGAGTTTCAGGGCTTCGAGGCGTGGCGGCAGAGGCTCCGCTTTCACCACCTCGAGAGGTTTCTTCTTGGCCGCCATGATTTCCTTCAGCCCAGCACGGCGCGGCTCATTCACGCCCTTGTCGAGCGTGAACAGAGCGGGCAGTGAGCCTTCCACAGTCTCCACGCCACCTTCGATCTCGCGGCGTGCCGTGAAAGTCCCATCCTTGATCGTCAGGGCAGAGAGTCGTCCCGCAACTGGCAGCCCGAGAATCTTGCCGAGGAATGCGCCTGTGGCACCCACATCACCATCGACGCTCTGCTTGCCGAGGAAGACGGCATCGGGCTTGCCGCAGTGCGCAGCGATGAGAGCTGCGATGGAGTGTGGCCCCAGAGCTCCCGTGGTCTGGATCTGCAGGGCCTTGTCGGCGCCCTTCGCGAGTGCCGCGCGAAGATCCTTCTGGAAGTCCACCGGCCCCACATGCACCACGGTTACTTCGCCGCCGAGCGCCTCTTTCAGCTGCACGGCAGCTTCGAGGGCGTAATCGTCCCAGGGGTTGATGATCCACTGGGCGTCCTTGAGATCAGGTGAACGACCATCAGCCGCCACATGGATGCGGGTCGTTGTGTCAGGGACGCGTGCGAGACAGCAGAGGATGTGCATGGGCTGCAACTCTCCGGCACTTCCGGCACCTGCCGGAAAGGTCGCGCACGCTACGCCGGGCACAGGTGCGGCTCAAGCGTTCTCGCTGTCGGCACTGGCCTCGGAAGCCGCGAAAACGCCGGAAAGCAGGCTCGGATCAATGGTGTTGCCGGACGTGGCGGACACCACGCTGTATGCCGGGAGGATGGCGCTGTGCTCGTGGCCTGGCCTTCGACGACAGTGATTCATCCCGACAGGTTTCCGCCATGCACTCCATCCGCAGAGCAACCGTGGTCGAAGGTGATCCGTGCACGGGTTGGGAGTGCGTTCGCGTCCTGCGTGAAAAGCAACAAGCCCGTCTGCTCGGGCCTATGGGCGCAGGACTGTGCAGCGCGTGTGTTGTCGCTGGCTCCTGCTGCTCGTCGCCGGTGTTGGTTTCCTGAATGCTCAGGACGCTGACAAGACGCTGCGCGTGTTCATTTTCGCGGGCCAGTCCAACATGGTGGGCCCCGATTCGAAAGTGAAGGACATCGACCTCATTCTCCCGTTTGCACGAAGACCATCTGGGGCATGGACAGTCGCGCGGCCATGTATGGCCTCAGTCTCGGACAACGTGAACTCACGGAATCCGCCCCTGACGCGGAGTTCATTTCAACTTCACACAGCGGTCGTGAACCGCCGTTCGCTCGTCGAGGAAGGGTTCGAGACCGGCTGCGCTACCGACGTAGAGGATCTCCTCGCCCCGCATTGCCATGGCTTCGGCGAACTCTCCGGACGCATTGCCTGTGTAGATGCGCGCGTTCCGGATGATTCGCGCGGCTCGATCAGCGGGGAGGTGGCCTGCATCTGCCGCGGGGGCGCTGGCAGTCCGACTGCTGGCCATGACAAGTGCAAGCAAGAGAGTGAAGAGAGCGATTCGCATCGGAGTACCCTTTCTCATCTAGTTCGTAGCATCGCGACGCGCCCTGCAGGTTCCTTGAAAGCAAGGACTACCGCAATGCGCTGGACGAGCACGGCAGGATCGCAAGCACGAGCCGCAAGGGCGACGGCTGGGACAACGCTGTCTCTGAGAGCTTCTTCGCGACTCTCCGAGTCGAAATCGTCGATGACGAACGCCATGCGACTCTCGCCGGCGCTGAGGCCTCGATCGGTGACTAGTCGAGCACTTGTACAACACCGAGCGCTGCACACTCATCTCGACTACGTCAGCCAGAGCGCGTTCGAGCTGAAGGAGCACATCGCCAGCATGGCGGCATGGTCAGACTGTCCAAGGAGAGAGGGGGGAGGACCAGAACCCAACAATCGGACGGACATCGAGTGACCATTTGGCCGGGCCGCTGCTAACCTCTCGGTGCTCGTGCGCTCAGGCATGGCGCGTCCAGTACCCGCCCGACCACCCGGGAGAAGCGTTTCGATGGATGACCGTTGGCTATCGGTAGAGGAAATCGCGGAGTACCTCGGCGTCAGCAAGGACGCTGTGTACTCGTGGGTCTCCACCAAGGGCATGCCCGGCCATCGGGTCGGCCGCTTCTGGAAGTTCAAGCGGGACGAGGTGGACGCGTGGGTGCGGGCTGGTGGCGCGTCGGGCTCCTCGACGGATGACAGCCAGGAGGGGCCATGACTGCTGCGCCGGGGAACATTGACTTTGACCGTCTCCTGAAGCTCCGGCTCGTCGTCGCTCGCTTCGGCGAGATGGATGCCGCGCGCTGGTGGAACACGGGCGACACGGCGAGGCGAACCGCGCTCCTCGGCAGAGCGGGTTCGGTACTCATGAGTCGAGGATTCCCGCGCACACATCGATTCGCTCAAGCCAGATTGGTGTTCGAGGTCGCACGCGCTCGCTGTGCCGAGGTGTTCGACCCGCCCGGGTGCGTGACCCTGTGGTCCCTCCCGGCGTCGATTGAGGACCAGTTCGACGCGCGCTGGGCCCGATGGCTCGAATCGCGCGACTCTTGGGCACCGTTCTTCACCGCAATTGAATCACCGCATCAGGACCTGATCGAGGCGCTTCGCGGGCTGGACCTCCTCACAAGCGAGGACGTCGATGGTGCGTCGAAACTCCGCCGCTCCGCAGAGGGGCGGGCCGTTCCGATTCCAGGCGTTCATGCCGTGACCGACACCTTGATCTCCGCCTTGGCCGCCGGGTTCGCACGCGGCGAGCAAGGCAAACTCGCGGTCCCGTACGCGCGGCTGGAGGACTGATGGCAAACAGTCGCTCGTCCGTCGTATCCTCCTACATCATCATCAAGGGCGCCTTGATCGAGGAGACGTACACCGTCTTTCGCGACTGGAATTTCGAGAAGACGCCCGAGCAGAACCTGGACCTGGTCCGTCGCACGAACTCCGTTGGCGCGAAGAGCGCCAGTTGGCTCGTAGACATCTACAAGGTCCTTCATCGCCGCTTCGACCCAGAGAAAAGGGACCGGGTACTCGTCGACCTAGCGCAGCAAGGGTGTCCGCTCGAAGCATGGAAGCCTCTCCTGCTGTGGCACATGACCCGAGATGAGTTTCTCCTTCGCGATTTCCTTGTGGAGTGGCTCTACGACCACTTCGTTCAAGGCACCGTTCGAATTCGGGCGCAGGACCTTTGGCCCTACCTCGGCGCCCTGCACGACAAGGGCCTGGTCTCCGAGCCGTGGAAGGAGAGCACGCTCAAGCGGGTGTCTTCTGAGCTCCTGAAGATCTCCGTCGAGTTCGGACTGATGCGCGGAACCGTGACGCGCGAATTTGCTTCGTTTCATATGCCGGACACGTCGTTTCTGTACCTGCTGCACGCATTGAAGGACCGCATGCCGAACGCACGCGATGTGGTGCACGCACCCGATTGGCGTCTGTTTCTCATGGATTCTGACGCTGTCGAGCGGGAGCTCTTTCGACTCCACCAGTTCCGCCGTGTTCACTACGAGGTCGCCGGTTCGCTCGCGCAGCTCAACCTGCCGTGCGCCTCCGCGGCAGCCTACGCCCGGGAGATGGTGGCATGACCGAATGGAAGCAACGCCTGACCCGGGACTTGGAGCCCGTCCTTCGGGAGGTGGACCCACGCGCGAGAATCAGCGCGTACCACAACATGCCCTACGCCATCTTCCACTACCCGCCTGAGGACGAGATTGCGCTTCGCAGCGAGCTGGCACTCCTCACCACGCGCCTCGAGCAGGTTGGGAAGCGGGTGACGTCGATCTCGTTGGCTGAGTGCTTGGCGGATGCCCTGGCGGCCGAGGGGCTGACGACCGACCGCATCGCAATGGCGGAGAAGCGAACCGGCGTTGAGAAGATGGTCGACACCATCCACATGATTATCAGTCGCCGGCGGCCGCTTGACGACCTGGTGGCAGCACGCATTCCGCCTGACTCGGACCCAGCTCGCGATGTCGTGTTCATCGTGCGAGCTGGCGCGCTCTTTCCGTTCTATCGCACGTCCTCCCTGCTCGAGCAGCTGAAGGGCAAGCTCGAGGTGCCCGCGGTGCTGTTTTATCCGGGAGAACTCGATGGCGTGGCAGGGCTGAAATTCATGGGTGTGCTCGAAGCGGAGCACAACTACCGACCGAAGATTTTCTAGGAGCGCGAGCGATGGCCAACACGCAGATCAAAGAGCTCTTTGCTGGGGACATCTACCGCCGCATCGAAGAGGTCATCAAGGTCGACCAAACGGATGAAGCCATCCTGCGGGAGGAGCTGGGCGAGTACGTCCTCACCGACGCGATTCGCGGCCACTATAAGAGCATCCTGAGAAGCTACTGGGAAACGCCAAACAAGCCCCATGAAGGCATCGCCATCTGGGTTTCCGGTTTCTTCGGGTCGGGTAAATCGAGCTTCGCCAAGATGCTCGGGTTGGCCCTTCAGAATCGTCTTGTGATGGGGGAGGCGGCCGCCGACGTCTTTGCTGGCCGCGCGGGCGACAACGAACTTCAGGTCCTCCTCAAGCAGATCTCCGAACACATCCCCACCGACGCCGTCATCTTCGACGTCTCCACGGACCGCGGCATCAAGAGCGGCAACCAGACGCTCACCGAGATCATGTACCGGCTCTTTCTCAAGAGCCTGAGCTACGCGGAGGACCTCGACCTCGCCGAACTCGAAATCACGCTGGAGCACAAGGGCGAACTCGAGCGCTTCGTGTCGACGTACCGAGAGATGTTCGACCAAGAGTGGGACGCGAACAAGGACCTCATCGCCTTCTCGCTCGGGGAGGCAAGCGCGGTCATGCACCGTCTGTTTCCGAGCCGGTATCAGACCCAGGACTCGTGGGTTCAGGCCGTTCAGGACCGCGCTGACATTACCGCTGGCCGTCTGGCGGAGCGGTGCAAAGACCTGATGGGGCGCCGGCGTCCGAACAAGAACCTCGTCTTCGTTGTCGACGAGGTTGGTCAGTTCGTCGCGCGCGACGTCCAGAAGATGCTCGACCTTCAAGCCGCCGTTCAGAGCATCGGCCGCATTGGTCGAGGCAAGATTTGGGTCGTCGTCACCTCGCAGGAGAAGCTCACCGAGCTCGTTGGCGGCTTGGACGACAAGCGTGTCGAATTGGCCCGTCTCATGGACCGCTTCCCGTTGCAGGTCCATCTCGAGCCGTCCGACATTTCCGAGGTCACAAGCAAGCGCGTTCTCGCGAAGAACGCTTCGGCCCTCGATACCCTCCGCGACCTCTTCGGTAAGCACAGCGGTCGCCTCACGGCGAACACGCGCCTCACTGCCGACATCCAGCTGCCCGAGCTTTCAACGGAGCGCTTCCAGGACCTCTATCCGCTGCTTCCGTATCAGATCGACCTGATTATCCAGGTCGTCTCGGGCCTTCGAACGCAGGGTGGCGCGACGAAGCACGTCGGTGGCGCGAACCGCACCATCATCAAGCTGGCGCAGCAGCTGCTTATCCACGAGGGCGTGAAGCTCGCGGAACAGGCTGTTGGGCGACTCGCGACCAGTGACCAGATCTACGACCTCATCGCCAGCAACATCCCGAGTGAGATTCGCGGGAAGATCGCGGCGATCAAGGGCGAGGTGCCTCACCCCTTCGCCCAGCCTGTCGCAAAGGCGATCTGCCTGCTGCAATACGTCAAGAGCATCCATCGGACCGCTGAGAATATCGCGTCGACCCTGCACCCCGGAGTGGCTGCGGACTCGGTGCTTCCCGAGGTGAAGGAAGCCCTGCGCCACCTCGTCGACGCGCACAAGGTACGTGTATCGGACGGCCAGTACCGGATTCCGACGCCTGCGGAGGACGACTGGGAGGTCACACGCGCGAGCTTCCAGCCCAAGCCGGGCGACATCAATCGAATCCATGCCGACGCCGTTCAAGCCCTCTGGGAGCCGCGGCCGTCGCACAACCTGCAGGACGCCCGAACCTTCAAGGGCGGCCTGACCTTCAACGGTCGTTCCGTGTTCGACGAGGACATCGCGTTCCACGTCACCCTCGCTGAGCGCGGCGCCGAGCTCAATCGTCAGGCGCAAGAGGCCCGCACACGATCCCAGTCGGAGCGGAAGGCCGTGTTCTGGGTTGCGGGGCTCGACGAGCACGTGGACCGGGAGACCGTCGAAGTGTTCCGCTCGCGCGAGATCCTGGCTCGCAAGGAACGCGCAGCGAAGACGAAGGACGAGACATCGCTGGTCGCGGACGAGAAGGTGCGACTGCGAAACCACGAGACGGAGCTCCGTCGCTTGGTCCGCGACTCACTCCTCGCGGGCTCCATCTACTTCCAGGGCAACGACCGCAGTCCCGGCGATACCGCCAGCGGCATCAGCCAGGCCGCGAGTCGGGTGCTCGGCCAAGTGCTCCCTGAGGTCTACGACCGCTTCGCCGAGGGCGCTGCACGTGTCGCCACGAAGGACCTCGATGCGTTGATGACCAACGAGAACCTCCGAGGCCTGACGCCGGTCTTCGCGCAGCTCAACCTTGTGCGCGACGAGAAGGGCCAAACCGTCTTCAACACCGAGACGGGCGTGCTCAAGGAGGTCATGGACCGGATCGAGAACAAGACAAGCTATGGCGAGACGGCGAACGGCCGCTACCTCGCGGACCAATTCGAGAAGGAGCCATTTGGCTGGAACCTCGACGTCGTTCGCCTGTTTGTCGTCGCGCTCGTGCGGGCCGGGAAGGTCAAGGCAACGAGCAAGGGGACGACGATTGACTCGGCGCTCTCCGTCGAGGCGCGAAACACCTTCTCGAGCAACAATCTCTTCCGGGCCTGTTCCTTCCAGAAGCGTGTTTCTGGCACCGACATCAACGACTGGCTCGAGGCCGAGGCCGCGTACCGCGACGTGTTCGGCAAGCAGCTCCCCGAGCTGCAGGCGGGTGTGATCGCGGACGCAATCCGGCGCGAGGTCGCCGATGCCGAGGAAAAGCTCCACGAGGTTCACACGACCTTGCTCACCCACGGACTCCCGGGGGCCACGGTGCTCCAGGAGGCCATCGACCAAATGCGGGCCATCCGCGGGGGCAACGAGGACGATGCAATTCTCACCTTCAATGGCGCGCACAAGGCGCTCAAGGAGGCCGTGAAGCGCGCGAGTGAGCTGTCGTCCGCGCTGACAGAGCCGCGCCTGCTTGACCTCAAGCGCGCACGCCGCGCGCTTGACAGCCAGTGGGCCTTTCTCGACCAGGAGTCCGAGCTCCCCGAAGGTCTCCGCCCCCGAGCCGTCGCTCTGGCCGACATCCTTGCGCGCGAGACGTTCTTTCGCGAACTCGCGCAGGTCGATCAGAACGCCACGGCGATCGACGCCGAATACCAGGCTCGCTTCCAAGCAGCGGCCACGGCGCGGACGGACTGCTACCAGCAGGCCCTTGCGACCCTCCAGGGGAATTCGGCCTGGTCCGAGCTCAACGAGGAACAGCAAACGCGAGTCGCCGCGCCGCTCACGAGCCGAGCATCGGCGACGGTGCCAGCGTCCGCCACCATCCCGTTCCTGCGCTCCGAGCTGAGCGCATGTCCTCAGCACCTCAAGGTGGCGGTGCAGCAGATGATGGAGCTCATCGTGGGCAATCGCCTCGTGACCATCAGCGCGGGCGACTTCTTCGCCGGCCGTGTCGAGACCCCGGAGCAACTCGAGGCCGCTATCGGCGCGCTGCGTCAGCGCATCGAGAAACTGCTCGGCGAGGGCAAGAAAGTCTGGATCCAGTAGGAGCGCCCCGTGGAGAAGGAGACACGACAGAAGCTGGAGCGACTCACCCAGCAAGCCCGACGGCTCCTCGAGCAGGAGTTCCGTGAACAGCTCGAGGGTCGCTACGACATCCTCCTGGAAGGCCGGATTGCGCCCTCGCCAGGCGCCCACCTGTCGCCGCGGGAGCGTGTGCTGCGGGACAAGCTCGTAGCCGCAGTCGCCCACAAAAGGGCGCAAGGTCTCGCCGCCTCTGCGGCAGTAGCCGCGTACCTACGCGAGGCAGCGTTCCACACGCTCAACCGGTTCGTGGCACTGAAGATGCTCGAGGCCCGGAAGCTCGTGCAGGAGTGCATCTCGCGCGGCGAGGACTCGGCCGGCTTCAAGGAGTTCATTGCGCTCGCGCCCGGGCTCGTCGCGCTGCCCGACAAGGGCTACCGGCTCTACGTCGAGACGATCTTCGACGAGATCGCGCAGGAGGTCCGCGCGCTCTTCGATCGCCGCGACGCCGCGACGCTCCTCTGGCCCCGCCGCCAGGCGCTGCTCGACCTGCTCGCCGCGCTGAACGACTCCGAGGTCGCTTCGGTCTGGGGCGAAGACGAGACCATCGGCTGGGTGTACCAGTACTTCAACGGCGAGGACGAACGCCGGCAGATGCGGGCAGAGAGCCAGGCCCCACGCAACAGCCGCGAGCTCGCCGTTCGCAACCAGTTCTTCACCCCGCGCTACGTTGTCCAGTTCCTCACCGACAACTCTCTGGGACGAACGTGGTGCGAAATGCGCGAGGGCGACACGCAGCTCGCCCACCTCGACTACCTGGTCAAGCCCGAGGAGGGCTTCGAGCGGCGGGCGCCGAAGGACCCTCGCGACCTGCGCGTCCTGGACCCGGCATGTGGCTCCGGCCACTTCCTGCTTTACGCCTTCGACCTGCTCGCGGGCGACCCCACGCGCAGCTTTTTCGGCATCTACGAGGAGGCCTGGCGTGCGGAAGCCGCGCCGAAGTCTGAGGCAACGGGCCGAACGATTAGGGAGGACTACGCCTCCGAGCTGGCCCTCCGTCGCGCCGTCCCGGAGTTGATCCTCAAGCACAACCTCCACGGCGTCGACATCGATCCGCGCGCGGCGCAGATCGCCGGCCTCGCGCTCTGGATGCGAGCCCAGCGCGCCTACAACGACCACAAGGTCGCGGCCCAGGATCGGCCGCTCATCGGCCGTACGAACATCGTAACCGCCGAACCGATGCCGGGCGACCGGACCATGGTGGCGGAGTTTGCCGCCACGCTTAGGCCTCAGGTCCTGGGAGAGCTATTCCAGCGGATGGTCGATGAGATGCGACTTGCCGGCGAGCTCGGGTCATTGCTCAAGATTGACCGCGCACTACAGAGCGCGATCGCCCAAGCGCGTGAGCAGTTCGTCCGTGAGCAGCGTGCGCCCCAGCGGTTACTCCCAGGTATAGACCGCCCACGCAAGCCGCAAATGGAGTTCGACCTGTCCGGAGTTTCGGACGAGTCCTTTTTCGACTCAGCTGAGGAGCGCATCGTCGCGGCACTGCAGGATTACGCTGCCGGCGCACCAGCTTCGATGAGCGTGCGGCGCCAGCTCTTCGCCGATGACGCGGCGCGGGGAATCGCGTTCATTGACCTGTGCCGCAAGCGCTTCGATGTCGTAGTGATGAACCCGCCTTTTGGTGAGTTCATTCCATCTCTATTCAGTCTGCTCGCCACGGAGTACCCCGATGGAAAGCGCGATCTTGCAGTCGCATTTGTGGAGCGAGGCATATCCCTGACTTGCAATTTAGGCATGGTTGCGGTTCTCATGTCTCGCAAGCCATTCTTTGTTGACACGCAGCGTGCGTGGAGAGCGGCGTTCCTCAATGATCGTCGTTTCGTGGTGTTTGCCGACCTCGGTCATCGCGTCCTCGACGGTGCGTTGGTGGAGGTGGCCGCTGCATCGATAGAGAAACGAGCTGGAGATTCACGATTCATCAATCTGCTTGCTTCCGCCGACAAGCAGGCGGACCTGCGACGCGCGTTGGAGAGCGCTAATACACACATACAAACGTGTCGCCTTGAAGAGTTTGAGGCGTTGCCGTCAATTCAGTTCGCGTACTCCGCCAGTGAGATTCTGCTGCGTGCTTTTAGAAGTAACGCCCCCTACGAGCCAAACCACGGCGTGGTTCGAATGGGGCTCACAACGTCTGACAATACTCGGTTTGTCAGACTGTGGTGGGAAGTGGACGCAGGTGCTGGCCGGAACACATGGGCTCCGATTTCCAAAGGTGGTGAATACGCCCCGTTCTTCGCGGGATTCGAACTGCTTGTGAAATGGGAGAACGGTACAGGCGAGATGGCGGCCTATAATCTTTCAGTCGGAAACGAGGCGCAGAGCCGCCGTGGTCACTCACGATACTTCGCCCCTGCGCTGACATATACCGAGCGTACGGCCAGCCGTTTCTCTCCGCGCATTTTGCCGCGTGGCACGGTCTTTACTGGTGCCGGCCCGGCGATTATTCCAAACGAACCGCAAGATTTGCTGTCGCACCTCGCTGTGTTTTCGTCATGGTTCTTTAACGCTATGTACGAGCTCTGCCTGGGCGAGGGCGATGCGGTCACCTCCGGAGCTGCAGCTCGGCATTATACGTCTGGCCTCCTAGGACGAATGCCCTTCCCTGACAGTGTCGAGCCGCTGGCTTCCGCTAAGGAGCTGGTCGAAAAGCTTGTCGCGTTGACGATTCGACTGAAGGCGGACGATGTCACGAGTCCTTACGCCGACGCCCACGGCATACCGACGGGCGAGAGCCTGACGTCGGTCGCCGCGAAGTGGACCGCGCGTCGCGTCGCCTTGGCCTGCGACGCCATCGAGACTGCCGGACGGGTTGAGCAAGTTGTCGTGGCAGCGTACGGTCTACACCCTGAAGAGGTGAAAGACCCAGTTGGTGCCATCGTTGGGCCGCACCCCGACTGGCTAGAGCGAGCGCCTATTGAGCAGGCATGCGAGCGACGCGCGTCTGTGGCGGCACTGTACGGGCTAGAAATGGATGAGCTTGTCGACGAAGCCACCTCGCGGCTTGGCAACGCTCGGCATTTAACGCTCAAGAGCTTCTGTGCTGATCGGCGCCTGGAACTTGTGTCGCACGCATTGGGTGTCCATCCGCGCGATGTGGCGGAAGTGATCGCCGCTGACGGCCTGTGCGCGCCAGAGGCGATCTCCGCCGTCCTTGACTTTCACTTGGAGGATGCGCTCGACCGCTTGTGGACGGACGAGATCGGCGCTGGAGCGAGGCAGCTGCCTGTTTCACAAATCGCCCAGGACGCTGGTCACCTTGACCGACTATTGCGAGACAGAATTGTTCACAGTCGGACTGTGTTTGTTGATGACTCAGGGCATGCGCTGGACTTCGCAGGAGCTTTGGAGCGGGTGATTGTGTCAATAGCAGGCCGCGGGGTCGCGCAGTCCGCGGAGCTTCATCTGGGTGGACAACTTGGCTGGCGTCACTTTGCAGCGAAAGACCTTTTCGCGCGTCACGTTCAGATTCGGACCATGCATCGGCGGAGCGCGCCAATCGCGTGGCAGATTTCTACTCCCTCGTGTTCTTACTCGGTGTGGTTTAGTCTTCATGGAGCGACCCAGGACACTCTCTTTCGTGTGCTTACCGATTTTTTGGAGCCGAAGCTCGAGCACGAAAAGTCGAGGCTGCGTCAACTAAATACCGAGCTCGGGGGACGTCTTTCCTCAGCTCAGATTCGAGAGGTTGATCGACTACAGGTTTTTGTCGATGAGCTTCAAGCATTCAAAGTTGAGGTCGCGCGGGTTGCGCCACTATGGAAGCCCAATCTTCATGACGGCGTAATGGTGAACTGCGCCCTGATGTGGCGACTCGTCCCCCATGCGAGGGGCTGGCAGAATGAGTGCCGGTCGACTTGGAACCAAATCGTGGCAGGGGACCATGATTGGTCCCACCTAGCCATGCACCTGTGGCCCGAGCGCGTGGTGCCCAAGTGCATTGACGACCGCAGCCTCGCCATCGCGCACGGACTTGAGGCCGTGTTTTGGCACGAGGACGACTCAGGAACCTGGCGTAAGCGCCCTGCTGATGCCGCAACGGTGCAGAAGCTCATCGACGACCGTACGTCTACGACCGTAAAGGCCGCGCTCAACGACCTGCTCGCTGCTCAGGCTCCCACAACTGTCGGCGGCCGCCGCGCGGCGCCGCGGGCAACTGCATCGCGCCCAGCCGCCCCGAACCATGAGCCGGCGGCTGTGAGGCCTGCTGGTCGAGCCCCCGCCGTCGAAGCAGCAGTCGACGACGCAACCCTGGCTGCGGTGCGAGGAGCGATCGGTGCCATCGCGGACGGCGCCTCGAAGGCCGACGTCCTCGCTGCGACGGGCCTGACGGACGCGGACTGGAACAAGGCGATCGGAGTGCTGCTCGACCGAGGGCTCGTGTCCAAGAGCGGGCAGAAGCGAGGGACGCGGTACCACGCGCGATCGGCAGGAGAAGAAGCATGACGCACGGCCTGCACAAGCACATCGCCTCCGCGCTCGACCGGCTGCTTCGCGAGCGTCGGTTCGTCGTGTTCTACGACCTGCACGAGGAGTTTCGGCCGTTCCTTGACGAGCTCGAGGTGGTCGGAACCGGTCTCTCTGGGCTTCCGAGGGTTTGCATCCACGACACGCTGACGCATGTGGCGCGGTTCGACGGCTCGTTCTTCGCCCTGAAGGCCACCCTGGAGCCGATTCTGTCCTCCGTGCGGCCAGAGCCCGTTCTTGTGTATGTGCCGGGTTACGCAAAGGAGTCGCTGGGCAAGTTGCGTGGGCCAGCCGCGGCGAACTCCGGACAAGGCAAAGACGCTTGGAACGTTCTGTTCGAGCTCGACTGCGCGGGTAAGTCCTACGAGCCCAGCCTTCGCGGACTCGCGCGTAACGAGCTTCGGCGTCGATACACGGACGGCGACATCGACGACATGCTCGCCCCAGACTCGCTGACGTACCACGACGTCGTCCGGTACCTGGTCGACGACGGCGCCCCCGGCTCGGGTTCTGGTTCGCTGGTGAAGCTGGTGATGGGATCTGGGTCGAGCGAAGAGCTGATCTGCCGATGGCTCGCGGACGAAAGTCGCGACGCGGAGCTCGAGGCGAAGCAGGCTGGACCGGAGCTTCTGAAGCTCGTCCTCTCCCGGCTCGGATTGCAGTGCGACGAAGGCTCGCTCTCCAAGGCCCGGCATCAGACACTGCGGTACCTGCTGGTCAACGAATTCCGACTGGACCTGGTCGGCGCAGCTCCGGCCGGTCTTGCTCTTGTTCCGGCTCCGGCCGCGAAGGAAGAGTCCGCGCGCATTCGAGAGGTCACAGAGCGGTTGCGCCGCGACCACGGCGCTGCGTACGTCGCCATTGCAGACAGGCTCGAAGGCGAGCTTTCGCTCGCCTCGATGGGGATTCAGCCCGAATGCCTCGGGTCGGTAGACACGTTCCGGTTCGAGGAGGTCGCGTTGCTCGAGCACGCGGCATCGCTCATTGCGGACGCTCACTACGACCGAGCGCACGCACTGGTGACCTCGCGGCGACGGAGCTTCTGGGTCGATCGAAGCTTCGCGCGCCTTGGCCAGTGGGAAACATGTCGGCTCATGGCGGAGCTCGGCCTCGAAGTGGGCAGGGTTCGCCAACAGCTCAAAAAGGCGGTTGGCTCACCGAAGGTCTGGGTCGAGTCCTACGCCGCAGACTGGCACCGCGTGGACCTTGCGCAGCGAGCTCTCGAGTCGTGGGTGGCGAAGCTCGAGGACGAGCCCGAGCCGACGCTGGAGAGGGCGCTCGGCCTGGTGCGTCGTGGACATGAAGCGTTGCTCCAGGAGATGACCAACGGGTTCACGGGTGCGCTTGCTGCAGCCGGGTGGTCGGTTGGCGGGGTGTTGCACCAGACCCGCATCTACCCCGAGCTTGTGGAGCCGGTGCGGGGCCGCGTTGCCTACTTCTTCGTCGATGCGATGCGGTTCGAGATGGCCGCCGACCTCGTCGAGCAAATCGAAGGCGCTCAGGAGCTGCGTCTCCTTCCCGCGGTGGGAGCCCTCCCTTCGATCACGCCCATCGGCATGGCTGCGTTGCTGCCGGGCGCGTCGGCCAGCTTCTCGGTCGTCGAACACAAGGGCAAATTGGCCGCAAAGATCGGCGATTCCGTAATGCCAGGCCTCGGTGAGCGGATGAAGTACCTGAAGGCGCTGCGCCCGGATTCGGCCGACATCGATCTCGGCGAGTTGCTGCAGAAGTCCTCTCGAGTGCTCGAGAAGCGTCTCGCGGACGCCCAGCTGATCGTCGTTCGGTCCCAGTCCATTGACGGCCTCGGCGAAATGGATGGCGGGCTGCTCGCTCGGCAGATCATGGACACGGTCGTGGGCAATCTCGCGCGTGCGGTGCGCAAGCTCGCGCGTATGGGGGTCGAGCACTTCGTGATCACGGCTGATCACGGTCACCAGTTCTCCATCCGCAAGGAGGAGGACATGCAGATGGACAAGCCGGGGGGCGAAACCGTCGACCAGCATCGACGCTGTTGGGCGGGGCGCGGGGGACAAACGCCGGCAGCATCGACCCGGGTGTCTGGTTCGGAGCTTGGCTACGCGACCGACTTGGACTTCATGTTTCCGAAAGGCCTCGCTGTGTTCAAGGCCGGCGGCGACCTCGCGTTCCATCACGGCGGACCGAGCCTCCAGGAGCTGATCGTGCCGGTGGTCACGCTTCGAATCCCATCGAGCGCGACAGACGCGGCCAAGGGAGCCAAGGTCGTGCTCGATGGCTATCCGACGGTCCTGACGAATCGCACCTTCGGCATGAAGGTCGTCGTCGGGGCAGAGCTGTTCGCCCAAGAGCCCGTTGCAGTGCGCTTGGCGTTGCTCGCCGACGGGGTCGAAGTGGGGCGCTGCGGCATGGCCTTGGATGCCGAGCTCGACAGGTCCTCTGGCGTGCTGCTCGTGCGGCCGGGTAAGCCCGCCAACGTGGCGATGATCCTCACGAGTGAGGAGTTCAAGAAGTTCCGAATCGTCGCGCAGGACCCGACGACCGACGCAGTGCTCGGACAGTCCGGCGACATCGATCTCAATCTGGGGATGTGAACATGACGAACGACACGGTGCCGCGGCGAGACGCTCTGGATGACAAGGTAAACCGGGTCTTCGGCGGAAAGGTCGTCCGCAAGGACCTCGTCCGAAAGGTCAAGGTCGGCGCGAATGTGCCGGTGTTCGTCCTCGAGTACCTGCTGGGCAAGTACTGCGCGTCGTCCGACGAGATGGCGATTCAGATGGGCCTTCAAGTGGTGAAGGACACCCTCGCCGACAACTACATCCGGCCCGACGAGTCGATGAAGGCTCAGAGCAAGGTCAAGGAAAAGGGGCGGTGGACCTTCATCGACAAGGTGAAGGTGCGCCTCGTTGACTCCGACTACTGGGCCGAGCTCGCGAACTTCGGGCACAAGAATGTGCACATCCCCGAGCACTACGTTCGTGACTTCGATCGCCTGCTGACCGGCGGCATCTGGGCACAAGTCGACATGCGGTTCGAGTACGACGAGGAAAACCGCGGCAAGTTCCCCTTCTGGATCGACAAGATCACGCCGATCCAGCTCGCAGCGTTTCAGCTCGACGACTACCGAAAACTCCGCGCGGAGTTCTCGACCGACGAGTGGATGGACCTGATGCTGCGCAGCATGGGCTACGAGCCGACGGTAATGGACCGGCGCCTGAAGCTCCTGTTCCTGCTTCGCCTCGTGCCGCTCTGCGAGCAGAACTACAACCTCGTCGAGCTCGGGCCGCGCGGCACCGGCAAGTCGTACGCCGTGCAGGAGATGTCGCCCTACGCGTCACTCCTCACGGGCGGCACCACGGTGGCCAACCTGTTCGGTCACATGAGCGGCCGCCAGAAGGGCCTCGTCCAGCTCTGGGACGTCGTCGGGTTCGACGAGGTAGCTGACCTCCAGAAGATGCCGAAGGAGGTCGTGACGACCCTGAAGACCTACTGCGAGTCCGGCCGCTTCCAGCGTGGTCAGGAGGAAGTCTCAGGTTACGCGAGCATCGCGCTCTTCGGGAACACTCAGCAGCCCGTCGACGTGATGGTGCAGACCGGGCACCTGTTTGCTCCGATGCCGGACATCATCCGCGACGACATGGCCTTCATCGACCGGCTCCATTTCTACCTCCCGGGGTGGGAGGTGCCGAAGATGCGGAACGAGCACTTCACAGACCACTATGGATTCGTCGTCGATTACCTCGCAGAGGCCCTCCGCGAACTTCGGAAGCTGAACTTCACCGAGACCCTCGACCACCACTTCGGGCTCGGGACGCACCTCAATGCACGAGACCGCAAGGCGGTGCGCCGGACGGTGTCGGGGATGATCAAGCTCCTCCACCCGCACGGCCAGGTCAGCAAAGAGGACCTCGAAGAGCTGGTCGGACTGGCGCTCGAAGGCCGGCGGCGTGTGAAGGAACAGCTGAAGAAGATGGGGTCCTTTGAATACTACCACACGAGCTTCAGCTACCTCGACAACGAGAGCGGTGAGGAGCGTTTCGTCGGGGTGCCCGAGCAGGGCGGTCGCGACCTGATCTCCGCGGACCCGCTTCCGCCTGGGACCGTCTACACAGCGTCGGTGAGCGGCGACGGAACCGTGGGCCTTTACCGAGTCGAGGTGTCGCAGTCGTCGGGGACCGGGAAGCTCAAGATGGCTGGAGGTGTCAGCGGCACCATGAAGGAGTCGGTGCAGCGGGCCTTCAGCTACCTGCAGGCGCAGAAGACTCCGTTCGGCATCGCTCGCGAAATCGACACTTCGGATCTCCATGTCGAGGTTATCGACTTGCTAGGAAACCGCGTCGAGGCGGAGCTCGGCGTGGCCTTCTTCGTCGCCGCTTACTCGATCCTCCGCAAGGCGCCGCCGCAGGCCGGATTGCTGGTCCTCGGCGACATGAGCGTGCAGGGCAACATCAAGGCGGTGCGGTCATTGACCGAGCCGCTTCAGGTCGCGATGGACAACGGCGCGCGGCGCGTCCTCGTTCCCATCGAGAACAAGCGCCAGTTCCTCGAGGTCAACGCCGACGTCCTAGAGCGAGTGGACCCAATCTTCTTTGGAGATGTCCGGCAGGCGGCGTTTAAGGCTCTGGGGTTGACCTGATCCGCCAGACGCCTCGCCCCAGCGTCTCGGCTCTCACCCCCGCACCGGTTCACACCAGGCGCACCGCCGAACCCGCCGTTCTCGCGGGCGTAGTCGCCACCAGCACTTGCGCCGCGCGGTCGTCGTCATCGCGCTTCGCCACAGCCCCCGCGTGGGGGATCGACCCCGGAAGCTCGGGCACACGAGTCCGTTGGCGTCTGGTTGGCAGCGCCGGGTCGGGGATGAGGCGACAGGCTTCGTCGCGATGTGCTTCAAGGAAGTAGAGCTGGTCACCCTCCGGAGTGGGACACGCCGATCGCCGTTTCCGACGCGCACCCCTGTGAGCGCACGTCTTCACAGAGGTAGAGCCCTCGCCAAACGCGGATGGGACAAGCGCGGACCGCCGACGCGCGGGTGCCTTGCAGAAAACTCAAATCTCGCTTAACTTCGCCGCATGTCGACGGCGCCTCCATCCTCGCCGGACTGGGACCGTCTCTTCGAGCTGGCGGCCGCGCAGGCCGGGTACTTCACCACGCTGCAAGCGGCCGGGGTCGGCTACTCGGCCCAGCTGCTCGCGCACCACGCCGTGGTCGGCCGGCTGCGGCGTGTGCGGCGCGGGGTCTACCGGCTCGTGCACTTCCCGCTCACCGAGCACGAGGACCTCGCCGCGTTGTGGCTGTGGTCGGGGCAGGACGGCGTATTCTCGCACGAGACCGCGCTCGCGCTGCATGGGCTCACCGGCGCGCGGCCGGCGCAGCACCACGTCACGCTGCCCGCTTCGTGGGCCAAGCGGCGCCTGGTCGTCCCCGAGGGCGTCGTGCTGCACTTCGGCGACGTCGCTGCGCACGAGCGCTGCTGGGTCGGCCCCGTGCCGGTGACCACCCCGTCGCGCACGCGTGCGGACTGCGCCGCTCTCCGCCTGTCTCCCGGAGCCGAACCATGATGCCCACCACCCTCGACGCGCTGCTCTGCGGCGGCGAATGGAACGGCGCCGAGTTCAATGCCGCGAAGCACGCGCTGCCCAAGTCGGTGTTCGAGACCGTCTCGGCCTTCGCGAACACCCGCGGCGGCTGGATCGTGCTCGGCGTCACGTAGGAGGGCGAGCGCTTCGAGGTCTGCGGCGTCGCGGAACCCGACAAGGCGCAGAACGATTTCCTCTCGGTCCTGCACGCCGACGGCAAGGTCAGCCACGACGTCGAGGTCACCGAGCACCGACTGCTCCACGAAGGCCAGGTCGTCCTCGCGTTTCAGGTGGCCGAGAACCCGCGCACCCGGAAGCCCGTCTACCTCGACGGCGACATCCGCAGGACCTTCCTGCGCAAGGGCGGCGGCGACTACCGCGCGCAGCCCCACGAGCTCGAGCGCATGCTGCGCGACGCCTCCGAGGACCGGTGGGACAGCCAGCCCTTCACGCGCGTCGGCCTCGACGAGGGCGTGTTCCACCCGGCGAGCCTCAAGTGGTACCGCGACCGCTTCCACGCGGCGAATCCCGGCTTCGACGTCGAGCAGCCGCACCACGACTTCCTGTACGAGTGGGGCTACCTCGTCAGGGACGGCGGCAACCTCCTGCCGACGCGCGGCGCGGTGGCCTTGTTCGGCTCGCTGCGTGGCGTGCGCCAGCTGATGCCGAAGACGGTCCTCGACGTCCGCTTCCTCGGCTACGCCCGCACAGAGGACTTCGGCGACACGCGCTGGATCGATCGCTACGTGAGCGAGGTGAACCTCGTCGAGACCTGGCAGCAGCTGCTCGCGAAGTACCTTTTTTGATGCCGAAGACCTTCCGCGACATCGACTCGGCCACGCTCGAGCGGCGTGACGCGCCCGCAGGTTTCCGCGTCTTCCGCGAGGCCGCGATGAACCTCCTCATCAACCAGGACTACGGCGACCACGCGCGCAAGGCCGTCATCGAGTTCTTCACCGACGGCATCCAGTTCTGGAACCCGGGCGACAGCTTCGCCGACGAGAAGCACCTGCTCGACCCCAGCGAGAAGGACGTCCGCAACCCCGCCATCGCGATGGCCATCCGCCGCATTGGCATGTGCGAGCAGGCGGGCACCGGCCTTCGGATGATGCAGCGCGAGTGGCAGGCGCTCGGGCACGCACCTCCGGTGAACACGAACGACCGCGCGCGCAAGTCGTTCACGACCTTCCTGCCGGAGCCCCGGGCGGTCGGTGGAGTCACCGCGCAAGTTGCCCCCGAAGTCGCCGCACAAGTCGCGCGGATAGGAACTCCAAGCGGATGACTTCCGCTGGAGGCGGCCGTCGTCGAGCGCGCAAGGGAGCTTCGTCGCGGCTGAGCGATCCGTCAAATTGTGCGCCAGCGCCCAGATTGGGCCTGTGTGACGGTCTGGCGAGCT
>SXGR01391695.1_pt1 | contig 22254 bp, 24 predicted proteins | sample 3174711 | NCBI WGS metagenome assembly SXGR01 (sample SAMN11356860, study PRJNA531348) | freshwater metagenome | isolation source: freshwater sample F1-60 | place: China: Fuxian Lake, Yuxi | collected 2017-12-25 | reverse complement strand
GACTCCGCCGCACTTCTGGGCACTGGCGCTCATGTTGGAGCGCGACTACTCCGAGGCCGGCGTACCGATGCTGCCGGTGGTCTATGGCGAGCGGGCCACCCGTCTGCAGGTGCTGCTGTGGACCGTGGTCATGGCCGGTGTCACGCTGCTGCCGGTGGCTGCGGGTACCGCTGGAATCATCTATCTGATCAGCGCCGTGGTGCTGAACGTGGTGTTTCTGTACTCGGCATGGCGCTTGGAGCGGGGCGACACGCAGCGTGCCTGGGCCGCTGTCACCTTCCACTTCTCGCTCTTGTACCTCGCGCTGCTGTTTGTGGCGCTGGCTGTGGACGCAGCGGTATGAGCGAACGCCGCCACGGCTTCGGGGGGCTGGCCTTCTTCGGCACTCCGCTGGGCATCGTCTTTTCGACCGTGCTCATCGACCTCATCGGCTTCGGCATCGTCATCCCGCTGGTGCCGTTGTACGCAGAGAAGTTTGGGGCATCGGTCATCGAGATCGGAATTCTCACCGGCTCGTATGCGCTGATGCAGTTGATCTTCGCGCCCATCTGGGGGCGCGTGTCCGATCGCTACGGCCGCCGCCCGGTAATCCTCGGATCGCTCATCGGATCATCGGTGGCATGGCTGATGTTCGGGTTCGCCGGTGCCCTGTGGATGCTGTTCGTCGCCCGCATCCTCGACGGCATCTCCGGTGCGTCCTACGCCGCCGCTCAGGCGTACGTGGCCGATATCACCACCGACAAAGAGCGCGTGCGGGGGATGGGGCTGATCGGCGCGGCGTTCGGTCTGGGGTTCATCATCGGGCCGGGTATCGGCGCGCTGTTCGCGCTCATCGATCCGCGCGCACCATTTATCGTCGCGGCCGCAGCTGCACTGGGCAATTTCTGCCTGGCGTGGAAGCGCCTGCCCGAGACGCGCCGGCGTGGCAGCCGCGTGGGCGCGTCGGAGTCGCGTTGGAGCGCGCTGGGGAGCGCCGTGACCTCCCGAGCAATTGGTCCGCTCATCTGGATCTCGTTCCTCGGCAGCCTGGGCTTTGTGGGAATGGAGTCGGTCTTCGCGCTGTATGGCAGCCGGCAATTCGGGTTTGGCTTGGCCCAGACCGGCCTCGTCTTCGTGTTCATAGGCGTGTTCGCCGCAATCGTGCAGGGCGGGCTGGTACACCGGCTCACCGATCGCGTGGGGGAGTGGCCGATTCTGCGCACCGGCCTGTGGCTCACCTCAGCCGCGCTCATCCTGATGGGGTTGGTGTCAAACGTCTGGGCGCTGTTTCCCGTGCTCATTCTGCTGGCGCTCGGGTCGGGCCTTGTGTTCCCCACGATTTCGGCCCTCGTCAGCCAGCGAACACCCGATGCGGCGCAAGGGGGCACTCTGGGCGTTCTGGCATCTACCGGGGGGCTCGCGCGGCTCATCGCGCCCATCGGCGCCACAGTGCTCTTTCAGGTGGTGGGCATCTCGTCACCGCTCATCATTGGGGGACTGCTGTTCGCCGTCTGCGGCGTGATGGCCACCACCAAATTGGTACGTGTCGCCCCTGCCGGGTGATGTGCTGAGAAATCTGTGAAATCCCGAGGGGGAATCAGGGACAAGCGCCCCCCCAACCGGGGGCGCTCCGTCGCCTGATCAGGGGCATCGCGCCCCCCACCCGGTAGTAATGTGCCGCCCGTGTACAAGAGCAAGCACACCCTCCCGCTGGTCATCATCGGGGTCATCGTTGCCGCACTCACGGCAGCGCAGGCTCTTCTCATCGATTGGCTGCCGCCCGCCGCCAGCGAGCAGGCTGGCCGCACCTCTACGCTCTTGACGTTCCTCTTCTGGTCGAGCGCCGTCTTCTTCGTTCTCATCACGACGGTAATCATCTATTCGGTCTGGAAGTTCCGCGCGCCCAAGGGCGATATGAGCGATGGCCCGCCAATTCACGGCAACACCAAACTTGAGATCGTGTGGACCGCGGTTCCTTCAGTCCTCCTCGTTGTGGTTGCCATTTACGGCTATATCGTGCTTGAGCGCAACGAGGCGGTCGCCGCCGATGCGCTCAAGGTGGACGTCTACGCCCAGCAGTTCGCGTGGAGCTACGGATACCCCGGTACGGGAATCCAGACCGGTGTCCTCGTGGTTCCGCAGGGTCGCCAGGTGGAGTTGCACGTGCGTGCCCGCGACGTCATCCACAACTTCTGGGTTCCCGAGTTCGGCATCAAGGGCGACGCCGTCCCCGGCATCGACCACGTGCTGTGGATCAACCCCACCACGCTGGGTACGTATCCAGTGGTGTGCTCAGAGCTGTGTGGTGTGGGCCACAGCGTGATGCGTTCCAAGGTGGAGGTCGTCACGCCCGCCGCCTTCCAGACATGGCTCACCAAGAGCAAGGCCGGCATCGCTCAGGGAACGACCCAGAGCGGTGCCGCTGCCACGGCCGCGAACGCCCCCGGTAACGTCGCCGCGGGTAAGACCGTCTTTGAGGCGAAGTGCGGGGGCTGCCACGCGGGTCTCGGCACCGAGGCCGGTGGCGTAGGCCCGCAACTCAAGGGCCTGCCCCACACCCTCGCCGGCGTCACGATGCAGATAACCAATGGCAAGGGCCTTATGCCCGGCGGGCTCGTGTCCGGCACGGACATGGACAACGTTGCCGCCTACGTGATGTCGATCAACTAGCCCCGACCCCAGCCGAACCGAGCGAACACACAAATGGCAACGCACGCACCCGCACAATCTCCTCCGGGCCACGTACATCACGAGGACCCGCGCTCGGTGGCCTTCTGGTGGCGCCGCGCCATCGTCTCGTCGGTTGTCGGCGTGCTGTTCGCGTTCCTGCTCGTGTTCATGGTGCGCGCCATCTTCGGTCTCGACCCGCTGTGGCAGGGCAACGTCGTGGCCACGGTGGCTGGCCTGTTCGGCGGAATCGGCTTCCTTTACGGCATCGGCTGCTTTGACTACTGGTTGACATGGGCCAAGGGTCGCCCGATTTCGTCTGAGGACCACTCGTTCCACGGTGTGAGCAACTGGAAGCAGTACTTCCGGATCAACACCGACCACAAGGTCATTGGCATTCAGTACATGACCATGACCCTGTTCTTCATGCTCGTTGGCGGCATCATGGCGCTGCTCATCCGCACCGAGCTTGCGGCCCCCGGCCAGCAGATCGTGGACGGCCAGACCTATAACGGCCTACTGAGCATGCACGCCACGCTCATGATCTTCGTATTCGCCGTGCCGGTATTCGGTGGTATCGCCAACTACGTGCTGCCCATCATGTTGGGCGCCAAGGACATGGCATTCCCCCGCCTCAATGCTCTGTCGTTCTGGTTTCTCCCGGTTGCAGGCTTCATGTTTATGGCCTCAATGTTCACCGGCATGTTCGGTGCCGCGTGGACGGCCTACCCGCCGCTGGCGTCGCAGGGCACCGCCGGACAGACGCTCTTTGAACTGGGCGTGCAGTTCGCTGGCGCGTCATCCATCGCCACGGCGATCAACTTCCTGGCGACCATCGTCACCATGCGTGCGCCGGGCATGACCATCTGGCGCATGCCGATTCTCGCGTGGGCCACAGGTGTCACCAGCGTGCTCGCGGTGTTCGCCACGCCGTTTATCGCCGGGTCGCAGTTCCTCACGATGTTCGACCGCGTGATGGGCACGAACTTCTTCGTGCCCGATCAGGGCGGTGACGTCATCATGTACCAACATATTTTCTGGTTCTACAGCCATCCAGCGGTATACATCATGCTGCTGCCGGGCTTCGGGATTATCAGCGAGGTCATCGCCACTTTCGCCCGCAAACCGCTCTTCGGCTATCGGGCCATGGCGTTTTCAATGGTGGCCATCGCGGTGCTGGGATTCGGCGTGTGGGCCCACCACATGTTTGTGTCGGGCATGGCCGCCTGGCTGCGCGTGCCGATGATGGTCACCACCATCATCATCGCGGTGCCTACCGGGGTGAAGATGTTTTCGTGGGTCGCCACCCTCTGGCGGGGGAAGATCCATATGAAGGCGCCCATGCTGTGGGCGATGGGGTTCCTGTTCACGTTCCTTATCGGTGGTCTGTCGGGCGTGTTCAACGGCATCGTGCCCGCCGACATCCAGTTGTCAGACACCTACTTCATTACCGCCCACCTGCACTATGTGCTGTACGGCGGCAGCGTGTATACGGTCTTCGCCGGCATCTATTACTGGTTCCCCAAGGCGACCGGCAGGATGCTGAACGAGCGGCTGAGCCAGTGGCACTTCTGGCTCACCTTTATCGGTACGCAGATCACCTTCATGCCCATGCACTGGCAGGGGCTGCAGGGAATGCCCCGCCGCGTGGCCGACTACGACCCCCGCTTCGCGACCGTCAACGCCATCGAGACTGTCGGCTCGTACATGCTCGGCATCGCCACGATCATTTTCGTCTACAACATCGTCATTTCGATGCGGAAGGGCGATCGCGCCCCATGGAACCCCTGGCGCGGCCGCACGCTGGAGTGGATGGTGAGTTCTCCACCATCACTCTTCAACTTCGACGTCATTCCGCAGGTAGTGGGTGGCCCGTACCAGTACGGAATTCCTGACGCGCGCCACGCCGTGGTGTTTGCTCCCGAGAAGTTCGGCGGTGAACTCACGGAGGACACACGCTATCCGGTGCTGGTGGTGGCCAACGACACGCTCGCCTCGCAGGGGCTCATCGACGAAATCCGTTCGCGCGATGCCGACGGCCTCTGGTCATTTGAGTTCCTCGTGCCAGTGGGTGACGGCGATCGCGCCGTGGCCGAGCGCCGCCTTGCGAACACGCTGGCAATTCTCGCTGGGTATGGCATCGCCGCTACCGGCCGTGTGGCCGATGGCGAGGTCATTGCGCTAGCTGGCGACGAGGGCAAGTCGCGTCAGCCGTACGAGATCCTGGTCGTCACGCTGCCCACGGCATCCAGCGCGTGGATGCGCCAAGACGCCGTGGACCGAATCCGCAAGCGTTCCGGAATCGCCACCAGCCACTTCGTGGTGAGGGGTGACGACGCCCGGGCACTGACGGCCGCGTCGGCCCTGCCGCTTACGATGATCGTGGCCACTGATGCCGTGGGTGCCGACGCACTCGCCGCCGTGGTTATGGCCCGGTTCGATGCCCAGCCCGCCCGATTCACCATCATCTGCCCCCTCGACCTGCCGCAGCCGCGTTGGGGCAGCGAGTCGAGCGAGATCCGCCGCCAGGCCGGTGAGCGCATGACCGCGACCATCAACGCCCTCGTCTCGGTTGGCGTGCAGGTGCAGGGTGAGGTCATGGATGACGGCCCCGCCACCGCCCTGCCGCTTGCGATCGACGCCTTCGGGCCCGCCCAGATCTTGGTGGCGGGCGTGAATGGCGAGGCCGCCGTGTTGGAAGATGCAGCAACCGCAGCCGCGGGGGACACTCCCGTCGAAACCGTCAATCTTGGCGCCGCCGCGGGGAACGCGTAGTGGCCACGACCACCGGTCACGCTCCCGCCCCGTTGCACGGGGAAGACACGCACCGTAAGAAGCACGGCCTGAACGCCGAGCTCATCGGCATGCTGCTGTTCATCGGGTCGGAGGTGATGCTGTTTGCATCGCTGTTTACCGCCTACTTCTTTATCCGGTATGGCGTGAGCAATGAGGTATGGCCGCCGCTGAAGCAGAATGGCGAGCCATTTGAACTTCCGGTGATGCTCACCGGGGTCAACACGCTCATTCTGGTGGCGTCGTCATTCACCCTGTGGTGGGGCGAAAAGCGCCTCAAGGCGGGCGACCGCACGGGCCTGATCCGGGGCCTGTGGGTGACCATTCTGATGGGTGGCACGTTCCTCATCATTCAGTTCAATGAGTACGCGCACCTGGGCTTCACGCCTCAGGACCGCGCGTTCTCGGGCGCGTTCTACGCCCTCACCGGCTTCCATGGCGCGCACGTGGCGGTGGGCCTTATCGTCCTCTGCATGTGCCTTCGTCGTGTCTACAAGAACGACTTCACGGCCACCCAGCACACGCCGCTGGCCGCCGGGTCGTACTACTGGCACTTCGTTGACATCGTCTGGGTGCTGCTCTTCCTCCTCGTCTACGTGATCTAGGGACACCGTGCGCTCACGCCTCATCGCCACTTCGACCGCTCTGCTGATTATCGGCACCGCTGGATTCCTCGCGGGATGCGGGGGGGCGCAGTCGGCCCTCGACACCGCGGATACCGCTGCTGGCAAGACGAAGTTTGTTGGCTCATGTGGCGGCTGCCACGTTCTGGCCGATGCCGGTACCAAAGGCCAGCTCGGGCCCAACCTTGATGACTCCTTCCGTGCGTCACGCGAGCAGGGCTTCGGGGAGACGAGTTTCTATGGGGTCGTCAAGCGCTGGATCGCGATTGCCCCTGCGGCACCGCTTCCCGGCAGCTACCAGGGGATGCCGCAGAACCTGGTGACGGGATCGGACGCCGAGAACGTGGCCGCATACGTGGCCATCGCGGCGGGTACCAAGCCCACCAGCGACATCGTGGCCATCACCCCCGCGGTTGCGGGCACGGCGCCCGGCTCGGGCTCGGGCCCTGCCACCCCCGGGGACGGGGGCGCAACCGCGCCGTAATGCCGGAGGACGCCGCGACCCTTGATGGCGCGCGCGTCCTCGTGACCGGCGCGTCCCGCGGCTACGGCGCGGCGATTGCCCGTGCGCTCGCCGCGGAAGGCGCGTACCTCATCATCACGGCCACCGACACCGGTCGGCTGGCATCCACTGCCAAGGCATGTCGCGCACTCGGGGCCGGCGGCGTGGAGTGCTGTTCGCTCGATCTGGCTGATGCCACGTCGGTGGACGCACTCACCGATGCCATCACCACGTTGGTTCCCCGCCTCGAGGGAGTGGTGCTGAGCGCGGCCATTCTGGGGGCCCGGGGGCCCATCGCCGATATCGCACCCGCCGACATCGAGGCTGCGATCACTGTGAATGTCACCCATCAGTTGCGCCTGATGCAAGGCCTCGCGCCGCTCATGGCGAGCGGGGCGGGCGTGGTGATCATCACGTCGGGCGCTGCGTCCAAGCCGGGCCGGGGCGCCTACGGATTGACCAAAGGGATGTTGGACGTGGCCGCCGACGTGCTGCGTGCGGAGTGGGCCGATCGCGATGTGCGGGTGATACGCGTGAACCCCGGGCCGCTTCGCACCGACATGCGCGCCGCGGTGCACCCGGAGGAGGATCCGGCCACGGTGCCACCACCATCGGAGCGTGTGCCGCCGGTGATCGCGGTGCTGAAGGGTGCCGACCCCGGCCCGTGCATTCAGGCCGCAGAGTGGGGCCTGTCATGAGCGCATCCGACCCCAGATCCCGCCGTCCCATCCCCCGGCTTGAGCGCACGGCCGGTTGGCAGGACGTGCCGATCGACCCAATTGACGAGCCGCTCGTGCCCGTAGCGCACATCGGCGGACGCATTTTTGAGGACCCGCAGTACTTCGCATGGGGCCTGCCCGGCGCGCTGCCCGGATGCTGGCTGCGCCAGGGTGTGGCCGAGCGCCTGAGTCGCGTGGCGCAGTCCCTGCCCGACGGCCTCATGTTGCTGGTGTGGGATGGCTGGCGCAGTATCGAGACGCAGTCGGCACTGTTTGAGGCCTACATCGCCGACCTAGCGGGGCAGTACCCCACCTTCACGCGCGCGCAGTTGGAGGATGCCGCCCGCACGTATGTCACGCCACCGAGGCCTCTGCACCACGCACCGCCACCGCACTTCACGGGTGCCGCGGTGGATCTGACCCTCGCCGATGCTGATGGCGTGCCGCTGGATCTGGGCACGTCCTTCGATGCATTTGTGCCCGAAGCCGGTGCCGCGGCGCTTGAAGACATCGACATGCCGGCGCGCGCCAACCGCCGCCTGCTCTTCTGGGCGATGCACGACGAGGGCTTCACCGCATATGTGGAGGAGTGGTGGCACTTCGATCACGGCGATCAGTTCTGGGGCGTCGTGAGCGGCCAGAGCGCCCGCTATGCGGGCATTACCGGCCCCACGGCATAGGATCGCCCTGATGTCCATGTCTACGCCCGCTCCGCCCCGTGCCACGGGGGCGCAGGTCGTCCCGGCGCTGCTCGGGCTCGTCAGGTTCCAACACACGGTGTTTGCGCTTCCGTTCGCCTTCGCCGGTGCGCTGATGGCACAAAATGCATGGCCGCCCATCGGCGTCCTGGCCTGGATCCTGCTGGCCATGGTGGGCGCCCGCTCCTTGGCCATGGCGCTCAACCGGCTGGTGGACAGGGAGATGGATGCCCGTAACCCGCGCACGGCCGGCCGGCACATCCCCGCAGGGCGCCTGACGGCCAATCAGGTGCGCGCATTTGCGCTCGTAAGCCTGATTGCACTGCTCGTGGCGGTATCGCAGCTGCCGTCAATCACCTGGTGGCTCTGGCCCATCCCGGTGGCGCTGTTCGTGGCCTACCCGTACGCCAAGCGGTTCACGTGGGCGTGTCACCTCATCCTTGGTATCTCCATCGGTATCGCACCCATCGGGGGCTGGATCGCGGTCACCGGTCAGTTCGCCCCTGCACCCATGCTGCTGTGGCTCGCCGTGGCGCTGTGGATCGGCGGGTTCGACGTGGTCTACGCCCTCCTCGACGTGGAGAGCGACCGGCGCGAGGGCATTCACTCGGTACCGGTGCGATTTGGCGAGGTGCGCGCCATGCACATCGCAGCAGCCTGTCATCTCGCGACCGTCGCACTGCTCGTGCTCGCCGGCGCAGCGGCATCAGTGACCTGGCCCTACTACGTCGCCGTGGCCGCCTGCGCAGTCATCCTCGCGTGGGAGCACCTGCACGTCCGCCCGGGTGACGCTGCACGCATCAACGCCGCGTTCGGCACGGCCAACATGGCGATGTCGCTGGTGTTTCTGGTGGGCGTCGTGGCTGAGGTGGCCGTTGCCTGAGCCTCTGGTGTCAGCCCGCGGCGTGGGGCACGTGTACGGCGAGCGCGTCGCCGTTGCGGATGTGCATCTGGACGTGGCAGCCGGTGAGCGCGTGGCGATTGCGGGGCCCAACGGCGCGGGCAAGAGCACGCTGCTTCGCATGGTGGCCACACTGCTTCGCTCCGGCACCGGCACGCTCACAGTGTTGGGCGAGGAGTTGCCCGGTGGAGCGCGCCGGGCACGGTGCGGCATCGGCTACCTGGCGCACGATCCCCTGGCATACCTCGACCTCTCCCCACGGCAGAACCTGCGGGTATATGCCGACCTCTTCGGGGTGCAGGATGCCGATCGGCGCATTGATGACCTGCTCGACCGGGTTGACCTCATCGCACGGGCCGACGATCCGGTGCGGGTGCTCAGCCGCGGCATGGCGCAGCGGCTTGCCCTCGCCCGCATGCTGCTGCATGGGCCGCGGCTGCTGCTACTCGACGAGCCCCACGCAAGCCTCGATGCCGCCGGGACGGCATTGCTCGACGCTGAGCTTGCCGCCATGCATTCGGATGGGCGCGCGGCGGTGATCGTGACGCACGAGGTGGAGCGCATCGCATCGGTGGCCGATCGCCTGGTGGTGATGCGCCGCGGGCGCATCGTGGTGGACGAGCGGGTGGCCGGTCGCGGTCCGGCCCAGGTGCGCGCCCGGTTCGAGGAGTGCATCGCATGAGCACGGCTGTGAACCGGCCGCGGTGGACCCGTCAGCTCGCCGGACTCATCCGCAAGGACCTGCGTCTGGAGCTTCGCACCAAGGAGACCGTGGTGGCCATGGTGCTGTTCGCCATCGTCACCCTCACCATCATGCAGTTTGGGTTCGGCACGCGCGACGACGACCTCACGCGGTTCACCGGGGGGCTCATGTGGGTGACCCTCGCGTTTACCGCCGTGCTGGGCGTGGGCCGCTCGTACGTGGCTGAGCGCGAGCAGCGGGTGCTCGACGGCATCCTGGTGTCGCCGGTGCCGCGCGTCGTGCTGCTGGCGGCCAAGGCGATTGCCATCGTGATCTACATGGCTATCACCGAGCTGGTGGTCATTCCCGTGGTGGGCATCTTCTTCGTGAAGGGGCCGTACTGGGACTCCATCGGCTGGATCGCCCTGGTGGCACTCATTGCCAATGTGTGCATCGCCCTCTCGGGCACGTTGTTCTCGGGACTCGCCCTGTTTACCCGCGCCCGCGACCTCATCCTGCCGGTGCTCTTTCTTCCCGCACTCGTGCCCGTGATCATCGCCGGCGCCGGCGCCACGCATGCCGTGGTGGGAGGGCCACATGACATGAGCGACTACCGAGGCTACTGCCTGTTCCTCGTGGGCTACGCCATACTGTTTCTCCTTGTCTGTATCGCAACCTACGATGCCGTCTTCGACGACTGATCACGCCTCCCGGCGGGTGATCGGCGCACGGGCGGCGCTCATCTGGGGTGTCATCGCCACGGTGCTGGTGACCGTCGCGAGTGTGGGCGTGTTCCTCGTCGCCCCCGAGGACGCCGACCAGGGCGTGATTCAGCGCATCTTCTACTTCCACGTGGCAATCGCGCTGGTGTCGCTGGTGGCATTCGCCGTGGCCTGCGTGGCCGGGATCCTGTTTCTGCGCACCCGCAACCTGCGCTGGGACGACGTGAGCGTGACCGCGGTCCGCATCGGGATCCTCTTCTCAGTGCTCGTGATCATCACCGGATCCATCTGGGCCAAGGCCTCGTGGGGCACCTGGTGGGTGTGGGCCGACCCGCGGCTTGTGACCTACCTCATCGTGGTGCTCATCTACGCCGCGTACTTCGTGCTGCGATCCTCGGTAGATGATGACCGCCGCCTCCGATTTTCGGCCACTTACGCCATCGTGGGGTTCGTGTCCGTTCCGCTGTCGTTCTATTCGGTACGAGTTGCCCAATCGTTCGTGCACCCGGTCGTATTCACGAGCGGGGGTGCCAACATGCCTAATTCGATGCTCATCTGGTTTCTCATCTCGCTGGCCGCGATGCTGGCGCTCTTCATCGCACTGCTCGAGGTTGAGTTGGTGGGCCGTCGCACGGAGCGCGCGTTGCGCGCCCTCACCTTGCGTCTGGAGTCGTCATGACCGGTGGCAACCAGTACGTGGTGGCTGCATATGCGGTTATCTGGTTTCTGGTCCTCGCCTACGTGGTGATGCTGGGTGCGCGTACCGCACGGGTGGGCCGGCAGGTGGAGGCCATTACCCGCATGCTTGATCGCGAAGCCGCCGAATCCGACCCCCCCAAGGGGGATGACGGCTGATGGCCCGCCCGTTGTTCCCCGTATTCCTCGACCTGACTGGTCGCCTCGTCGTTGTGGTGGGTGGGGGAGCGGTGGCCACGGAGCGCGCTGCCAAGCTGGCAGCCCATGGTGCGTCAGTTCGTGTGGTGAGCCCCGATCTCTCGCCCGGGCTTCAGCGCCTGGTCGCCGATTTCACGGTGGCCGACCACCGCGCCCGTCGGTATGAAGATGGCGACCTCGACGGTGCCGTGCTGGTGGTTGCTGCCACCGACGATGCCGCGGTGAACCGCCGGGTACGCGACGCCGCACGTGCGGCGGGTGCCGAGGTGAACGTTGCAGACGACCCTGCTGGGTCCACAGCCGTGATTCCCGCACTCATGCGTAGTGGTGATCTGGCCATCGCGATCACCACCGGCGGGGCAAGCCCCGTGGTGTCACGGCGTATCCGCGAGGACCTTGAAGATCGCTTTGGGCCGGGATGGGCGGGCCTTATCGACCTGCTGGCCGAGAGCCGCGATGACCTCATCGCGGCTCGCCCGGTTATCGCCGACCGCCGCGCCGCGGTGGAGGCGCTTATCGATTCTGGCGTGGTGGACCGCATCGCCGACGCGGGGCCCGGCGCATGCCGCACCGAGGTACGCGAGATGCTCGGCCTGCAACCGGTGAGTGAGGCCGCCTGATGTCGCGCATCGTTGCCGTGGGTATCTCCCACAAGACCGCACCGGTTGAGCAGCGCGAGAAGATTGCGCTCACTGACGCCACCACGCGCACGCTCGCGCGTCAGCTGGTCCGCCACCCGGACATTGCCGAGGCCGTTATTATCTCGACCTGCAATCGCACTGAGGCCTACGTGCATGCACTCGATGCCAGCGCGGCCGAAGAGGCCATCTGCGAGGCGTTGGTGGAGAACAGCACGATGACCCGGTCGGAGTTCGACTGCGCGCGCTACGCGTTGGTTGATGACCGGGCCGTGGCCCACCTGCTGCGCGTGTCATCGAGCCTCGATTCGATGGTGGTGGGCGAGAGTGAGATTCAGGGGCAGGTGCGCGGTGCGTGGGAATCGGCCATCGACGAGGACGCCACGGGCGTGCTGCTCGACCGACTCTTCCGGCAGGCACTCGAGGCCGGCAAGCGCGTACGCACCGAGACCAAGGTTGCCGTGCGGCCCGTGTCGATCTCCACCGTTGCTGCCGACCTCGCACGCGAAGCCCTGCCCGATATCGGGGGGTGCCGTGGGCTGGTGGTGGGTGGAGGTAGAATGGCCGAGGTCACTGCGAGCGCGCTGATGGAGCGTGGGTTGGGCGAGCTGGTGGTCATCAACCGCACGGTTGGCACGGCACGTGAGATCGCCGAGCGCCTCGGTGGAATGGGGCTCGGCTTCGACCGCTTGGCCCACGAGCTGGCCGAGGCCGATGTGGTGGTGTGCTCCACCGACGCCCCGCACCCGGTGATCTCTGCCGACAACATCACGGCCGCACTTGCCGATCGCCCCACACGCCCAATTGTGCTTATTGATATCGCCGTGCCGCGCGATGTCGAGGCTGCCGCATCGGCCGTGCACGGCGCTGTGCTGTTTGACATTGACGATCTTGAACGAGTCGTGGCGCAGCACCGCGACGAGCGCCAGGAGCATGCGCATCGAGCCGAGGTGATCGTGGGCGAGGAGGTGGAGCGGTACGCCGAGTGGCGTACCGGCCTCGCGGTGACGCCGGTCATTACATCTCTTCGCGAGATGGCCGAGGCAGTGCGGCAGGGCGAGATCGCCCGGGTGGCCCGCGGCGGCGAGCCCCTCAGCGATGAAGAGCACGCGCGTCTGGATGCCGTCACGCGGGCCATGCTCAACAAGTTGCTGCACGAGCCCACCGTGCGCGCGAGAGAAGCCGCTGGATCACAGGATGGCCTCAGGCATATCGACTCCCTGCGCTACCTGTTTGGGCTGGATCTCCCGGATCACCCGCCGGCTGGCGATGGCTCTGAGGCGCCGCAGGCGTCGTCATCTCGCCACCTGGGCTGACGCCCCTGATGCGCATCACCGTGGCCACACGGCGCTCTGCCCTTGCGCTCGCGCAGTCGCGTGCGGTGGCTTCGTCGCTTGAGGCCCATGGGCATGATGTGGCATTGCTCGAGATAACGACCACGGGCGACCAGTGGAGCCTTGCCGGTGCACCCGACCAGCCCGGTGCCGACGTAAAGGGCATGTTCGTGAAGGAACTGGAAGAGGCACTGCTTGATGGTCGCGCCGATATCGCCGTGCATTCGGCCAAGGACCTGCCGGGCGACCTGCCTCACGGGCTTGCCGTACTGGCCACGCCGCCCCGCGAAGATCCGGGCGACGTGCTGGTGGGTGAGCCGGGAGGCCTCGCCGCGCTTGTACCCGGTGCGCGGGTGGGTACTACCAGTCCGCGCCGCCGCGCTCAGTTATTGGCGCTGCGCCCCGATTTGCAGGTGGTGGAGGTGCGCGGCAACGTGGACACCCGACTGGGCAAGTTGGATGCCGGCGAGGTTGATGCCCTGGTGCTGGCTGCGGCTGGTCTGGCACGCCTGGGCATCACCCGGGCCGATGCCACCGCGCTGCCACTCGACGTGTGCGTCCCCGCGGCAGGTCAGGGCATCGTGGCGATAGAGGGCCGGGTGGACGACCAGGCCGTACGTGATGCCTGCGCAGTCCTCGACGACCCGGCATCGCGGGCCTGCCTCGTTGCCGAGCGCGCATTTCTTGCCCGTCTAGGTGGGGGATGTTCGGTGCCGGCGGGAGCGCTGTGTACTCGTGATGGCGGGTCGCTGCGTATCCGCGCGTGGTGGGATGGCTCGGGCCGCACCGCCGACCTCACGGGCGATGTGGGCGATCCGGCGGCCCTCGGTGTGCGTGCGGCGTACGAGGTGGGCGCATGAGCAGGGGCATTGTGTATCTCATTGGCGCAGGCCCTGGCGATCCGGGCCTCATCACGGTGCGCGGACGTGCGGCGTTGATGAAGGCCGATGTTGTGCTGTACGACCGCCTCGGCACAGAGGCGCTCATGCACCTGTGCCGCCGAGACGCCCGGCTCGTTGATGTGGGCAAGGCCCCCGACCGTGTGGCCATGACCCAGGACGACACCACGGCGCTGTGCGTGGAACTGGGCAGGCAGGGGCTCGTGGTGGCCCGCTTGAAGGGCGGCGACCCATTTGTGTTCGGACGCGGCGCCGAGGAGGCCGAAGCCCTGGTGGCCGCGGGTGTGCCCTGTCTCGTGGTGCCCGGCATCACATCGGCCATCGGGGCGCCATCGGCAGCGGGTATCCCGGTGACCTACCGGGCCATGGCCACCGGATTCACGGTGGTGACCGGTCACGAGGATCCCGCAAAGGATGCCGAGCAGAACGACTGGGATGCGCTGGCCGCGTTGCCGCACACCCTCGTTGTGCTCATGGGCACGGGCCGCCTGCCGGCCATCGCCGAGCGTCTCATCGCCGCCGGCCGCCCCGCCGACCAGCCCGCAGCCGCCATCCAGTGGGGTACCACCCCGCGCCAGCGCACCGTGGTGGCCACGCTCGGCACCCTTCCCCAGCGCGTGGAGGAGGAGGGGCTCGGCAATCCGGCCATCCTCGTGTTTGGCGACGTGGTGTCGCGTGCGCCCGGCCTGGCAGCGGCCGGTCGCCCGGTTCTGGCTGGCAAGACCGTGGTGGTGACCCGCGCTCGCGCCCAGGCCAGCGATCTGGCTGCCGCTTTGGATCTGATGGGTGCCCGGGTCATCCAGCTTCCTGTTATCCGCATCGAACCGCTCATGGGGTCACCTGAGCTTGACGCGGCACTGGCCGATATCGGCGCACACGACATCGTCATCTTCACCAGCGCCAACGGGGTGGAGCAGATGGCAGCGCGCATGACCGAGCGCGGGCTTGATGCCCGGTCGCTGCGTGCCGATCAGACCATCGTGGCCGTGGGTACCGCAACCTCCGCCGCGCTGGCTGCACACGGCATCCACGCCGACGTGGTGCCCGAGCGGTTTGTGGGTGAGGCGGTGCTCGATGCCCTGGCATCCACTGCGGTGGAGGGCCGTCGGGTGCTCATCGCACGTGCAGCCGACGCCCGGCCTGTGATTCCCGATGGCCTGCGCGCCCGTGGTGCCACCGTGAGCGATGTTGCCGTGTACGAGACGATCGCCGAGCGCCCGGCTGATGACGTGATCGAGGCGGCGCTGGACGCGGACATCATCACCTTCACCTCGTCATCAACGGTGACCAACACGCTGGCACTGCTGGACGACGCCCAGCGCGCCCGTCTGGCATCGGGCCCCCGCGTGGTATCGATCGGACCCGTGACGTCCGACACGGTGCAGCGCGCCGGACTCGTCGTGGCCGCCGAGGCCGCACACCACGACATCCCCGGCCTTATCGATGCGCTCGTCGATCTCGGTCGCAACTGAGGCGGTGGGCGCGTGCTCGGGTTTCTGACCGACTACGGCCCGCAAACTGAGCATGTGGGGGCGCTCCACGCAGTCGCGGCCGCGATTGCGCCCAGTGCCGCCCGCATTGATCTGGCGCACGACGTGCCCGCGGGTGATGTCCGCTGGGGTGCGGTGCTTGTGGAACGGCTGGTGCGTGTGATGCCCCGCGGTTCGGTGACCATCGCCGTGGTGGATCCCGGGGTGGGAACCGCCCGTCGTGCCATCGCCATGGAGACCGAGGGGGGCAAGGTGGTGGTGGGCCCCGATAACGGGCTGTTGGGGCTGGCCGCCGATCGCCTGCAGGCGGTGCGCGCCGTGGAGATCACCTCCGAGGACCACATGCGGCGGCCGGTCTCGGCCACCTTTCACGGCCGCGACATCTTTGCCCCGGCTGCTGCTCATCTGGCGAGTGGAGTGCCACTGAGCGCGCTCGGGCCCGAGATGGACCTGACCACGATCGAGCGCCCGCACCTGCCCGAGCCCAACACCACCGACGGCCAGATGGACGCAATTGTGGCGGGAGTCGACCGGTTTGGGAACCTTGCCCTGTGGGCCACCTTGGAGCAACTGATGGCGGCGGGGCTGGTGGCGGGCGACCGCATCTGGGCCATCAGTACCGCTCTGCGCAGTCGGGGCACGCTGGGGCGAACTTTTGCCGACGTGCCTCGGGGCGGCCTGCTGGCCTTCGTGGACAGCCATGGCCTGGTGTCGCTGGCCGTGAACGGGGGCAGTGCCGGGGAGCGGGTGCAGGCGACGGCCGGTGAGGTCGTCGCCATTGCGCGTCAGTCGTAGCGGCCCCGCCACGCGTTCAGCCTGATGCGATAGATGTCCTGAAGAAATGGGGGCAGATGCTCGGAGACGTCGAACGTGGATTCGCCGCGGAACTCCACCGATACCGGCATCTCGGCGATGCGCGCACCCAGGCGCCGGGCGAGAAACAGCACTTCGATGTCAAACGCGAATGAGTTGACGAGGGCCTTCGCGAATATGCGCTCGGCCCAGTCGGCACGAAATCCTTTGAATCCGGCCTGGGTATCGCTGATGACCGGGAGCACCAGGATGCGCCGGGCCACCTGCACGGCCGCCCCGGCGGCCATTCGCGATGTGCTCCTCTCGGAGTCGGCGTATTCGGCCAGGCTGCGCTTGCCCGCCACGACATCGGCCACGCGCTCCAGCAGCGCCAGCGCCGGTGTCACGTGGAACGGGTCGATGTTCATGTCGGCATCCACGTAGAACCGGTAATCACCCGTGGCGGTCAGCATTCCTGCCCGCACGGCCGCACCCTTGCCTGCCTTGACCGGAAGCCGGTTCAGCCTGATGCGCGGGTCAATGGCCGCGTGGCGATCGACCAGCGCGGCGGTGCCATCGGTGCTGCCGTCGTCGGACACGATGACCTCAGCCGTGCCATCAAAGGTATCGAGCCACGCATGCCAGCCATCAAGAGTCAGCGTGAGCCGCCGCTCCTCGTTGTACGCCGGAATGACGATTGAGAGGTCCACGGGTACATGGTCGCAGACGCCCCCCGCGTCGGAATCTGGCGCAGGTGCAAAACGACGTACGCCGCGCCCCCACTGCGGAAACGCGGCGTACGGATGGCGAGACCCGGACTCGAACCGGGGACACCACGATTTTCAGTCGTGTGCTCTACCAGCTGAGCTATCTCGCCCGGCCGGGGAACGCTAGGCGTGGACACCCCGTGATGCAACCCGACGCCGCGGCTACGATCGCCCCATGGGAACCGGCGGGCACATCCTGGTGGTGGACGACGAGCGATCGCTGCGCAAGTTGCTGCGCACGTACCTTGAGGACTCGGGGTACACGGTGGCTGAGGCGACCAATGGCGTTGAGGCTCTCGACCAACTCCGGGCCGGTGGCATCGATCTGGTGGTGCTCGACATGATGATGCCCGAGATGGATGGGCTGGAGACATGCCGGCGCATCCGTGCCGATCACGGCCAGTTGCCAATCATCATGCTCACCGCCCGCGCCGACGAGATCGATCGCATCACCGGGCTCGAGATGGGCGCGGACGACTACGTGACCAAGCCATTCTCCGGGCGTGAGGTGGCCGCCCGCGTGAAGGCCGTGCTGCGACGCGTGCATGGCGAGCCTGACGAGGGGGGCCCCTTGCGCGCCGGCGATGCCGAACTTGATCCGATCAGTCGCACATGTCGGGTAAACGGCACGCAGGTTGACCTGACCCGGCTCGAGTTCGACCTGCTTGCCGAACTTGCCGCGCACCCCAACGTGGTCTTTAGCCGCGAGCGCCTGCTCGAGCGCGTGTGGGGATACCAGAGCGGCGTGGGCGGGAAGACGGTTGACGTGCACGTGGCCAATCTGCGTCGCAAGATTGGTGCCGACATCGGAGTGGTGGCCGTGCGCGGGGTGGGGTACCGACTCGACCCGGTGGGGCCATCGTCGTGAGGCTGGGCGAGCGGCTGAGCGCGCTCGCGCCCGCAACGTACCGAGGGCGCATCGCACTGGCCATCGTGGCCACGCTGGTGATCGCGGTCATCGGGGTGCAATTGGTGCTCGACGTATTTGTTGGTCAACGTGTGCAGCGCGCCGTGGAGGGCAACCTGCAGCAACAGGCCACGGAGCTGGTGCGGGTGGCCCAGCGCAGTGGCTACCCGGGTGTGGCCCGGGCCAGTGGCCTTCTGCCGGGTACCTCGGTACAGGTGCTTCAGGGTGGCACGGTCCTCTTCTGGAACGGCCCGGTGAAGGTGCTCGATGCTCAGGCCACCGCAGAGGCCGGTGATATCCAGGTGATCCTTCAGCGTGAGGCCGATGCCGGGGTGCTCGGTGAGTGGGCGGTTCCGCTCACCGTCATCGCGTTCATCATGGCGATCGGCGGTATGGGCTGGTGGCTCGCGGGACTCGCCTCGCGGCGCCTCAGACGCGAGGCCACGGCCCTGGCCAATCAGGCCGAGGCGGTGGCAGCGGGCGATCTGGAGGCACGGGTGGAGGTGCAGGACGACGAGCTGGTACGCGTGGCCACCTCGCTCAACACCATGACCGAGCGGCTGGCCGATGCCGACCGTCGTCAGCGATTGTTCCTCGCCGACGTGGCCCACGAGTTGCGTACCCCCGTCACTGCGATCGACGGATTTGCGCAGGCGATGGTCGACGGGACCATCCGCACCGATGAGTCGCGTCTCGAGGCCGCTGAGATTATCCACGAGGAGTCCCAGCGCCTCGCGCGTCTCGTTGCGGATCTGCAGGCGCTCACTCTGACCGCACTCGATGCCGAGCCCGTACGCGACGCCACGGATGTGGTGGATCTGGCACGCGATGCCACCGCACGTCTCGAGGCCGCTGCTGCGGAGCGGGGAGTGCTGTTGCGGGGGCCCGACGTCACCCAGAATGCCGTAATGGTTGCGACAGACCCCACTCAGGTGGAGACGATTCTCGGCAACCTCATCACCAATGCCCTTCGGGCGACACCCCCCGGTGGAACGATCCGGGTGGCGGTGTCGACGGCGGGCGACGAGGCCGTGGTGTCGGTCACCGATACCGGTGTGGGAATTGCTGCCGAGCACCTCCCGCATATCTTCGACCGCATGTACCGCGTGGATGCCGCGCGCGACCGGGACTCCGGTGGCACGGGCCTCGGCCTGGCAATCGTCGCCGCCCTGGCCGAGTTGCTCGGTGCGCGGCTTGAGGTGGAGAGCGAGCCCGGCACCGGCAGTCGGTTTGCGCTGCACCTGCCGACGGGGCGCACATGAGGCGCATTGCCGCCGCAGTGCTGGCACTCACCATCGCTGGCGCTGCGACTGCACCGGCCGCACCGGCGCTGCGCCTCACGGCGCTGCGGGTGGTCACCGCAAATGGCCGCACTCCGGTGGCGCAGCCCCTCACGCGTGGGGTGGCCTACGCCTACCGCCTTGACTACCGCGTGGGCAGTCGCCACGGGGTACGGGTGACGCGTACCGGCATGTTCGTGTCCCCCTACGGCGACATCCTTCAGCAGATCGCGCCCCCGCCCGCCCTGGCCGATCCGGGACGCCTTTTCGCGTCCGGACCCATCCGGGTGCTCAGGTCCGAGAGCCCCGGCGACTATCAGTTGCGCTATTCGGTGACCGCCCGCGACTCCAGCGGGTCGACCACGCGCGACACCACCCTGCGCATACGATTCAGGTAAGTGCCACCGAGGTGCTGGCAGCAATGCCAGGTATCGCCTGATCGGAGCGGCTCAACGGAAGAACGGAAGTGAGCCGTACCCACGAGGCCGGGGCGCTAATCCCGCACTAATCCGGGGTCAGACCCCCACTGGGGTCAGACCCCGATGGGGGTCAGTCACCGTCACAGACGTGCACCGATGCGCCGACCGGTGTGCACGCCGGTGCACGGGGTCAGTCACCAGGTGGGGTCAGACCCCGATGGGGGTCAGTCACCGTCACAGATGTGCACGCTGTGCGATTGCCCCGGCGGCAGGTCAGTTTCGTGGTGGGGTCAGACCCCGGTGGGGGTCAGTCACCGTCACAGCGGTGCACAGATCCGCCCCTCGCGCGCACGCCTAGGCACGGGGTCAGTCCCCGGGTGGGGTCAGACCCCGGCGGGGGTCAGTCACCGTCACAGATGTGCACGCTCTCGGCTGGCACGCCTTTGACACGGCCTTGCCCGCTCTCGCTGCTCAGGTGCTCAGAACGTTCGTGAGCACGACACCTAAGCGGTGGGAGGAGGCTCCGCTGACCCGGCGCGCTCCGCTGCTGCCTTCTTCTTGGCACTCACCTGCAGGCGCCAGGCGCCGTAACAGAGCAGTGCGCCCATAACGAGGTATGGCAGCCCGAACAGCAGGTTGTTCCCATCGAGGAACACCATGAACACGATGCCGCCGGCCACGAATATCAGCCCGAGGAACCACGTGAAGAAGACGCCACTCGCGGTGTTCACGAGGCGACCTCGCCGAAGTGGGCCTCGATAGTCTGGACGACCTTGGGGCCGAGATCGCTCCAGTCGGCCGTTTCGGTTTTGGTGACACTCACGAAGTTCGCGGTGGCGAACACGTTGGTCACATTGCCCAGCGCAAAGATACCGGCACCAAGCGGTGAGGCAGCGGGATCGGCACCCTCCTTGAACGTCTCCGCACCGCGGTCCGTGGACGGACGGTCGAGCGTGAACTTGATGGCGTTCGGGTTTGGCGTGGGCTCGGGTGAAACCTGCACCGGCAGTCCCTTCCGGATAGTTCGCGTGACCCGATAAGGGTAGGGGCTTCGCTGCCGCGACATCACCCCTTCGGCACGGTCCATGACGGCCGTCCCGTACGGGCGGTTGGTAGCGTGGACCATATGAGCAATAACGACGAGCGCCAGCGACTGGCCACTCTCCTGTCCGAGCGGGCCCTGTTCAGGGAGTCTGTGGTCCTCTCATCGGGGCGGCGCTCCGACTATTACGTGGATGTGCGGCAGGTGCTGCTCGATCCTGAGGGCGCCTACCTGTCGGGTCGCCTGTCGTACCCGGTGCTCGCTGCATCCAACCCCCAGGCCGTGGGTGGTCTCACGCTGGGCGCCGACCCGCTGGTGTGTGCGGTGAGCGCTGCCGCATTTGCGGACGGCACGCGTTGGACCGGCTTCTTCGTGCGCAAAGAGGCTAAGAAACACGGCCTGCAGCACTGGATTGAGGGGCCATTTGTAGAGGAGGGCACCCCGGTAGCTATCGTAGATGACGTGCTCACCAGCGGTGGATCCATGCTCACGGCCATCGAACGCGTTCGTGCGGCCGGTGCCGAGGTGGTGTCTGCTCTCGTGGTGATTGATCGCGAGGAGGATGAGGGCCGTGCCAAGGTGGAAGCCGAGCTTGGTGGCGCCCCTCTCCACGCCCTGTTCACCGCACGGGAACTGCTCGCCCTCTGACCCCTGAGGCACCCCTTGTCCTCCGCGTCGCCGGCCCGTTCGCCGAGGTCGCGGAGGAGTCGGGGGCCCGCGAGGTGCGGCTGGCTCCCAGGCTTCCCGGAGGCCCACCAGTGGCCGGTGATCGCGTGCGCATCGACGATGCCGGCACCCAGGGGATCGTGCGCGAGATCCTGCCGCGTCGCACGGTGCTCGAGCGCATCGGCAGCGGCGGCCGGGTGCGCGCATTGGTGGCCAATGCCGACCTGCTCGTGGTGATTGCCGCGGTGGTTGAGCCGGCGCTGCACCCGCGGCTTCTCGACATCTACGCCGTGGCGGCGGTGGCGGGCGGTCTCGAGTTCGCGGTGGTCCTCACAAAGATCGACCTGCCGCACAGTCGGGAGATGGTTGACGAGGTCGTGGGCCGTCAGCGGGCTGCTGGGCACCCCGTGATCATGGGCTCGTCCCTCGATGCGGTGATGGTTGAGCAGGTGCGTGATCTCATTGATGGGCGCCTCGCGGTATTCGCCGGACTGTCGGGTGTGGGCAAGTCCACGCTCACCACTGCGCTCACCGGCGTGGCGCGCGCCACGGGCGAGGTGTCCGAACGCCTGAGGAGCGGCAGGCACACCACGACTGACCCCAGACTCATCCCACTGCCGGGGGGCGGGGCGGTCATCGATACCGCAGGAGTGCGTGCGTTCTGGCTGCCGCCCATGGAGTACGGCGATATTGCTGCGGGGTTCCCGGACATCGTCGAATGTGCGCCGCGCTGCCGGTTTCGCAGTTGCCGCCACATGGGGGATGCCGGGTGCGCGGCCGAGGTCGAGATCGACGCGGTGCGCTTGTCATCATACCGCGCATTGGTAGAGGCCGCAGACT
>SXGR01195316.1_pt1 | contig 22262 bp, 19 predicted proteins | sample 3174711 | NCBI WGS metagenome assembly SXGR01 (sample SAMN11356860, study PRJNA531348) | freshwater metagenome | isolation source: freshwater sample F1-60 | place: China: Fuxian Lake, Yuxi | collected 2017-12-25 | reverse complement strand
GCTCGCCTTCGGCCCGGTCGCGCTCGTGATGGCTTCGGGCCTCGGTCAGCGCCCCTTCGGCGTCGACGACGCGCGCCTCCGCGGCATCGGCGCGCGCCCGCAACGCGTCGATCCGCGCGTCCAATGCGCGAAGCCCGTCGCGCGAGCGAACGACGATGCCGAAATAGCCGGCGATGGAATCGAGCAACGTCTCGCCGGGCGAAGATTTGGGCGGGCGCGACGTCACGTGGACCTCCGCCGCACGGAGGGAACGGCGAGTTCTACTCGGCCGCGGCCTTCAACACATCCGCCGATGGCGGCTCGTGGCCGCCCAGCAGATTGCCCTGCCAATTCTTCAGCCGGTCGATCTTGTTGTAGTAGGTGAATTGCGGCGATCTCCGGATCATCAGGCCGTCGCGCACCTCTTCCTCGAATTCGTGCTGCGCCCAGCCGTTGCAACTCTTGCAGAACGGCACCTTATCCCACTGCTCCGTCTCGTGGTAGTAGCGCGCCTTGGCGAACTCCTCGCCGTGCCAGATTTCCTTGACGCCCGTCTCGAAGACATTGCCCATGGAGGTGGACCGGAACCCGTCGAGGCAGCACAGCCGCACCGTGCCGTCGTTGTGGATGGGCATGGTCTTGTAGATCGCGGGGCACGGAACGCGCTCCAACGGCTCCACCATGTCCGGAAACGTCCCGCCTTCGAAAACGATTCCCGTGCGCACGACATCCACCTTGCCCACCCAGCGCTCGACGAATGCCGCCTCCTCATGGCGGTTCGCGTCCTGAATGGTCATCGAGACGCCGATGCGCGGATAGTCCCGCTCGCCGCGCACCCGCATCATCCGGCGCACGTTCGTCTCGATCTTGGCCAGCTTGTCGACGCCGCGCACCTTGAGGAGAGTCTCGGGCGTCACCGCGTCGAGGCTGAACATCACGGAATCGACCTTGATCTCGCAGAAGAACTCCGCGATCTCGTCCGTGAGCGTGAGCCCGTTGGTGTTCATCGCGATCGCCGCGCCCTTGGCCTTCAGGTCGCGGAAGATCTCTCGAAAATTGGGGATCAGGAGCGGCTCGCCATAGACGCTGGGCGCCACCATGGGCTTCGCGTTCGTGAACTCGTCGAGAAGCTTGCGCGCCCGATCGAGCGGCATGATGCCTTTGACGGAATCGATCGACTTGTTGTCTTCGGAACCCCAGACGGGGCACATACCGCATCGGAGATTGCAGCGCGTCGCGTAGTCGACGAGCAAGCGCTCCGGCATGTCGGCCACGTCGAGCGGCTTCCAACCGTGTCGCGGATCGACCCAGTCCGCCTTCGACCAATCCCGCATCGGCTCCATCCGAAAAAGGCAATGTTTTCCATATTCTAGGCGGATTTTGGCGAAAATCAAGCCAACCGGCCGGATTGCACCCCGGGCGGTGCCCTTTCATTTGACAGAGCGCGGGCGAGGCGACATGCATGACCCATGCACGGCCAGATCAGCATGATCTTCGATTCCGGGTGGTCGGTCTTCGCCTCCGACGGCTCGCGCCTCGACACGACGGACTCGTCCACCGACGGTCTGCAGGAGGCTCTCGACCGTGCGGTCGCCGAGAGGCGGCAGCTTCGCATCATCGGCGGCGAAGGCCGGCCCATCCTTGCGCGGGAGACCGTCCGCGTCCCGCCCCTCGACGGCGCGGTGGTGGCACTTGGCGCGGTGACGATCGACTTCTCCCTCTCCGTCACGGGCGACGGCCTCCTTTTCGACAGCATCGCCCACTCGTCCTGGCTGCACCAAGGCCAGGTGACGTATCGAGGCGGCGGCGCGGCGGTTCGCATCCACCCTCGGACCGCGGTGCGGGGCGCGGTGGGCGCGTTCGACAGCGTTGTTTCTTTTCTTCGCATTCACGCGGCCGACGGACACAACCCCGTCGGACTTCATTTCGATTCCAGCCTGGGAATCATCCGGAACCTGGCGGTCGACATCCGCGAAATCACCGGCAGCCTGGAGCGGCGGCACGTGCTTTCGGACGGAATTCGCGTGTCCCATCCGGGGGCGGGACAGCACTTTCGCTTCAACGAAGTGCGCTGCGGCCGCATCCGTGGCGCGGCCGGCGCGGGCATCCGCGTCGGCGAGAACCTCCGCCCCGACGGAGCGGGCGACATCGCCTCCAATCGCTGGACAGCCACGATTCTTCCACCCGGCGAGGCAGCCGCGGGTCTTCTCACCTGGGCGCGCCAGGATCGTTACGAGCTGATCATCGCAGACGAGGTGGCGCCGTTCGCGACCGGCATCTATCTGGCGCCCGACGCCTCGCGCAATCTGTTCGTGGTCGCGCGCAACGACGCCTCGGCGCATCCGGTTCTGGACGAATCGACCACCCGCGATTCGCGCTTTCTCGGCTAAGCCCGCGGCGCCGGACGCCCGGCATTCACCACTTGGTCTTGCGCACCTGGAGCGCCGGGTGCGACACGAGCGCGTGCCACACCACGGCCTGGTAGGCCTCCGCGTGCGGCGTCACCCGATCGGGATGCACGGTGGGGATGACCACCACGTGATCGCCGACTTTCTTCGTGTAGCCGCCGTCCCGACCCACCACGCCCAGAATCAAAACATTCCGCGATTTCGCGAGCTTCAACGCCTCGACGAGATTGGGCGACACGTTCCTCTCCATGTCCCCGCCACCGACGGAGAACACCAGCACCGCGTCCTTCGCACTAAGCCGGCTGACCTCGAGCCACCCGGCGAAGACGGTCGGCCAGCCCTCGTCGTTCGTGCGCGCGGTCAATTCCGACACGTTGTCCGTGGGCGCGTAGGCCTCGATCCCACACAGCTTGCGAAAGTCGTTGACGGCGTGGCTGGCATTGCCCGCGCTTCCCCCGACGCCCAGGACGAACAGCCGTCCTCCGCGCTCGCGCACCGCGGCCAGCGCCCGCGCGATCGCCTCCACCTCCTCGCAATCGATCGAGGACGCGATCTTGGAGACTTCCGCGAAAAATGTGCGCGTGAATTCCATGATGGCGACGCTCCGGTCTTGGGGGCGGCTGCTATAACACCGGCGCCCGAAGCGCGCCAGACGCGACTGCGCCATCGATGTCCCGGCACATGCGGGCGAACTCCCGTTCGATGACGTCCAGGCTGTCATCCTCCCAAACCCAGCGGTGCCACGGGCGCGCGAAGGCGGGTTGCGCCCCGATGGTGAACCCAAGCGAGCGCATGTATGCCTCCGTGGTCTGGGGAACGGACGGCGTCAGGATCTTGAACATCATATAACGCGCCGCGCCGTTGAACATGCATAGGCCGTGGGGCCCGTTGTTGACCATGAGGTTCAAGTAGCAAAGTTCGTAGAGCGCTAGGCGAAGCTCAAGATTCCACGACGCTTCCGGCATGAGGACATGGCGCGCCATCCGCTCCGGGATGGGGCCGAGTGCGGCTTCGGTGTCCCGAACGAAGATCGGCGCGTAGGCGGCCGCATCGAGCCGCTCCGCGAACGCGATCCAGGCCTCGATATTGCTGTTCCGCTGCGGCATGAACGCGTATTCCCGCAGCGTGATCGTGACCGGCCGCCGCCCGCCCGCCACATGCGCGAGCCATGGGCGGACCTGGCGGAGAGCGGCTTCCGTGGCACGAAGCGCCAAGGGGACACTCTCGCTCCTCTCCGGGGCGCGCAGAATGTCGGCGGGATCGTGCGCCGATGGGAACGCGGGCCAGTAGCCCTGCGGCAAAACGGGACCGCGCGCGAGCGCGCATGCCACGGTTGCCTCCATGCGGGTGGAGCAAAGGTGCACGCCGTGAACACTCGGCAAGGCCCGGCAAAGAGCGAGAACAATATGCTGAACGCGGAACTTGCGGGCTTCCGCATCGACGACCGCCTCATAGGCCGGCTCTTCGTGGCGCAAGCCGCCGTGCCGGCCGGGCACGACCACCACCCGGATGAAGTCCAGACCGCGTTCGCGGCGAAGTTTCTCCGCGCCCACGAGCGCCCAGGCAAAATCATACGTGATGGGCGACACCTCGAGGTCATAGAAGAGCGTGACATGGCCGCGACCGGAACCCATGAGCCGCGGCACCGCCGAGGCCGCCATCAAGACGCTACCGCCGCCCCGCACGACGGCCCGCTTGAACGCACGGCCCGGCGGAGTCGTCGGCTGGCGCCACTCCTCGCCAAGTCGCCGCCAAAACCATGGCGTGCCGTTGCGGCGCACCTTGGACAAGGCAGCCTCGGCGCGCGCCCATCCCTTGGGATGCCCTGGAGATTTCTCTTGTACGTCCATCACGCCGCTCTGGCCCGCTCGTGGCAAGACTAACCCGCGGTGTGCGGCTGGTGAAACAGGTACTCCGCGTTTCCGGCGCCCGTCCGCGTCCGCTCGTGGCGCAGCCCAAGGCGCCTCGCCGCAAATTCGGACACTTCCCTTGGTGTCGCAAACTCCGTCGGATAGCCGCCCAGCCAGTCCCGGACATCCGTCATGAACGACATACCGCGTTCCCGGCGATAGCGAAGTCCGGCGTTCAAGAGCGTGGCGACCGCCCATGGCCGACGGTTGAGTACGAAACGCCACACATACCATGCTTCCATCCAGCGGCGACGCGCGAGTCCGGCGGCGCCATACCGGCGCTTCACATCGAGCCAAAACGACACCGGCGGGTCCACATACATCCCGGCGTCGTAGAGGGCCGCATAGAACACCCCGCCAGGCGACACGCGGGCCGCCGCGCGCTCCAAAGCGCCCCACATGTCCCCCGTGTGATGAAGACAGCCCCAGGCATATACGAGATCGAACGTCCCGAGCGTTTGCATGAACGCATCGTCGAGGACGGAACCGTGGAGGATCAACCACTGCGCCGGCGCGCCGGCTCGGCGGTGGAGCGTCCACGCCGCCTCGACGGACAAGGGATCGACATCGAATCCGACGACACGGGCCGCCCCCATCCGAATGAACGCGAGCGAGGCCAGCCCGCTTCCACTGCCGATGTCGAGAACGCTCCGCCCCGAGACGGCCGAGGTTCCCGCAAAGCCCGCGATATGCCGCACCGCGGCACCGAGACGTTCCTCCGAAAAGGACCGGTCGACAAAACGAAGCCAATTGGCGCCGAACGAAAACCTCACCGCGATCGCCGCGCGCGAAACCTGCGACGGAACGCATGGAGCCAAACGGCGTAGGAATCGTAGGGAACGACGGCCTTGAGCTGCAGCAGGACGTCGGCACGAAATGCCCGCATCTCCGCACCCTCTCCGAGGCGCAGCCGACCGGCCTCGTCCTTGCTCAGGCGAACCTCATAGAAGTTGCGAAACAGAACCCGGCTACCGAGGCGGCGATAGTCGATCTCCGAACGAAGGAAGAACCGAATGCGCCGGGGTACGACACCGATTTCCTCCTCCAGTTCTCGGCGAATGGCGGCGATCGGCGATTCGCCCGGATCGACGGACCCACCGAAAAGCCCCCAATGGTCTGGATAGAAGATATCCCCCCGATCGTCGCGCAATTGCATGAGGTAGCGCCCGTCCGGCATCAGAACCAGCCCCGCCACCGCGTCGCCGAACGCCAATCTGCGGCGCGCGGTCACGAACGTCCGGGACGGCGTATGCCGGGTTGCCGTCATGTCACCTCGATCTCGAGCGTAATCGCCGTACAGATGCCAGGCATGCGGCTCGACCTGCGCCGACGCTCCAAAGCATTGATGACGATCGCCAGAGGCGCGAGCACCACAAGAGCGGCGAGAATGAAGGGTGTCCGCCAGCGGCCCAGCCGGTCGAGGGCCGTCATGAACTGGCGGAAGACGCCCACAAGACGCGCGCTCGGAATCGAACCGGCCAGGCGCAATTGCGTCGAATCCGTGCGCGGCACGCCCACCGTGATTTGGCCGAAATCATCGGCCCGAAGCGTCGCCAGCCGGTCATCGACGACGTGCGCGATGACCCGGCCGCCGCGTACCATGCGCTGACGGATGAACCCGTACATTTCGGGGAAGCGGGCGTAGTCCGCCCAACTCAGTTCGCACAGGCACAGGGTCACGTCCCGCGCGTCCTGCGGCATGTTGAAACGCAGCAGGGAACTGCTGGATATGAAATTGGCCGGATTCGGAGCCTTGGCGGCAAGGCGGCCCAGAACGCCCGGCGCCGATTCGACCACCACCATGCGGCAGTCCGCCTTGCGCACATGGGGCAGGGCCGCCCCCGCAACCGAGCGATACAGGCTCCACATGGGATGCACCATCGTCACGTCTGGCAGCCTGCCGAGAAGCGTGTCGTAGACCCAACGAAAGGCGCGGCGGAGACGGCCTCGCGAACCGGCGGGCGGAATCGCCGTCCCGCCTGCGCCTTCCCGGGCCTGCCACGCGTCGCGGAGGCGGCGAAACTCGTCGATCGAATGGCGCCAGTACTGATGATCGATGTGGCTCTTGGGCTCGGACGGCAGACGCGCATAGATGTCATCTACGTGCGCCTTAAGGCTTGACCGCGCCTCTTCGACACCGGCCGGAAGGTCGTCCGCGTGAAGGGTCAGCGGGTAGCGCCCCATCTCGAACTGATCCGCCGTCATGTACCCGCCCAATCCGGCGGCCACCTCGCCTAAATCGGCCGGTCCGGGCAGCATCAATTCCGAATACGTGCTCCGCGAGCGTAACTCGAGTATGAGGAACTCGTCCGAGTCCCCAATGACATCTCGCGGCGTCGTCGGGCATGCGCCCGAGATCGTGGCGTAGTCCCAGAAACTCAACGGCTCCAAGTGAACCCTCTCCGGGCGCATGCACACGAGCGATATGGGAAGTTGATGACCCAGCAAGGTCCGATCGTCGACATGCCAGTAGAACTGATCGGAGATATTCATGTGGAACGTCTGCCGATTGACCGTCTTGGCGCGGATGCAGTCGTGGCGATGATCGAGAATCATATGCGCCACATCGCGCGGCGCGACCGACAGAATTCCCCGCGCCGGATCGATCCGCTCGAGAAGTTGCGGGGTCACCTCCTCCGTCACCGCGCAATAACTCGGCGAAAACATGAGCCGCTGACCATCCGCGATACGCGGAACGAGGGATCGCCAGCTTCCGTCTGCGAGAATGAAATCCGAATTGAAGAAAACGAGATAGTGCTCTGTCATCCGGTCGCCCAAATCCTCGAACCCGCGGTGAAGCGAGTACGTCAGCGACATCCCGTACATCTGGCGGCTGATGACCAGGTCGTCGTTCGGAATGAGAAGGGCGCGGCAGGTCGCGCGCAGGCGCTTGAACAGGGGCATCGCCTCGACGACGGGGAACAGCCGACGCTCGGTCACGAGCGCGAACTCGAAGTCCGTCGCAGCGGCCAGGGCCGGAAGATTCCCAGGCGCCATCACCGCGGGAAGTGCCAGCTTGGCGAAGTCGGAAAGATAGGACTCGCCCCAAACCGTTGTGATGGCGCGGACTTTAGGGCGGCTCATCGGTTTCCATGTCGCGGCCTAGCGCGCCGCGCCTCTCGCTGACCGGCGGCCGTCAGGGACGCCGTCCCGGGCGATCGATGGCAACCGTGATGCTCGTGCATGTCTCCACGATCTCGTGCGGTTTGGCGCGCCGAGCCGCACGATTGACACGCAGCACCTCGGGCATCAGGCGCAGCATCGAGCACACGTGGCGCAGGGCACCTCCCCCGCGCTTCACGTCGGCAGTCGTCAGGGAACCATAGCGATCGAGCAGTGCGCGGGCACCGGGACCACCGCCGAAATAGACATCGGCGTCCTCTGAGCGCGGCACGAGCTGCGCCACCGCCTGACGGTGGGTCCCGTTCATGGAACGAAGCACCGGACTCGAATGGTACGCCACCACACGCGCACCCGGCGCAAGCTGCGCCACCACCGCCCCAAAAAGGCGCGGCAGCTCGTTCATTTCCATCCAATTTGCGTCGATCACGCAAAGATCGATGTGAGACAGCTCTGCCGGCGCTCCATATTGAAGATACGACGTCGGAGACATCCGCGACACAGTCCGTCCGGGCCCCGGCAAGAGCCGCGACAAATATCCGTGGGTCGACTCAAGGACCAAAATTTTCTTGGCGCCCGTGTCGAGCGCCTCGCGAACCGCCCGAACGGCGTAGCGAAGATCGCACCAATAGGGATGGAGCATCCCGACATCCGGCATGCGGCCGACGATCATTCCCTTCAATACGCGCGCGATACCGCGCGGGACGTGCGGGTGGACCACTTCCACAGCGCCTGGAGGAGGCGGAACACCGGCCGGCTTGGCCTGAGCCAAGGTCTGCCGATACGCGCTGTCGGCCGCTGCCTCGCGCTTCTGCTGCTTTAGGGCCTCAATGTCGTGCTTCTGCCCTGTCCAGAACCGATGATCGATGGGACTGACCGGTTTCCGCGGAAGATGGCGATACACCTCCTCCACGTAGGCGCGCAGCGACTCCCGCGCCTGCGGCACGTCTCCGCCCAAGTCGGAGGAATGCAGTGTAAGCGGATAGCGACCGAGGGCAAATTGATCCGCGGTCATGTAGGCCCCCAACGCGGCGGCCACCTCTTTGGGTCTGGCTTTGCCGAGCGTGATATGGGCGTCGAACGTGGCGCGGGTGCGAAGCTCCAGCATCATGAATTCGTCCGAGTCGCCGAGCACGCACTTCTCCGCGGTCGGGCACATCATCGAAATCGTGGAGTAGTCCCAGAAGCAGACCGGCTCGGTGTAGACGCGCTCCGGCCTCATGCAAACGATGGCGGCGGGCATTTGATGACCCAGAAGGGTATGCGCGTCGACGTACCAGTAGAACTGGTCGGACACGTGCATGCGGAACAGCTGCCGATTGACCGTCTTGGCCCAGACCGTGTCGTGCCGATGCGCGAGCGCGATGGATGCCATCGAGCGCTTCGGAGCGGACAGCACCGTGCCATCGTCGTTCGTGAACCGTCCGAGCGCCGGAATGACCTCCTCCGACACCGTGCAGTAGCTGGGCGCGAAAATGAGGCGCTCGCCCGCGAGCATCTTCTGCACCATCGTCCGAAAAGAACCGTCGGCAATGATGAAGTCGGCATTCAAGAACAGGAGATAGGTGTCCAGCATGCGTTCGCCGAGGTCCTCGAAACCCCGGTGCAGCGCATAGGTGAGCGCGAGTCCGTACCCGCCATTGACCTCCACCAGATCGTCGACGGCGATGAGCTTCAACGCGGCATGCCGTGTGATCTCGCGTGTGACCGGGTGGGACCGAATGCGGTCGAATTCCGAACTTTCCGTAACGAACGCGACCTCGCACTGATAGTGCTGCGCAAGGGCCGGCAGATTGCCCGGCGCCGCGACCGCCGGCAGCGTGAGCGAGAGGGTCTCGTCGACGTAGTGCCGGCCCCACGCCGCCACCACGAGCCGGGCCGGCGGACGCCGTTGTCCGGATTCGAGTGCCATCGCAAGCGATCAGACGAAGCGGCTGGGTTCGCCGGCCTACTTCAGAAGACCCGTCTCCCGATAGTACCGCTCGGCGCCTGGGTGAAGTTTCTGCGTCCGCGTGACGGCAAGGGCGGGACCGAAGTCCTTGTAAGAGGACTGAATGTCCTTGGCCGACGTGATGAGCGCCTTGGCAAGGGCGTAACCGTCTTTCTCCGCCAATCGCGGTCCCGCGGCCAGCACGACCACATTGGCCGCCGTATGAATCACGTTCTGGCTCGGATAAAGGGATGGCATGAGCACCCGTTCCGTCCCGATCCGAGGGCCCGCGGCAAGGATGGTGGGATCGGACGGCGAGAGAATCCGGTAGTTCCCCGTCTTCATGAGATCCGCGATGGCCGTATCGACGGGGGGGCGTGCCACGACGATCAAATCGAGTTTCTTGGCCTTGAGATCCGAAACGAGCGTGGCGTAGGGCGCCGCCGTCCAACTGCCCCCCGCCCCTTTCACCGTGCCCGCCGAAGCGCCCACACCGGCAAGCACCCGCTCCGCCACCGCACCCTCCACGGTGCCGGGCTCCGGCACGCCGACACGGATCGGCAAGTTGCGTCGCAGCGCGTCGTCGAAATTGACCACCGAATGCTTCGCGCTGAACTCGGACGACAAGATCGGCGTGACCGGAGCGCCTGAATGCAACACGGCAATGACGGTGAGGCCCTGCGAGGCGACCTTGAAAGGCTTTTCGCCCGCCGTCGCAAGACGCACCGAAGCACCGTCGGTAAGTGCAACGGACGAGTCCGACCTGAGCAGGGATTCGATCAACTGTGCGACATCGGCTTCTTTGCGGAACGACACCGCACTGGCGCCACCGGCTGCCTTGATGGCACGCTCGAGCGCTGCCGCAAACGACTTGTCGGACGCTTGATCGGACGTAGCTGTCACCGTGAGCTTTGCCGGCTGTGCGAGAGAAACCGATGCCAGGCCGAAAAACCCAAAGGCCGCCAACAGGACCACCGTTACTCTTGCCATCTCCGATGTCTCCTTAAAGGCGCGCCCGAGCCGGGCCGTGGGGACCGGAATACTATCCGACCGCCTCCGGTGCGCAAGCGCTGGACGGCGTCGCACCCCTAGATGCGCCCGCGGCGGGCGTAGCGTCTCGACACCTCGGCCGCCAGCGCGTCGTTGAATCGCCCCTGGATGTCGGATGGGACGACCGCCCGCTCTGCCACGCGTCGGCGCAGCCGAAGAAAACACGCCGCATGGTAGAACCCGCTCGCAGAAGAAATGGCCAGCGCAAGGGCGCCAAGACGCGCCGCGACGCCACATTCGGACGCCCACAACGCCGCCACGATGAACCCCAGCGCGCACACCACGCCCACGGCGCGCCCGAGCAGGATATTCGCATCGAGCCACCCTTGCGGTGAGCCCCATATGAAACGCTTGAAGAGGAGCAGCCGAATTTGCCCCTCGATCCGCTCGCGCTCTGACAGTGCCGTCATGTGTCAGTCCAATTCGTCGATCGTGGTGAGACGTCGATGCCGCACCAAACGGCAAATGTCGTGCATCTGGTAGTCATGCAGCACACGTTCGAACGCCGTAAGGCCCTGGCACTGAACGCTCGTATCCCGCCACATTCGGGCGCCGCCGAACAGCGCGTTGCCGCGTCGCATGGCGTAGCACAGGGCCCGCAGCACCGCCTCCTGCGGTCGAGCGAGAGCCACGTCGCGGATGCGCTGCTCCGGCCACCGGACGAGGCGCTCCTCCAAGGCGCGCATCGCCCGGCGATACGCGTTCCGCGCCGGGCGCCTTGATGATCCGGGCTTCGGCCGGTCCGGCAAGTAGCGCGCCTCCATGCGCCCCGCGGCACTCCACAGGTCACGCATGAAGCGGCCGTAGCGAAACGACGCGGCTTGCGGGTCCGGAGACAAGGCGCGCGCGTGCTCGATCGCCGCCAACGCGAACTCGACCTGTCCGAACGCCATCGCGAGGAAACCAAGCTTGGTCGCCGCAAGCGCGCCCGAACTGGCATCCCGCGCCGGAAGATGCGTGAGGCGACGAAGAAACAGCGCGTCTCCCCAGGCCTGAAGGGCGCGCCCGCGCAGTCCGATGGAGGCGCGCCGCGGCGAGATATGGTCTCTCAAATCCGTGAAGCCGGCGAAGTCGAAGCCTCGGGAATCGAGAAAGGCCGCAATCTCGGAGAATGTCGGCTGATCGCGATAGATGCGATGAAATTCGACTTCCGAGACGACGGCGAGCACGCTCCGCTCGAGGCAACCGGCGGCCCCCTCCAACACCGCGAGTTCGCCGCCCTGAACGTCCAAGGACAGGAAGTCCGGCGACGGCAATCCGTCCCGCACCAGTGTGTCCAACCGGCGCAGTTCGATATCGATGGACCGATCGACCGCGCACCAATCGCCCATCCGCGAATCGTATGGTGGCCCGTCGGTCGGATGGACCTCCCCCACATAGTCCCGATAATCCGGGTTCGGCTGGAAAAGAGAACTTCCGTAACGATTCATGGTCACGTGAAACCGCTGCGGCCCGTCATGGGCCCCCAGACCGCGCGGCACGATCTCGACATTGGGGCGCCGGTTGCGGGCGCGCATGTCCGGAATCGCCTCGGGATCGGCCTCATAGAGAATGTGCCGGATTCCGTCGTCAAAGATCTCCGGCACGTCCAATGCCACGCCAAGTCCCCGCCCGCCCACATGGTGGGCCACCAATCGTCCATGCCGGCTGCCAGGGATACTCACGCGCCCAGTCCCATCGCTCGCAGGATCGTCCGCGCTCGCTTGCCAATTTGTCGGGTCGCCTCACGGTCGCCGCGGAGCGCGAGGACGACAACACGCACATATAGCGGAGCGCGGCGAATCGCTTCGAGCGCCCACCATGTCCCACGCCAGCCGAGAAGGCGCGGCGCCAGCCTGGGCACGATTCCCAGCGGGGCGAGAAGAGCGCGAACCAACGTGACGACGAAGCCGACCGGGTCGGCCAGCAGTCCCGCAACGGAACGTGCTGCGCCCGGCCGGCCGGCAATCCGCTCAATCTTCAAATCTCTCGTCGCGAAACGCTGGAGAATTCGGTCGGCCTTTCGTTCCACAGGCAGCCATGAGGCATCCCGCCCTGCACTGTGCCAGGCTACGGTCGCGCCATAGAGATGGCGGCGCGTCTCGTCGACGGCGGGATCGAAGATCGTCTGGTTCAGGATGTAACCCTTACACCACGGCCCCACGATGCGGTTCGATTTCCACCAATAACCTTGCTGCGGCGGCACCATTTCGTCGCGCGGCGTCATGCCCAACAGAAATATGCTGTCCGAATCCCGCACCACATGGATATCAGAACCGATCCGCGCCTCACGGAAATTCTCGAAAATGTAGACGCCGTCGATCGCCCGACCATCCAGCGTCGAGGTGTCGTGGTGATTGAGGATCGTGTAGTCGACGAGCAACGGCGCCCAATTGTGGGTCACGATGATGCCGCCGTCCGTTCCCGGCACGCGCCAGAAGCAGCATGTCAAATAGTGGTCGCGCCGATGCTCCTCCGAGAGAGCGCCAAAATTCGGCGCCTCCCACTCGCTCGCCTTCGATTCGATGTGGAAATGGCGCAATCCCAGCCGTGCCGCCTCGCGCATGGATAGGACGACGGGCCGGTCCGCCGCGAGGTGCCCTTGCTCGATCAATTCGGCTTCGACCCCTTCGAGATCGAAGCGTATCGCCGCGCACAGGACCACTCGATGCCCATTGTCGTACAGACGCTCAACCTCGGCGACGCATCCGTCCGGATAGATCGAGTCGGGATTGACGTTGAACGCGAGCGCGCCGTCCTCGAAGCACGCCTGTGCGAGCATGGCGTGGCCGCGCGACATTCTCACGTACTTGTGCTCGTTGGGGCCACGCTCCTCGTTGCGGAGGAACACGACGTCGATCAGCGCGCGAAGGCGGCGGAAGTGCGGGTCTTCCTGGAGTGCCCGCCAGTCCTCTTCCGTCGTGCAGATGAGAAACTTGCAACGCGCCCGTTCGCGCAGTGCCGGCACGTTCCCCGGCGCCAGCAGGGACGCGACGGCAAACCGGCACAACCAGTCTTGAAACCGCGCGCCCCAATACGTCGCGAGGAAATAGACAGGGGGCCTCGAGCGCGCAGCCGTGGCCGCATGCACTCCTGCCATAGACGTCACCGCATCGCGCATCGCCACGCTACATCATCCGGAACCGCTGGCCGGGCGCGGCGATGATGGCCGCGGGCTTGGCCGTCAAGGTCCGCTCGACCGCATCGACCATGTCCACCGCCCGGAAATGCCGGCTGATCGAATTGCCGACGCGCCGGACGTCCAGGCGTCCCTCCGCCGCGAGCACGTCTTGGAACTGCCAATAGTCACGCGGCAGGAAAAGATGGCGCCGCAAGCTCATCTCATGGTCGCGTCCGCGGCGATCACGGCAGACATATCGCTCCGCCGCCTCGGGCGGACGAACATACAAGTCCGGAGCGATGCGCTCCTCCACGTGGTGGATCAGGGTGCAGCAATCCATGCCAATGCCGAACATGAGCACATGGGCATCGGCCTGCGCGAGCAAGCCAAACGGGCTTTCCGGATGGCACGGGGTCTCGCCTCGATGGTGGAACGACAGGATTGCGGCGGCTTCGCGACCCAAACCGGCGACCGAGTGCGTGGGATGCAGGCTGCGGTGCGTGGCGCGGCGCGTACGGAACAACTCGGTGAGGACGCCGGTGTTGGACGGCGTGTCCAACTCCGAGAACACCGGACTCGCGGGCGTCACGAAGCGCCAGGACATCGTCGGCAACAGAAGCGTGCCGGGCTCCATATACACGCACAGCGCGTCCAGAACCGCCTCCGCCGAGAATCCGTCGAGGGCGAACTGCTTGAATGCGCTGTGGACCAACAGGACGCCATCGCGAGGAATTCGATGCGCATCGAGCGCACGCCAGATGGTGCGGCGCTTCGCGTCGCTAGGATCTAGGCTTGCGGACAACGACGTTTCCCAACACCAAGGCGTCAAGCCCACAGCCGAAGAACGTCATCAGGGCGTCCCGCGGCGTCTCGACGATCGGCTGCCCTTTGAGATTGAAACTCGTATTGAGAATGACCGGAACGCCGGTACGCTTGGCGAAACCCTTGATCAGCGCGTAATAAACCTCGTTGTTCGAACTGCGAACCGTCTGAAGACGTGCGGTGCCGTCGACATGGGTCACCGCCGCGATGGACTCGCGCTTCGATTCCTCCACGTCCACGGTGAAGCACATGTACGGAAAGTCCTTGCCCTGGGTCTTGAAGTAACCCTCGCTCGACTCGTGAACGGCCGACGGGGCGAAGGGTCGGAACTCTTCGCGATACTTGATTCGCGCGTTGACGAGATCGCGCATCTTGGTGTCGCCCGCGGCAGCGATGATGGAACGGTTGCCCAGCGCCCGCGCGCCCGCCTCCGAGCGGCCCTGGAACCAACCCACGATCTTGCCGGACGCGAGAAGATCGGCGCCCGCTTCGGCCGGATCGTCCACCTCCTCGTACGACACGCCGTTGCCGTCGAGTTCCGCGCGAATCGAGTCGTCCGAATAGGCAGAACCAAGATAGCCGTCCAGAAGCGGCCACGGCTTGTCCCCGACGTGAACGGCGCCCAGATAAGCGCATCCGATCGCCAGGCCGCGATCGGATGCCACGGGCGGCACGAAGATGTTGTCGAACTGGCCCGAATAGAGAAGACGGCGATTGCCCGAGCAGTTGAGCGCCACGCCGCCCGCGAAGCACAGATTTCGAGAGGCCGGCGCCATAGCCTTCAACCGGTTGATCAGCGCCAGCAGGCAATCCTCGAAGACCGCCTGCGCGCTTCGTGCCACGTCCTTGTGAAATTGCTCGACTGGCTGATCGGGCCGACGATTCGGCCTGCCCAAGGCCGCTTGAACGCTCGGCGCGTACATTGGTTCGAACGGCGACCGCAGAGGCGGATCGCTGCGCACGCTCGACCAGTCGAAGCTCCAGCCATCCTTGGTCGGGCGGATGATCCTCGAAAGATCGATGGTGGGCGCGCCATAGGGCGCGAGTCCCATGACTTTGTATTCGTCCCCGTCCGCGAATCCGAGATAATAGGTCATAAGCGTGTAGAAGAATCCGATCGAGACGTTGGTCGGCATCTCCTCGAGCACGCGAATGCCGCCGTCCTTCGTGGCGTGCGCCAGAAATCCGCACGAGCCATCGCCGGTCGCGTCCAAGGACAGGACCAGTGATTCGGGGTACCCCGAACCGTAGAACGCGGCCGCCAGGTGCGACGTTTGGTGATGGACGAGTTCCAGCGCCTTGACCGGGCCAAAATTGTGCCGCAGCCAGTCTTTCAATCGCTCGGCGTGGCCGGAATAGGTGGCGCCGCACGAGACCACCAGATCCACGTCCTCGAAGCGCACATTGGCCTGCTTCAGGCACGCGCGCATGGCATAGAGCGGCAGATGGCCATACGCCGACTTGATCCGCGTGTAGCGTTCTTCTTCGCACGCGGCGACGATGCGCCCATTGACCGCAAGCGCGGCGCACGCTTCGTGCTGGCCCAAGGTGACGCCGCCGTGAATGCCGAGGACGATCATGTCCCTGGCGCATCCGGCCGGGGCCAATCGGCTGGCCTGCGCAAATGCGGCCTTGGCATGGCGATGGGGGATGTCATGTGGGGCGCGATGGGACCAATCGAGGCTTGCCACGCGTCTCGGCCAACCTAACTGGCATCGCGCGGCGACGAGCGAACTATACTATAACCGGCCGGACTGGCAATGATCTCAAGGAAATCCATGGCTTGCGACCAGGTGGGGCGATTGGCATAGTGGCCACGGCGGTCCAATCGCGGCCGTCGGATTTGGCTTCGGGGCCATGCAGGTCGTCATACTTTGCGGCGGGATGGGAACGCGTCTCCGGGAGGAAACGGAGTTCCGGCCGAAACCCATGGTGCCCATCGGATCGCGGCCGATCCTTTGGCACATCATGAAGGGTTACGCGCACCACGGTTTCCGGCAGTTCCTTCTCGCGCTCGGCTACCGCGGACACGACATCAAGCAGTACTTCCTGAACTACGAGGCCATGTCGGGTGACATCACCGTCACCTTGGGGCGTCAGCGGACCCTCGTTCATCACGACGCGCATCCGGAGCAAGGCTTCGAAGTGACGATGGCCGAGACCGGTGAGAAGACCATGACCGGCGGGCGCCTGTTGCGGATGCGCAGGCATGTTCAAGGCGAGACCTTCATGCTGACCTATGGCGATGGCGTGGCCGATGTCGACATTGGCGCGCTCGTCGCATTTCACCGCTCGCACGGCAAGATCGCAACTCTGACGACCGTGCGGCCTGTTTCTCGTTTCGGCGTGGTTCACTTGGATCCCTCCGGTCAGGTCGAAGGATTCCACGAAAAGCCGGCCGGCGACGGTTGGATCAATGCCGGCTTCTTCGTCTTCGACCGGCGCGTGTTCGAGTATCTGGACGGTGATTCCTGCGTGTTGGAACAAGCGCCGATGAGGCGCCTTGCCGAGGACGGCCAGCTCATGGCATTCCGCCACGACGGATTCTTTTTTGCCATGGACACCTATCGTGAATTCCAACAGCTAAATCAGATGTGGGACCGCGGCGAGGCCCCTTGGCGCGTATGGCGCGAATGAGTTCGTTTTGGCGCGATCGCCCGGTCCTCGTCACGGGCGCCACGGGCCTGGTCGGCGGCGCCCTGGTCGAGAAACTTCTCGCGGCCAGCGCGGATCTCGTCTGCCTCGTCCGCGACTGGATTCCGCAATCCGAACTGGTTGCCTCGCGCGCCATCGAACGCGTCAAGGTCGTCCGCGGCGACGTGCGCGACGGCGCCCTGATCGAACGCGTACTGGGCGAATTCGAGGTGGACACGGTGATCCACCTTGCCGCCCAGACGATCGTGGGCGTGGCGAATCGCAATCCTGTCTCAACCTTCGACACCAATATCCGCGGGACCTGGGAGGTGCTGGAGGCGTGCCGGCGCAGCCCGTGCGTGAAGCAGATCGTTATGGCGTCGTCCGACAAGGCCTATGGCGAGCAATCCAAGCTTCCCTACGACGAAGACACGCCATTGGACGGCCGGCATCCCTACGATGCCAGCAAGTCGTGCGCCGACATTCTTGCGCAGACCTATGCGAAGACGTTCTCCCTTCCTGTCGCGATCACGCGCTGCGGCAATTTCTATGGCGGCGGCGACCTGAACTGGAACCGCATCGTGCCGGGCACCATCCGCAGCGCCATTCGCGGAGAGCGTCCGGTGATTCGCAGCGACGGAACGCCCGTGCGGGACTATTTCCATGCGGAGGACGGAGCGCACGCCTATATCACGCTCGCGGAAGCGCTCGCGGCGGACCGTAGCCTTTCGGGGCAGGCCTTCAATTTCAGCAACGAGCAGCCGATCACGGTTCTCGAACTGACCGAGCGCCTGCTCCGACACCTGGGAAGCAGCCTGCGGCCGGAGATTCGGAACGAGGCGACCAACGAGATTCCTCACCAATATCTTTCGGCGGCGCGGGCACGGGCGCGGCTGGGTTGGGCGCCGCTCTACGACCTGGATGCCGGGCTTGAGAAGACCATCGCGTGGTATCGCCGATTCTTCGGCGCCGAACGCTGAATGGCCGTGCCTGGGAAGGCCGCCTCTCGCGTCTTTCTGACCGGCGCCTCCGGGTTCATCGGCTCCCATCTGCTCCAAGAATTTCTGAGAGTAGGGTGTGTGGTCGAAGCCCTGATTCGGCCGGAGACGCGTATGCCGAATGTTCCAGCCGCACCGGGGCATCTCACAATCCTACGCGGCACGCTCGACGACCCGGAGAGCGTCGGGCGCGGGATTGCCCGATTCGAGCCGGACGTGGTGATCCACGCCGCCTGGCGGGGCGTCGATAGCACGGCGCGCCAGGACGAGGGGCAGCCCGCCAATGCCGGACGTACCCTCGCCCTCGCCGATGCCAGCGTGGCCGCCGGCGTGCGCCGATTCCTGGCGTTCGGCTCCATGGCGGAATATGGGCCGTGCGCCGGACACATTGCCGAGGACCACCCGACCGTCCCCCACACGCGGTACGGCGCCGCAAAGCTGGCGGCCTTGGACGGCCTTCGCCTTCGGTACGGGGCCGGCGGAAGGCGCCTGATATGGATGCGCCCCTTTGCCCTCTATGGGCCGGGTGAAGGGCGGGGATGGCTTATTCCAGACCTGATCGCGACGCTCCTGTCCGGCCAGCGCCCCGCCCTGAGCCCCGGCGGGCAGGTTCGCGACTACCTTCCTGTCGCGGACGCGGCCGAGGCCGTCGTCCATATGGCGCTTCGCGAAGACATCGAGGGCGTGTTCAATCTCGGCTCGGGGCAAGGTGTCACGATCCGGCGCATGGCCGAGATGGTCCGGGACCGCATCGATCCCAAGCTCACGCTCGGGTTCGGTGACAGGCCATACTCGACCGGAGAGCCCGACGAGATCGTCGCGAACGTCGAAAGAATACGCGGGATCACCGGCTGGTCGCCTAAGACCCAACTGACCGACGGCTTGACCGAGACCGTCGAATGGTATCGCCTGCGCGCGCGAGGGAGCCAACCATGACGAAGACCATCAGCGTCGTCACCCCGTGCTTCAACGAGCGCGAGAACGTGCGGGAGTGCTACGAGGCGGTGCGGCGGGTCATTTCGCAGTCTTTGCCGGGCTACGCGCGCGAACACGTCTTTTGCGACAACGCCTCCAGTGACGGCACGACCGAGATTCTTCGCGAACTCGCGGCCAAGGACCCGGCGGTCAAGGTCATCCTCAACAGCCGGAATTTCGGACCGCTTCGCAACACCTACAACGGCGTCATGGCCACCACGGGCGATGCTGTCCTTCTGTTCCTGCCCGCGGACATGCAGGACCCTCCCGAGCTGATCCCCGAATTCGTCAAGTCGTGGGAGGGCGGAACCGAGATCGTCTACGGCATCCGCGCCCAGCGCGAGGAGCCCTTCCTCAGCCGGGCAGCCCGGAAGGCCTATTACCGGGTGATCCAATGGGCGTCATCGATCGAAATTCCCGTCGATGTCGGCGACTTCCAGCTCGTCGACCGGAAGGTCGTGGAGACGATGCGCCGGTTCGACGACTCCTACCCGATCATGCGAATGATGACGTTCGAGTGCGGTTTCCGCGCCGCCGGGATCAAGTACACCTGGCGTGCTCGTAAAAAAGGTGTCTCCAAGAATCGAATCACGCATCTCATCGACCAAGGCTTGAACGGCCTCATCACCTTCAGCGGCGCGCCGATGCGCGCTGCGCTCTATGTCGGGTTCGCGCTCTCGATTCTCAGCATCGTCTATGCCTTTGTGACCCTTGCCATCAATTTGATCGTGCACGACGGCTTGGCCTCGCCCGGCATTCCGACGCTGATCGTCGCCCTGTTCTTCTTTGCGGGCGTGCAGCTCTTTTTCATCGGCTTTCTGGGCGAGTACATCCTGGCCATCTACGGGCAGGTCAGGCGGCGACCCATGGTGGTCGAGCGAGAGCGGATCAATTTCCCGCCCAATTCCACCGGCCCGGGCTAGCTAGCGCCGCTCGAACTTGACGAACGGATTGGACGCCGCGAATTCCTCATTCGATACGTAGGGAAATTGGTCGTTGATCGGCCGCCCCATTTCCACCTTGGGTTCGATGAGGGTGTTGGGCGCGATCGTGACGTCGACCACCTTGGCGCCCGGACCCGAAAACATCTCGCGCGTGACGTCTTCCAGCGCGTCCACGCGCCAATAGCGGACGCCATAGCCGGCCACGACCTTGCCGAAATCCGGCACGCTGTATCCCGCCCCCGTTCCGGCGTGGCGGCTGCCCAGATAGGTGTCCTGGAACTGCTTGATGATGCCGTAGCCGCCGTTGTTCATGACGATGACGGTGGCATCGAGACCGAGATGGACCAAGGTCTGAAGTTCCTGAATGTTCAGCTGAAAGCCGCCGTCGCCCATGAAGCAAACGGCCTGCCGGCCGGGAGCCGATAACGTCGCGCCGATCAGGGCCGGAAGCGCGTAGCCCATCGGGGAATTCCCGCCCGCCGTGAAGAGGCTGTGCCGCTTGCGGCGAAACATCTGATAGACCCACGCAAGGCAGGCCCCGGTGTCGCAGGCTACGATCGCGTCGTCGTCCAGCAATTCGTTGACCCGTTTGACCACGGCATAGGGCGAGAGGGAATTGCTCTGCCGCGACGAGGTGCTGATGTCCTGGCCGAGAAAGCGCGCCTTCGTCGCGCGCACATAATCGAGCCATGCGGCGGAGAGCCGTGGAGCGGGCATGGCCTCGGGCGCGAAGGCCGCGAGATCCATGTTCAGCGTGGCATAGTCGTCCGCCGCGTACTTCTTCAGTTCCTCGGCGTCTACGTCGGCGACCAGAACCCGCGCGCCCGGAACGAAGTTTCTGGGATTGCCCGGCCGTTGACGGTTTTCCAGGCGGCTTCCCAATACAAGCAGCGCGTCGCAGTTCTGGAGGATGTAGTTGGCGCCGCGATTGCCGTAGACGCCGATACCGCCGCAGTAGTTTTCAAGATCGTGATCGAAATAGGTCATGCCGTTCCAGCTCGATACGAAAGGCACACCCGCGCGCCGCAACCACGCCTCCACGCACCCCGCCGCCCCGGAAAGTCCGACACCCGCGCCGACAAGAACCGCGGGCCGCTCCGATCCTTCGAACAGGCGGGACGCGGCCGCCACCAGCGCGGCACCGGCCGCCTCATCGACAGGACGCTTCGGAGGAACGAACGCGTCGAGTTCGCCCACCTCCTCCTGCTGGACATCCATCGGCACGTCGACAAGAACCGGCCCCATGCGCCCGGTCACGGCCTCGGCATAGGCCTTTGGAAGCTCGCGCCGCAATTCATCGGCGTTATGCACCTGAACCGCATATTTCGTGATGGGGCGCACCATCTCGACGATCTTCGTTTCCTGGAACCCCGCTTGGCGAACGCGTGCGCCAAGATAGGCCGCGCTCTCCTTGCGATTGACCTGCCCCGTCACGTGGAAGCTCGGAATCGAATCGAAGTGCGAGCAGGCGATACCGGTGATGAGGTTCGTCGCACCCGGGCCCGAGGTCGCCATCGTGGCGCCGACCCGCCCGCTCACGCGCCAAACCGCGTCAGCCGCCATGGCGGCCGCCTGCTCGTGCTGAACGCAGACATAGTGAAGGCCGCGATGGCGCGCCACGGCATCCACCATGAAGGCGCACGCCCCGCCGTTCATGAGGAACACTTTCGTCATGCCGGCGCGATGGAGAAACTCGGCAACGTAGTCGGCGCCCTTCATACCGGACGCCTCCACCCTGCATCCTCGCACAGTGCGTGGAACGTCCCGATCATGTAGCCGACTTCCTCGGCGCCGAGGCCGGGATAGACGCCCACCCAGAAGGTGCGGTCGACGACGATATTGGCTTGATCAAGCGAACCCGCCACGCGGTGCGCGCGCCCGCGCATGTAGGGCTGGCGCAGCAGGTTGCCCCCGAACAGGAGACGCGTCGCGATTCCCCGTTCGTTCAGGCGCCGACCGAGGTCGTCGCGCGAGAAGGGCGCGCCGGCGCGCACGGTCAAGGGAAAGCCGAACCACGACGGCTCGGACCTCGGCGTCGGCTCGGGAAGGATGAACAGTTCTTCAAGAGGCAGGAGTCCCCGGCGAAGTGCCGCGAAATTGCCCCGACGGGCCGCGACGAACTGATCCAGACGCGCGAGCTGGGACAAACCCACGGCCGCCTGCATGTCCGTGATCTTCAAATTGAAGCCGAGATGGGAATACGTGTACTTGTGATCATAGCCCTTCGGCAGGTCGCCCAACTTCCACTCGAACCGTTTGCCGCACGTGTTGTCCTTGCCCGGCGCGCAGTAACAGTCTCGGCCCCAATCGCGGATGGATTCCATCGCCCGGCGCACCTTGGCGCTTTTCGTGAACACGGCCCCGCCCTCCCCCATCGTAATGTGATGGGCCG
>SXGR01401876.1_pt1 | contig 22273 bp, 9 predicted proteins | sample 3174711 | NCBI WGS metagenome assembly SXGR01 (sample SAMN11356860, study PRJNA531348) | freshwater metagenome | isolation source: freshwater sample F1-60 | place: China: Fuxian Lake, Yuxi | collected 2017-12-25 | reverse complement strand
ATGGCAACGGCTCGACGCGTACGCCTGTGGTGTCGGTGAACAGCCGGAACACTCCAGGAAAATGCCGCGTTGCGTCGCTGCCACCGATGCAGATTAGCCCCTGCGGCGTGGTGATGGAGACGCCATAGCCGAGCGGACGCGGGAGCCTGCCGGCAGCACGCCAGCGGCCCTGCGGCAAGTCGAGTTGATACACGGTGTCGTGCCAGATCTTGGTCCCACCTTCCCAAGGCAGACCGCGCGGAAAGTTCGCGCCGCCGGCAACGAGCAGTTGGCCCCCGCTTACTCCAGCGAAGGCCCCGGCCACACCGAGTGCATCGGGCAGGGCAGGGAGGGTTTGCCAGCGCGGCGACATGTGCGGCGAGTGAACGCAGCCGCCAAGCGCGGCCGGCACGGCGGCGGCGGCGAGGATGAAAGCGCGGCGGTTCATTGCCCGGCTTCCAGCCAGCCGATTGTGAAGCGCGCAAACGTGATCTTGCTGGTGCGATCCCGCTCGAACAGGCACGCCGCCGAACCGTCGGGCAGCGACGCCAGGCAACTGTAGGCGAAGCTTCCTGGATACAGCACGCGCGAGACGGGCCACGTCCGGCCTTCGTCGCGGCTTAGGCGGATGGTGCCGTTGGTGCGGGCGGCTTGCGTGCCGGGATTGCTGAAGAGGATCACGGTCGCCCTGGCGTCGCTCCCGGATGCGTGCCGCAGAATGCTTCCCTGACAGACGGGTTCGACGAGCGCGCGATCGTGCCGGGTGATGGACCACGTTTCGCCGCCGTCCTGGCTAAGGGCGACCTTGCGAATCTTCTCGCCGCCGCCCTGGTTGCGCGCGTTCAGCATCACGGTGCCGTCGCTGAGTTCCACGAATTGAACTTCATTCGCGAAGCCGGGCGCGCCCTCGTCCGCTGTCTGGCCGTAGCGCCAGGTTTCGCCACCGTCGTCGCTGATCGCGGCGTAGACTTTCCATTTGCCGAAAGGCCCTTGGTTGAACGGCATCAGGATGCGCCCCGCGTGACGGCCGCGCGCGAGCTGAATGCCGATGCCTGGCCCTGCCGCCGTGCTGGTGACGACTGTTGGCCGTTTAACTTGCGCAGTGATCTCGCGTGGCCTCGACCAGGTGAGTCCGTCGTCGTCGCTGTGCTGGAGGAACGTCCGGCAGATGCGCGGCCCGTCCAGGCCCGGCGCGGCCTTGTGTTCGTCGAACCCTTTTGCATAGCGCTGGTACATCATCAACACGCGGCCGGATTGGCGGACGATGACGGCTGTGGGATTGCTCAGGCAGTTGGTGCCGTCCTCGTGGATGACTTGCAGCGCGCTCCAGGTGGTTCCGCCGTTGGTGCTGCGCTTCATGACGATGTCGTTCTCTGCGTGATCATGGAGTGTCGCGCGCCCTTCGGCGAAGGCGAGCAGCGAACCCCGTGTGGTCGTGATCACGGACGGAATTCGATACGCCGGATAGCCGTCCTTGCCGCCGACAAAGACATCCACGAGCGCAGGTTCGGACGCGGCCCCGTTGACGAGCCTTGGTGACGCCAGCAGTCCGGCGAGTGCGAGTGCGAGAATGAATGGCCGTGGGAACATGCCGCGACACTGCCAAACTCAAAACGCGCTGCCCACTGCGAAGTGCGAACGGGCCGCGTTGACCGGAACTGCATGGGTCCGGATTAAGGCAGAAAACCCGGATTGGCGTCGCGCAAAGACGCCGAGGCGCAGTTGGGGACACAATATTGCAGCATTGATGTTCTCGGTCCCTTTGCGCCTTCGCGCTTTTGCGTGAGGCTCTCCGGATGAGCTCCGGTATTCGGTTTAAGGATACCGCTGGCGCAGTGCCTCGCGGAGCGCGGTCAGCCCCTTGCGTTCCGTGAGCGCGGTCAGGGCGGCGAGGTGTTCGGCGGTGCTCGCGCCGCCCAGTTCCCCGCCGCGATGAACTTCCAGCGCCTGCTGCATCGCTTCCGCGCCGAGCTTGGGATCGGGTTTGCCGGCGCGGTTCTTGATCGAATTGATGGCGCTGCCGGCGAGGAAAAGAATGTGCCCGCTCAAGCCGCGTTGCTCCGCATCGGCGAGGTTCAGGATGATGTTGCCCTGATCCAGCCCGCCGGCTCGGGCGATCATGGTGGGCTTGATGCCCGGCAGTGGTTGAGTCAGCACGCGCTCGCTGGCCAGCCATTCGTCGCCGTAGGGATAGATGAACGGCGTGCCTTCGCGCACGGGCGCGGTCTGGCGGAAGTCGATGCCGTCGAGCCGCGCCAGAAAATCCACCACGTCGCGCCAGATGCCGCCGCGCGTCTTCACGCCGATGCCGGCGTTGTGACCGTAGATCGCCGGGGGCAGCGGCAGATGCTTCGTTGCCTCGCGCACCATGCGCGCGGTGCCGCCCGCGAAGCTCTCGCTGAACATCACGCCCGTCGCGCCGGCTTCCACGACGGCGTGGACGCTCTCCAGAATTTCATGTGGCGCGCCGGAGAGATGCGGCGCGAAGATGAGGCCCTTGCCGCCGCGCTTGTCCTGCTGACGGCGGATGGCTTCCGCGCCGCGCCGCGCGCGCTCCTTCACCGGAGAGTAGTCGAGGCGCGGGTAGAGATTCTCGTCCTCCTTCACGAAGAGGAACAGCGGGCAGGCCGCCACTTCATCCATCAACGTGCCCACGGTCTCCGGCGTGATGCCGGCGGTGGGCTTGAGGATGGTGCCGAACGCCGGCTCGCTCGCACCGAACTTCGTCAACGCACGCAAGCCTTCCGGCCCATGCGCAGGCCCGGGGAACGTGCGCAGGACCTTCTCCGGAATTTGCAGCGATACGAGGCGCACGTCCTGGTTCTCGTAGATGTCAAAGATGATCGCGCCCGCGACGGTGTGCAGGATGTCGGACGAGGTCAGGTGTCCGTCGGATTGCAGCAGCATCTTGAGCGGATACGCCATGTGAACGAGCCCGAGCCGCCCGGTGCTGTCGAACGCGTCGATGCCCACGGCTTTGCCGGTGCATTGTTCGAGCAACGAACCGGGCGGAATGTCCTTCGTCCCGCTTGTGGCGTGGTAGCTGATTTCCTTGGCCGCATGTTCAAGGCTCCAGGAACGCAGCGCGAAGAAGTAGGTCGCGACGATCTGGTCGTCGAGTCGCGGCACGGGCTTCGCGGCAAGGCGTTCGGTGATGATGCGACGGAGCAGAACCTCGCGGGCGTCGGCATCGTGCCAGAGGGATTGAAGTGCGGTGCTGTCGATCGGATTCATCGGTATCGATGGAGATGTGTGTTGGGGCGGCTACTTCGTGATCTTGGGGGCTAGCGCGAGTGTGCGGCGCTCCTTGGCGTCGCCGATTGTCAGAGTCACGGACGTTTCGTCGATGGCAAGGCAGTGAACGATGACATTGGTGGAACCGATGCGGATCTTCGCGGATTCGCCGACTTCGAGCGTCTTGTCGTTGACGAGGGCGAAACGGCGTTTTGCGCTGCCGGAAATTCCCCGGAGCTCGAGGGTTTGTGGCACGGCTGTGCGTGCCGTCGCCTGTTGCCACAGTGGCACGCCCACCGAGTGATCCGAGGGTTTGTCCTTCAATTTGATGACCTGTTCCAGTTGATCCTTGTCGATCCAACTGTCCATCCCGCGCTCGATCCAGTCGATGACGCGATGGAATTGATACCGTTCCTCCGCCGCGATCATCGCGTGAATCTGGCCGCGAGTGTAATTGTTCTCCAGGATGCCGCTGGCAGCGAGCTTGTGCCCCTTGGATGTGGCGTACTTCCAGGCGATCAATTCGCAGAATCCTTCCACCGTATCCTTGTTCATGGTGCGCGCCGGGGTGGAGCGTTCGTTGAGCCAGGTGTGCGTGTACTCGTGGGCGCAGACGGCCTCGAACTCGGCCCGCGTCAATCCCGAGAGCAGATAGATGTGATGGTTGAAGTTGGTTCCATCCTCGGATATCGAGCGGGTGAGCCCCACAAGTTCCTCGGGTTTGTCCACGGACGGCTTGCGGAAGTATTCCTTGATGAAGTCCGTCTGGTTGACGAGGTGGACGGTGATGTTGTGGTCCGGGAAGTTTCCAAATCGTTTGAAGTAGTCCTGCACATCGCGCTGCACTTGCGAGTAGATGATGCGGGCCTGTTCCTCATTCAGGACCGCCACCTTCGCGTCCTGCGCGCAAAGGACGCGGCCGTCGTCGAGCTTGCGCTGGGACTTTGGAATGGTAGCGAGATTGCACGAGGCGCAGAGGGTCTTGGACTTTGAACACTTTTCGCAGATGTGTTTCTTCACCTGCCGAATCTTGTCGTAGGCGATGAAAACCCTGTTGGTGATGTTGTCGCTGCAAATCTCGCATTGCATCGACTTGTCGTTGGGGTTCGCACCGGCTGCCCGGAACGGCCACGCGACACATACAACCGCGAAAGCGATGGCGCACAGGGGATGGCTCAGGGGTTTCTTCATCCAGGCTCCAAGATTCATGCGGCGGATTTATCAGCTCGAAAACACTTTGGCAAAGCCCGAGTGGCAGGGTGGCGCTGTCAGTTTCGTTTCGTGTATTTGGAAAACAAATCGTGCGCAGGCCAGTGCTTCACTGCCGCAGCGGCGCGGTGTAGCGCGGGGTCGATGGCGGAGTCCGGCAGGGCGTTGGTGTTCGAGCGTTGATTGAAGAGCACGGCCCAGTTCAAGCCGTCCCAGCGCCGCACGAGCAAGGTGGCCGTGCCGGGCAGGCTGCCGCTGTGCCAGTAGTTCGCACGACCGCTCGCGATGTGCGGGCGAACCATCCAGCCGCAGCCGTAGAAGGCGTCGGCAAGTTTGCCAGCGTCATTTCGCCACGCGGGCGCGTCGGGCGGCGCGTACATTGTGCGGATGGTGTCAGGCGTCAGCAACGGGCTGGCATTCGGATCGTCGAGCGCGGCGGCGAAGCGCGCGAGATCGACCGCGGACGCGATCCAGCCGCCGTGCGCGTCCATCGCTTCGAGATGAAAGCCGCCGTAAGGCTGCGGCACCCGGCGCGGGCCACGGGCGAAGACGTTCTCCGTGAGCGCGCTGTCCTGCGTGTAGTAACGCACTTCGCCTTTCGCCTGCCGGCCGTCGAGCGTCGCACCGACCTGCATGTTGCGGATACCGGCGGGCCGGAGGACTTGTTCGCGGACGAACTGTTCGTAGCCGACACCAGAAACCTTTTCGATGACCCGGCCGAGGACGCAGTAGCCGAAGTTCGAGTAGGCGTAGCGCTGGCCGGGATCGAAGTTCAATGGCTGCCCGAGCATGTAGCGAATGACGGCGTCGGGGCCGGCGGGTGCTGGAGTGCCGGTTTCCTCGGCGATTCGCTTCGGTCGGAACATCGGGTCGAAACTCTTGTCACGATCCCAGCCGCCGGTGTGTTGGAGCAGTTCGCGGATGGTGATGCGGGCCAGACGCGAATCCATCGGCTGGTCGTTCGTGATCAGCGGACTCCTCCGCACGATGTCGAACGCCTTCGCGTCGAGCGACAGCTTTCCCGCTTCGACCAACTTCAGCACCGCAGCGGCCGTGACGGGTTTCGAGATACTCGCGATGCGGAAGAGCGATTCGGGCGTGGCAGCAATCTCCTTCTCGCGATCTGCCCAGCCGTAGCCCTTGGCGTAGATGAGCCGTCGATCTTTCACCACGGCCAGAGCACCTCCGGGCACGCCTCGCGCCTGCATGAACTCCTGAACCACCGCGTCGAAAGCCGTCGCCACATCAGCGGCGGCTGCGCGTTCGCTGCCCGAAGAGCGCGCGCAAGAGGTCGCCGCCGCCGCGAGGCCAAACCCTCCGGCGCGGAGGAAAAGGCGACGGTTCATCGTGGTCGCGTTCACTTCGGCTCCGGCCAGTTCAGGTGCTTGTGGAGGAAGCGGTAAGTTCCCTGGCCATTGATGGTGTGCGGGCCGTTGAAGAATTCGATCTCCGTTTTGTCCGTGAGGCCGAGCTTGGCGTAGAAGCGCCGCACGCGGGAGTATTCGTGCGCGACCCATTCGTCGGGAGCGACGCCGTCGTGGTGCCCGCGCTCGACCATGAACGGACGGGGCGCGATGAGCGCGGCCATCTCGGCGTAGTTGAAGGTGTGGCCGAGGTTGAACTCGTACATGTCGTATTCGGTCGTGTAGAGGTAGCTGTAGGGTGAGTCGATGGTCGCGCATTTCGTCGCCCACTCATTGAAGTCCGCGGAGCAGATCGACAGGCAGTAGCGATTCAACAACGCGGGTACGCGCATCGCCGTCTTGCCGCCGTAGCTCAGGCCGTAGAAGCCGATGCGCTGTGGATCGACGAACGGTTGTTCCGAAAGCCAGTCGAGGATGCGTTCGTGCTGTGCGGTGATGACGGAGAACAGCGACGCCCCGAGAGGATTCGCCTGGCGCTGGATCTGGCGAAATTTGTCCACGCCCCGATACGGGTTGTGCGGTGCGAACACGATGAACCCGCGCTCGGCCAACCGGGCGGCGAAGGCCTTGTAGTAGCCGAATGCGCTAGTTTTCGTATCGTCCGTGATTGTGTCGGCCGGCAAGCCTTCGAGACCGTGCTGGCAGACTACGACGGGCCGGCGCTCGCCGGGCTTGAGATCCTTCGGCAGCAGAAGCACGCCCCAGGCGAAGACGTCCGGCCACACGTCGAGCATCACGTCGTGGCCGGTCCACTTTTCCTTGTCGTGAATTTGTCGCGAGCGCGGATTCGCCGGGAGCGTTGCGGCGGGCAGCCGGCCGATGAGGTTCTCCCACAGGTTCGTCTGATGCGCCGCGACTTGCCCGCTCCAGTTCGCACCGGAGTTCGCCTTGATCAGTCGCCAGAACGATTCGTCGCGCTTGCGTTCCGCGCCCCGCACGAGCCGTTGCGTGTGCTCGACGAGTTGTGTGACCTGGCGCTTCTGCCGCTCGGCGGTGCTGAAGTGGACGCTGCGTCGATCCTGCGGGGCGGCTCCAGGCGGCTTCAACCCGCCCGCAGGCAGGCCGAGGCGCATGAGGAACTCGCCCAGCGTCCGATCGCCGCACGGGCCGGTGGCCGCGCCTTCGTTGCCGTGGACGAAACGGATGTGATTTGCCAGTGGTTTCACGAGTTCGCGCGCCCGGTTCACTTCGTAATCGACGGTGTTGAATTCTGGCGTGCGCCATTTGCCGGAGGCCGCGCCGCTGCGATTGGCCTGCGCCTTGGGCGGCCCCGCGATGACCGGCGCCTCGCTGTGCTCGACGATCAGGGCTCGTGGCGCGATGAGGCTGGCGATCTCGGCGTCGCCAAACTCGCGGAGCACGCCGAAGAGGTTTCGGTAGATCGGCTCGGTCCACAGATTGTCGCGGTTGTCGAAATAGCCGCTGACGAGCGCCGCGTCGATGCGCGGATCGATCGCCGCCGCGTGCAGCGCGATGAGCGCACCTTCCGCGTAGCCCGCGACGCCGACCTTCAGGCGGCCTTCGCCAAGGCGCGTTTCCTCGGCATCGAACTGGTCCAATGCCGCGAGCACCTTCTGGACTTCGTAGCCGATGATGTGCCGGCCCATCTCGAATGCCTGCCGGTAAATCCACTCGCGGTGCGGCAGGTTCGTGAAGCGGTTGAGCACCGGGTTCCCCGACCAGGTGTCCTTGCGATCGATGAGCGTTGGCACCAGCACCTGGCATCCGCTTTCCGCGAGCCGACGGGCGAACTGATGTTCCGGCATGAGCCCGGGCGCGAGGCCGCAAAGCATTTCCGGCGTCTGGTCGGCGTCCGGCAACGCAACGACCCGTGCCACCGGCTTGGACTTCGGTTGCAGCCACAAGCCCTCGGCAAACACACCGTCGAACACCTGCCACCGCACGGCGCGAATTGTGTACGCCTCCATGTCCGCGACAAGCGCGGGCTCAAGAGTCGTTTCGATGAGCTCGAGTTCCGCCGCTGTCCGGCGCGTGTCCACCGCGCCGATTATCCGGCGCAGCCGTTCGCGGTTCGGACGGATGGATTTCTCGTAGGCGTCGGCCGACGACGTGTCGCGCTGCCAGTAGCGCGCGCGGTTTGTGCCGGCCGCATCTGTTTCGCGCAATAGGTAGGCGGTGATGCCTTCAACCATGCGCACGGAGAGATCGCCCTCGATGGTCAATGGTTGGGAGTCGGGCAGGGGAGCGGTTTGCGACGCGACGGCGAAGGGAAGCGTGGTCAGGGCCAGGCCCAGCCACAGGAGCGGGAACGGTCGGAAGGATTTCATGCGTTGGTGGGCGGATGATTCGGAAGCAGCGCGGGGCTGTCGAGGGAAACGTGCGGCGTCGAAACTTGGAGAAATATGCTCACGCTTTCGAGTTCCCGGAAGTGAACTCCATCCGCATGAACCGGAGCGCGGAGCTCCCGTTCAGGCGCGTTGAATCTGAAGAGGCCCGCGGTGAGCGGGAGGTCCGGGCTCCGGTGTTCAGGGGAACACCTCGCGAGCCTTCGCGGGTCTTGGAGTCTCTCCGACTAATTCCGCAGGAAACTGAGATGCGTCCCGATGCGTTCTCGTTCCGGCTCTGTGCTGGACTTTGGCGGAGCGATCGATATCTTCTGCCATACCCAAACCGCATGTCGTATCCGGGCCATTTTGGTTTCATGTCGTATTGTACCGAGCAGCCCTTGGGGGTTGAAGCGCGCGGTTGGATTCCCTTCTTAACTTCCGCCTTCCGGGGGCCGAAACACTCCTGAACCACTTGAGTCTTTCCGGTCACAACAGGTTGCCGTCGTTCGCGATGAATTGCCGTCACACGACTGTAACAATTCCCGCGCCGCCGCTGTCTTTCCCGCGTCGTAATTCTTTCGCCGTCCATTTTTGCAACCAGTCCCCCCTCCCAACCAACCACATGAAGTCTATGAAAATGAAGTTCCTGGCAGGATGCCTCCACGCGTTGTCGTTCTGCGGCCTGCTGGCTGCGACGGCGGTAGTCGCCGCTGAAGGTCCGGCCACCGTCACCTCGGCCCCGACCGGCCAGACGGTGTTCATCGGCAGCAATGCGACCTTCACGGTCGTGGCCGACGGCACCGCGCCGCTGGGCTACCAATGGCGCAAGGGCGGCGTGGCGATCTCCGGCGCAACGTCCGCGTCGTACACCATCAATGCGGCCCAGAGCGCCGACGAAGGGTTCTACTCCGTGGTGGTGAGCAACGCGCTGGGCGCCGCGACGAGTGCGGTGGCGGAGCTGGTCGTGGATCCAGGGATCATCCTCGGGAACTTCACGACGAATCTTTTCGGCTACAACAAGACATGGAAATACGATCAGTCGGGCCAGGAACTTGGCACCGGGTGGAAGGAGCCGGGTTTCGTGGATACAACATGGCCGTCCGGCCAGGGCTTGCTTGCGGTGGAGACGGCTGCCTATCCCGATACTTTCCGCACGGTCCTGGCGCTCGGGTCGCCGCAGGTCATCACCTACTATTTCCGCGCCACTTTTGATCTTCCGGCGAGCGCAGCGGGTGCGACGTTGATCTCGACGAACCTGATCGACGACGGAGTGGTGTATTACCTCAACGGCAACGAGGCTGCCAGTCTGCGCGTGGGCAGCCCGCGGAATTCCCTGACCATCGCCGACAACCAGGGCGCGGAGGGCACGCCGGAAGAGTTGACGCTTTCCAGCACTGGGCTCGTGGTCGGCAACAATGTCATCGCCGCTGAGGTGCATCAATCGGGCGTGGCCAGCAGCGACATCGTGTTCGGCATGGCCCTGACCGCAGTGCTGCCGGTGCGCGGCGCGGATGTCACGCGCCCGACGATTCTAACAGTCGCCGCGACGACGACTAACCGGGTCATCGTGTCCTACTCCGAACGCGTCGAGCCCGCCTCGGCTACGAACTTCGCCAACTACGCCGCGAACAACGGGGTAGTGATCACCGGTGCCTACATGACGAATGACGACCGTTCCATCGCGCTCATCACGTCTCCGCTGACGGCCTCTACGACCTACATTCTCACGGTGAACAACGTCCGCGACCGCGCCGTGGTTCCGAACGTCATTGCCGCGAACGCGACGGCGAACTTCTCCCTCGCCTCCGGTGATTTCGCCGCGCAGAACATCGGCGGGCCGGCGCAACCCGGCAGCGTCACGTCGGTCGGCGGTGGCTATGACATCGTGGCGGGCGGCACGAACATTCTCGGCACGAGCGATCAGTTCAGCTTCAACTACCAGCAAATCACCGGTGACTTCGATTATCGCGTGCGCGTCGCTGGCCTGAGCCTGGCGGATGCGTGGAGCAAGGGCGGCCTGATGGCCCGCGAAACCCTCACTGGCAACTCGCGTTTCGCCGCGGCCTTCGCGACGCCGAGCGTGAGCGGCACGTTCTTCCAGCACCGTTCCAGCGTCGGCGGCACGACGACGAACAGCGGTTCGCATCCGGTAAATTTTCCGGACACGTGGCTGCGGTTGCGGCGCGCGGGCAACGCCTTCACCGGATTCGCGAGCGTGGACGGAACGGCGTGGTATCAACTCGGCGCTGCGACCATTGCGATGTCCCCGAGCGTGTATCTGGGCATGGCGGTGAGCGCGGGCGTCTCCAACAACAGCGCATTCCCGACCGTGACGGCGCAGTTCCGCGAGTTCTCCCAGGCCAGCGGTGCGACAGTGGCCACGTCGTTGCCGGACATCGAGCCTCCCGGGCCGTCCAGTCGCCGCACTCCCTTCGCGATCACCGAGATCATGTACAACCCACAGCCGGATCCGGCCAGCAACGTCCTGGAGTTCATCGAAATCTATAACTCGAACCCGCACATCGAAGACATCAGCGGCTTCCGCATCTCCGGGGACATCGACTTCACCTTCCCGGCGAACACGGTGATGCGCGCCGGCGAATACCGCGTCATCGCGCGCAACCCAAACCACATTCAGGCACGCTACGGCATCAGCGGCGTCATGGGGCCGTACACGAATTCCTTGAAGGAAGCCGGGACGGTGCGCCTGCGGAACAGGGAAGACTTCGTCCAGCTTGAGATCGAGTACGACAACCGCGCCCCGTGGCCGGTGGCGGCGGACGGCGCCGGCCATTCGTTGGTGCTGGCGCGGCCGTCCTACGGCGAGAATTCTGCCAGGGCTTGGAGCCAGAGTGCGCGCGTGGGCGGTTCGCCCGGCGGCTTCGACGGCGCACGATTCACCGCCCAGCACAACGTCGTGATCAACGAGTTCCTGGCGAACTCGGAGACTCTCGACTTTATCGAGCTCTACAACCATTCCAACGCCGAGGTGGACATCTCCGGCTGCACGCTTTCCGACGCGCCGAGCACGAACAAGTACGCGTTCCCGGCGAACACGCGCATCCCGGCGCGCGGCTTCCTCGCGGTGAGCCAGTCGGATTTCGGCTTCGGCCTCAGTGCGGGTGGCGAGACGGTTTACTTCCGCAACGCCGATGGTTCCAGCGTTCTGGATTCCGTCCGCTTCGAGGCGCAGGCGCTGGGCGTCTCCTTCGGCCGCAAGCCCAACGGCGGTTCTGAGATGTATCCGCTCGCGACGCAGACCGCTGGCGCGGCGAACTCTCCGGTGTTGGTCCGCGACATCGTGATCAACGAGGTCATGTTCAATCCCATCACCGCGCTGAACGACGACGAATACGTCGAGATCTACAACAAGGGCACGAACGCCGTGAACATCGGCGGGTGGAAGTTCATCGCCGGCATCGAATACAAGTTCCCGTCGAACACGGTCATTGCTGCCGACGGCTACGTGGTGGTCGCCAAGAACCTCGCGCGGATGTTGACCAACTACGGCAACCTGACGACGAACAACGCCTTCGGCGATTACAAGGGCACGCTGGCCAACAGTGGCGAACGCGTTGCGGTGGCGATGCCCGGCCTGAACATCTCGACGAACGCGCTCGGTGTCGTGGAGACCAACACGGTGTATGTGGTCGTGGACGAAGTGACTTACGACAACGGCGGCCAGTGGGGTCAGTGGGCGAGCGAGGGCGGAAGCAGCCTTGAGCTCGTCGATCCTAACGCGGATCGACGGCTGGCCTCCAACTGGGCCGACAGCGATGAAACGGCCAAGTCGTCTTGGACGACCATCGAGGCGACGGACACGATGAACCACGGTGCCGGCACGGCGAACCTGTTCGAGATCCTCGCAATGGGCGAAGGCGAATATCTCGTGGACAACCTGGAACTGATTCCTGCGTCCACAGGTTTGAACTCCATCTCGGCCACGAACTCCACCTTCTCGGCGGGGAAGGGCGCGTGGCAGTTCCGCGGCACGCACATTCGCTCCTCGATCACGAACAACGGCGGTTTCGGTGGCGGCAACTGCCTCTACCTGCGCACAAGCACTCGTGGCGATGCCATTCACAACCGTTGCGTGGTGCCGATCCCGGTGCCGACGGGAATTGTGACGCTGCGCGCCAAGGTCCGCTGGCTGCGTGGCTGGCCTGAAATGCTTTTCCGTCTGCACGGCAACCATGCAGAGGCAACTGGCCGCCTTGCACTGCCCTCCAATCTCGGCACGCCTGGCGCGCGCAACAGCCGCGCTGTGAACAACGCGCCGCCGGCGATCTTCGCAGTGGAACACAATCCGGTGGTTCCGGCTGCCAACCAGGCTGTCGTGGTCACCGCGCTGGTGGATGACCCGAACGGTGTTGAGTCGTTGAGCCTGCGTTACCGCCTCGATCCGGCGACGACATACACGACGGTGGCGATGAACGACGCGGGCACGGGCGGCGACGCGATTGCCGGCGACGGCGTGTTTAGTGCGACGATCCCGGGCCAGAACGCGGGCACGCTGGTGGCGTTCCATCTCGAGGCGACGGACGGCGCGGTGTCGGCGCAGACGGTGACGTTCCCGAAGGGTGCTGCTGCGACGACTTTGGAGTGCCTTGTGCGTTTCGGTGACCCGGTGATTTCCTCTGGCTTCGGCACCTACCGCATGTGGATGACGGCCGGCAATCTTGCTACCTGGGGAAACCGCCCCGCGTTGAGCAACGAACGCATCCAGTGCTCGTTCGTGTATGGAAACTTCCGCGCGATTCACTTCGCGGCGGTGAAGTGGGCGGGCAGCCCGTATCATCAGTTCGGCGGCGACCCCACGACCACTGGCCATTACTCATTCGACATTCCTAGCGACGATCTTTTCCTCGGCACGGACAACCTGAACAAGGTTCACGCGCCCGGCAACGGACCGTTCGACGACACGACGATCCAGCGCGAGCAGACGGCCTACTGGTTTGCGCGCCAGCTCGGTCTGACGTGGAATTATCGACGTGCGATCAACATGTATTTCAACGGCATCCGTCCCGGCGGCGCGAACCAGTTGATGGAAGACACGGAAACTCCCGGCAACAGCGTCGTGGACTCGCGCTTCTCCGATGACAACGAGGGCAACCTCTACAAGCTCCAGCCGTGGTTCGAGGTGGACGACGGCAGCGCCCGTTCCCTCGGGTTTGCGAACCAACGCTGGTGTACGCTGACGAAGTTCACGACGCCCTCGAACGGCGTGCCCGTCCACAAGCTCGCCGCCTACCGGAACAACTTCCTCTCCCGCGCCGTCAAGGGATCGGCCAACGAATACGGCGACGTCTTCAGCCTCATCGACGCGGCGGAAACTCCCCAGGGCCCCAGCCACACGGCGAACATGGAAGCAATCGCGGACATGGAACAATGGATGCGCACGTTCGCGGTGCACCACTCCGTGGGCGACTGGGATCACTTCGGCAGCCAGAATTCGCAGAACATGTATGGCTACAAGCCGGTCAACGGCCGCTGGCAATTGCTCATCTGGGACATGAACATCGTGCTCGGCAACAGCGGCTCCTGGGCTGCCGGCCAGAACCTGTTCGTCAGCTCTGGTGGCGGCGGCAACATGACCAAGCTCTACGACAACCCGGTCTTCCGCCGCATGTATCTGCGCGCGCTGAAGGAGCTGTGCAACGGCGCATTCCTGCCGGACACCATCAACCCTCTTCTCGATGGCAAGTACGCCGCGTATCTCGCCAGCGGCGTGGCTCCCGCGAATCCGTCCGTTATCAAATCGTATGTGAACACCGCCCGGTCCAGCATTCTCGCGGCGGTTGCCACCGAGGATGTGGCTACCCTCCGTCTGACCAGTGCCAGCACGATCGTGACCAGCAATAACCTCATCACAATTACCGGCGAAGCTCCTGTCGATGCAAAGACGATCCTGATCAATGGCGTCGCGTATCCTATCACGTGGACGAACACCAAGGCGTTCGTCGTGCAAATCATCGTGAAGGATCCCCTGACGCAACTTGTGCTTCAGGGTGAGGATTTCTTCGGCCGTCCGATCCCGGCCATCACGACGAACATCTCCGTGACTTACACGGGCGTCGTGCCGCCACCGGAAGAGGCGCTGGCCTTCAACGAAATCATGTACAACCCGCAGGTGCCCGAGGCGTCCTACGTCGAGATCTACAACCGCTCCGGTGCGGCGTTTGATCTCACCGGCTGGCGCGTCAACGGCCTCAACTTTACGTTCGAGCCCGGTCACCTCATCGCCAACAACGGCTACATCGTCCTCGCCAAGAACCGCGCTGCCTATGCGGCTGCCTACGCGGGCGCACCGGCTCCCATCGGCGTCTTCGAGGGCGGATTGGACGACGGCGGCGAGACGCTCACTCTCCAGCGTCCCACGACGGTTTACACCACCAACGGCGCGACCATCGCCTCGAACCTCGTCTTCGTCACAGTGGACAAGGTGAAATACGATGATGACGCGCCGTGGGCCCCGCTGGCGGACGGCCAGGGCCCCGCGCTCCAGCTCTTCGACGCCGCGCAGGACAACAGCCGCGTGAGCAACTGGACCGACCGGGACACGGGCTGGCGCTACGTGATCCTCACCGGCAACATCACCGGCGGCGCCTTGCCGGGGACGAATTTCTTCGTCTTCCTGAACACCGCCGGCGACGTGCTCGTGGACGATTTGAAGCTTGTGACTGGCACCCAGGCGGGCGTCGGTCCGAACCTGCTGGTCAACGGCAGCTTTGAGTCTCCGCTGGAAGGGAACTGGGCGTTGTTGGGCAACCATAGCAACTCGGTCGTCACCACGTCGGACAGCCGCGACGGCTCCGCGAGCATGCGCCTCATTTCTGCGGGCACAGGTGGCGCGTCGGCCAGCCTCCGGCAATTCCTCCCGCCGTTCCCCTCGGTCACGAACATCTGCACGCTTAGCTTCTGGATCAAACCGAGCACATCCGGATCGAACATCACGTTCCGATCGAACCCTGGCCAGGGCTTCAACTTCATATACATGTTCCGTCCGGCGTCGCTCACGCCCGGCCGTGCAAACTCCGTGACGCAACTCCTTCCTGCCTACGAGGAGCTGTGGCTGAACGAAGTGCAGCCCAACAACGCCACCGGCATCGCCGACAACAACGGCGAGATCGAGCCGTGGGTCGAGCTGTTCAACGGCGGCACGAACACGATCGACCTCAGTGGCTACTGGCTCGCGGACAACTACACGAACCTCACTCAGTGGCAGTTCCCGGCGGGCAGCACGCTTGCGCCTGGCGCGTTCCGCATCATCTGGGCCGACGGCCAGCCGGGGCAATCCACCGGGGGTGACTGGCACACCAGCTTCCGCCTCAACAGCGCGACGGGTTCCGTCGCGCTCGTGCGGATGGTTCTCGGTGCTCCGCAGATCACGGACTATCTGAACTACGGCGGCGTAGCTGCAGACTTGTCCTTCGGCGACTTCCCGAACGGCCAGCCGTTTGACCGGCAGACGTTCTTTGCCACTACGCCCGGCGCTTCGAACGAGGCGCGCGAGGTCACGCTCTTCATCAACGAATGGATGGCGTCGAACACGAATCGGATCGCTGATCCCGCTGATGGCGATTTCGATGATTGGTTCGAAATCTACAACCCCGGCACCAACGCCGTGGATCTCGGCGGTTACTGGCTGACCGACAATCTGCTTGTTCCATCGGGATTCCAGATTCCGACCAACGGCCACTGCGTCGTGCCGGCCGGCGGGTTCCTCCTTGTCTGGGCGGATGGCGAATCTGGCCAGAACTCGACGAACCTCGTGGACCTCCACGTCAACTTCCAGCTCTCGCGCGACGGCGAGCAGATCGGGCTCTTCGCTCCGAACGGCTTCACGTTGATCGACGGCGTTTCGTTCGGTTCACAGACGAACAACGTCAACATCAGCGAAGGCCGGTTTGCGGACGGCGCGACGGCGATTCATCGGATGACGACTTCGACGCCGCGCGGGCCGAACACGCTCGGCGGCACGGCCAACACCGCGCCGACGCTCGCGGCCATCGCGCATGTCGTCGTCACGCTCGGCCAGACTGTGACGTTCACCGCCTCTGGTGCAGACACGGATGTCCCGGCGCAGACGCTGGCCTACAGCCTCGATGCCGGTGCTCCGGCGGGTGCGACGGTCAACAGCGGCACGGGCGAGTTCACGTTCGCGCCCACGGCCGTCCAGGCGCCGAGCACGAACACGGTGACGATTCGCGTGACGGACAGCGGTGCGCCCGTGATGAGCGCGAGCCGCACTTTCACACTCATCGTGCGCCTTCCGCCAAGCGCAACGATTGCGAATGACGGCAACGGCTTGGTGAACCTCAACTTCGCCACAGTCGCCGGCCGTAATTACCGCGTGGAATTCAAGGATGCGTTGACCGACGCCACTTGGACGCCGCTCGGCAGTGCGGTGCTCGCGAACAGCGACACGCTGACCATCCCCGACAATCTCGGTGCCAACCCGCAGCGCTTCTACCGGATCGTCCAACTCGATTAACCAAACCGAAGCGTTGTCACGACGGGGACAGGCCGCGAGCTTGTCCCCGTTTTTCTTTGTCCGGCAGGGCGCGTGAACTGCCGGTCACCGGGATTCCTTGTTCGGAGGTGCGATGAGCAAACTTCGGCCGGGATCGGCCAATCTGGGCTTAATCCGAGATTGAAGCTGTCCATCGCCGCAGGCGTCTGCAACATGATCGCATCATCTAAGCCATGAATCATCGTCATCGCATCTCAGTGACTAAGCTGGCCGTCCGGCGGCATGCCGTGTCTCGCGCCTTCACTTTCGCCGTGTTACTTCTTCCGGCACTTGCTGGCTCCGTGTCCGTCCATGCCGCTGATTCCAAGGTCAGCTTCAGTCGCGACATCAGGCCCATTCTCTCCGAGTATTGCACCGCCTGCCATGGCCCCGATGCCGGCGCACGGAAGGCTGGCCTGCGACTCGACACGAAGGAGGGCTTCTTCGAGAAGACCGCGAAGCGCGAAGCCGCCGTGATGCCCGGCAGTCTGGCGAAGAGCGAACTGTGGCGGCGCGTGACAGCGACGGACGAGGACGACATAATGCCGCCGCCAGATTCGCACAAGAAGCTGAAGCCCGAAGAGAAGGAGAAGCTCAAGCAATGGATTCTCGCGGGGGCACCGTGGCAGGGTCACTGGGCGTTTGTGAAGCCGGAGAAGCCGGGGGTACCGGGGGACAGTAGGGCAGTGAACAGTGGGTCAGTAATCAGTAAGAAGAGTCGCGGCGGCTCGGGCAGTGATTCACTGAATACTGCTTCACTGATTACTTCCTACACTCCCGCGAAGACCTTCCCCACGCGCAACCCCATCGACGCCTTCATCCTCGCTAGGCTCCAGAGCAAGGGACTCAAGCCTGCGTCCGAGGCGGATCGTCGCACGCTCGCGCGCCGGCTCTCGCTGGATCTCACGGGCCTGCCGCCGAAGCCCGAAGCGGTGGAGGCGTTCGTGAAGGACAAGGCACCGGATTACTACGAGAAGTTCGTCCGCCAGCTCATGGCGTCGGCGGCTTGGGGCGAACATCGCGGGCGTTACTGGCTGGATGCCGCGCGCTATGCGGACACGCATGGACTGCACTTCGACAACTACCGCGAGATGTGGCCGTATCGCGACTGGGTCATCAAGGCGTTCAACAAGAACATGCCGTTCGATCAGTTCACGCTGGAACAGATCGCCGGGGACTTGCTCGACAACCCGACGACGGATCAGGAGACAGCGTCGGGTTTCCATCGCTGCAACCCGACCACGAACGAGGGCGGCACCATCGACGAGGAGAACCTCGCCAACTACGCCAACGACCGCGTGAGCACCACGGGCTGGGTCTGGCTGGGCGCGACGTTGAACTGCGCCGCGTGCCACGATCACAAGTTCGATCCTTTCTCGCAGAAAGATTTTTACGCGATGGAAGCGTTCTTCCGAAACACCACGCAGCCCGCGAAGGACGGTAACTCGAAGGATTCCACGCCGAGCATTCTCGTCGTGCAGACGCCCGAGGACATCGCGCGCTGGGCCGCGTTGCCCGGCGAAATCTCCTCGACCACGAACCAGATCGCCGCGCGTCGTGCCGAAGCGAAGCCCGCCTTCGATGGCTGGCTTGCTGGTGCGAAGCCGTCCGACCTCGATGGTGATCTGAACATTTCCAACCTCGTCGTCCACGCGCCGCTGAATACGCGCGAGAGCAACGGCGTGACGGTCGCGCAGGGGCCGACGCGCTGGGTGCCGCTCAAGGGCGATCAGGAATGGGTGGACGGCAAGCTTGGTCCCGCGCTCGTCTTGAAGAAGGGCGCGATGCTCGACCTCGGCAACGCGGGCGACTTCGAGCGCACGAACAGCTTCAGCTACGGCGCGTGGGTGCGCGTGAGTAAGGCGGCAGGCCAGGCGGGCGTCATCTCGCGAATGGAGAAGGGGCCGGAGTATCGCGGCTGGGATCTGTATCAGAACGACCGGAAGTTCAGCGTCCATCTCGTCAGCAAGTGGCCGGGCGACGCCATCAAAGTTTCGACCAAGGCCGACGTGATCAAGGAGAAGGTCTTCCAGCACGTCTTCGTCTCCTACGATGGTTCCGGCAAGGCCAAGGGCGTCCGCATCTATGTCGATGGAGCCGAGGTTCCGCTCGCTTACGAGACGGATCGCTTGAAGAACAGCATCCGTGCGAAGGAAGTCCTGCGCGTCGGCCAGCGCGTCGATGGCGCGGAGCTGGAGCGCGGACGTTTGCAGGATGTGCGCGTGTATGATCGCCGGCTCTCCGACAAGGAAGTGATGGCGCTCGCCCGCGCCGTTCCCGTGCGCGAAGTCCTGGCGCTCGCCGCCGACAAGCGCACGAAGGAGCAGAACGAATCGCTCTTCGACTATTGGATCACCACGCGCGACAAAAGCTACACCGGCCTCGTCGCCAAAGGCGAAGCGCTGCGAGCTGAGCGCGAGGACATCCGCGCGCGCAATCCCGTGACGCACGTTCAGCGCGAGAAGAAGGATTCCATGCCGATGGCGAACATTTTGTTCCGCGGCCAATACGACAAGAAGAAGGACTTGGTCACCGCCGCCACGCCCGCCGTCTTGCACGCGATGCCGAAGGGCGCGCCAACCAACCGCCTTGGTCTTGCGAAGTGGATCAATTCGCCGGAGAACCCGCTGACCGCGCGCGTGACGGTGAACCGCTTCTGGCAGGAACTATTCGGCGTCGGTCTGGTTAAGACGGCGGAGGATTTCGGCAGCACTGGTGACGCGCCGGTGAACCAGGAGTTGCTCGACTGGCTGGCGCTGGATTTCCAGGAGCACGGCTGGGATGTGAAGCGGCTCTTCGAGCTGATGGTGACCTCCTCCACGTATCGCCAGAGTACCGAGGCGACGCCCGAGAAACTGGAGAAAGATCCGCAGAACCGGTTCCTCAGTCGCGGCCCGCGCTTCCGCATGGACGCCGAGATGATCCGCGACTACGCGCTGGCGGCGAGCGGCTTGATGAAGGAGAAGATCGGTGGCCCGAGTGTGAAGCCCTACCAGCCCGGCGGCATCTGGGAAGCCGTCGCGATGCCCGAGAGCAACACGAAGAAATACACCGCCGACAAGGGCGACGGACTCTACCGCCGCAGCCTCTACACGTTCTGGAAGCGCGCCGCTCCGCCGGCCTCGATGGACATCTTCAACGCTCCGAGCCGCGAGGTTTGCTCCGTCCGCCGCGAGCGGACGAACACGCCGTTGCAGGCGTTGGCGACGTTGAACGATCCGCAGTTCGTCGAAGCCGCGCGCCGTCTCGCTGAACAGGCTTTGATCAATGGACGCGGCCGCGACGAAGAAGCAATTGACGAGATGGCGCAACGTCTCCTGTCGCGTTCGCTCACGTCGAAGGAGCAGTCGATTGTGAAGCGAACGCTCGCCGACATGCGCGCCTTCTACGAGAAGCAGCCCGAGGCTGCGAAGGAGTTCCTCGCCGTCGGCGAATCGAAGCCTTCCGACAAAGTCCCGGTGACGCAACTCGCCGCGATGACGATGGTGGCGAACCAGTTGATGAACCTCGACGAGGTGTTAAACAAATGAACCGAAGTGGGACAATGGAATGGGGGCAAAGGAATGTTTTCTTTCATTCCCTTGTCCTCATTCCGCTGTCTGATTCCCCACAAATCCCATGAGCCTGCTCCAAGAATTTCAAACTCTCGAAACCCGCCGCCAGTTCTTCAGTCGCGGCAAGAACGCGCTCGGTTACGCGGCGCTCGCCTCCCTGCTCGGCCCCACGATGAAGCTGTGGGGCAACGACGCCGGGCCGGTCAGCGCCACGTTGCCGCATTTTCCAGCGAAGGTGAAAAACATCATCTACCTGCACATGGTCGGCGGGCCGTCGCAGATGGATCTCTTCGACTACAAGCCGGTGATGAAGGACTGGTACGACAAGGATCTCCCTGACTCGATCCGCCAGGGCCAGCGCCTTACCACGATGACCTCGGGGCAGAAGCGCTTTCCGATCGCGCCGACGAAGTGGGAGTTCAAGCCCGCCGGGAAGTGTGGCTTGATGATGAACACCGAGTTGCTGCCCTTCACCTCGAAGTGCGTCGATGACATGGCGTTCATTCGCTCGATGCACACCGAGGCCATCAATCACGAGCCGGCCATCTGCCACATGCAGACCGGCAGCATGGTCGGTGGGCGTCCGTGCATCGGGTCGTGGGTGAGCTATGGACTAGGGTCGTTGAACGAAAATCTCCCGACCTTCGTTGTGCTCGTCGCCGAGCCGACGAACAAGGAACAAATCCAGGCCATCAGCGCGCGGCTGTGGTCGAGCGGTTTCCTCAGCGGCGAACACGCGGGCGTGTCCTTCCGCAGCCAGGGCGATCCGATTCTCTTTCTCACCAATCCGCCCGGCGTGCCCGGCGACTTGCGCCGCCGTCAGCTCGACGGCCTCAACGCGTTGAACCAGATCAACTACAAGAAGGTCGGCGATCCCGAGACGCACACGCGCATTCAGCAGTACGAGATGGCCTTCCGCATGCAGACCAGCGTGCCGGAACTCACCGACTTGAGCGGGGAATCGGAGGCGACGCTCCAGCTCTACGGCGACGCGGTGAAGAAGGCGGGTTCGTTCACGTCCTCCTGTCTGCTCGCGCGCCGACTCGTGGAGCGCGGCACACGCTTCGTGCAGGTGTATCTCAACAATTGGGACCATCACTCGAACGCCGGTGGCCGTCTTCCCAGCCAGTGCAAGGACATCGATCAAGCCACCTTCGCGCTCATCCAGGATTAGAAGTCGCGCGGCCTCTACGACAGCACGCTCATCGTCTGGGGCGGTGAATTCGGGCGCACGATCTACAGCCAGGGCGGTCTCTCGAAGGAAAACTACGGACGCGATCATCATCCGCGCTGCTTCACGATGTGGCTGGCTGGCGGCGGCATCAAAGGCGGCACCGTCTATGGCCAGACCGACGACTTCAGCTACAACATCGTCGAGAACCCGGTTCACGTCCGCGATCTGCACGCGACGATCCTGCATCAACTCGGCATCGATCACCGGAAGTTCACCGTGAAGTGGCAAGGCTCCGACATGAAGCTCACCGGCGTGGATGCGGAAGCGCAGGTGGTGAAGGACATCTTGGCGTGACCGAAGCCATTCAACCGCCCGAAGTCGATTGAAGATTGCTGCCCGCATTCCCTTCGGGAATTCTCCCGTCATGCTTCGGCCTCGAAAGAAATACACGGTTCACGACCTGCAACTGCTCAAAGGCAAACGCGTCCTCACGCACATCCACGTGAAGTCACCCGAGGAAGCCGCCGCCGCCGAGGCTGCCGGCGTGGATGTGATGAGTTGCAGCTTCGATTCCCCGGAAGCCCAGGCGCGATTGCCGATACTCGTTGCCGCCGCTCCGAACAGCTTCCTCTCCTGCGCCACGCCGCACGGGCTGGCGACGCTGGAGGAGGCCATTCGCGTCGCCTTTCGCGCGCTCGAACTCGGCGCCAGCTCCGTCTATTGCTCGGCCAGCCCGTTCATCATCGAGGCGATGGCGCGCGAGCGCATTCCCGTCGTCGGGCATCTCGGAATGGTGCCGCGCCATGTGACTTGGACGAACTACCGCGCGATCGGTAAGACCGAGGAGGAGGCGCTGCAACTCCATCAGCAGATGAAGACGCTCGAAAGCGCCGGCGCCT
>SXGR01023120.1_pt1 | contig 22275 bp, 19 predicted proteins | sample 3174711 | NCBI WGS metagenome assembly SXGR01 (sample SAMN11356860, study PRJNA531348) | freshwater metagenome | isolation source: freshwater sample F1-60 | place: China: Fuxian Lake, Yuxi | collected 2017-12-25 | reverse complement strand
GCGCGAAGAGCGCACTAAGCACATCATCTGCGGTTCGGTGACCAGCGACGATTCCAAGCGCATCGAGCGCCTCACGCAAGTCGGTCGCGATCAGTTCTGCCGGTTCTGCCGCGCGCCGAGACGCTTCGACGCACCGCTGCGCCGCATCGCGGGCGCGACTCATGGCGCGCGTCGCGTCCACGATCGCCGCGCGGTGACGCGCGAGCAGCACCGGAGCTTCGCGTGCTCCACCAATCCATCCTTGTTCGTCGAGCTGCTGTGTGAGCGCTTCTCGAAGTTCGTCGATCCCCTCGCCTGTTCGTGCGCTTGTGATGTATCCGCCGTGCGTGCGCGCCTGTGCACGGGTCGCGGCGTCAGCTCGGTCTGACTGCGTCCACACCCTCACGGTTGGACGACCGCCATCACTCGCGTGCGTTTCGAGAAGGTCGCGTGCCACGCCTGCACTTAACGCAACACAGGACAGATGCACTGTCGCCGATGCGCTTCCGTGGTGGGCAACTTGTTGCATCGCCTCATCGAGCGCGTGTTGAGGATCTTCGATTCCGGGCAGATCCATCAGCAGCGCTTCACGACCTCGGTGAAGCGTGAGCGGTTCAACGATCGCATCGCGGGTAGACCCTGGATGATGGGATGTCACCACGCGCTCGCGGCAGAGAAGCGCATTGAAGAGACTTGACTTGCCTGCATTTGTTGCACCGCGCAGTGCGACAATCGGCAGCGACCGCAACGACTCTTCGGGCGTCGATCCGTCAAGAACCGTCTCAAGCGACGCCGACACAGCGTCAAGCAATCCAACGAGATCACCAGCAGAGATCGCAACGACATCTTCTTGGTCGCTAAAGTCGATTCCTGCCTCGACGAGGGCAAGCGCACCAGTCAACTCGTGCGCTGCAGCGGCGGCGACAGTGCCGACCCGACCCTCACGAAGCGTTCTGGCGGCATCAAGTTGTGCGTCAGACTCTGCAGCAATCGAGAGTGCAATCGCTTCAGCCTCGTCCATCGCAATTCGTCCATTTAGAAATGCGCGCGCGCTGAACTCGCCCGCGATCGCCCGTCGGCCCGCGTGAGCACCGCGCGATGCATCGCACAACGCAGCCACGAGAGAGTTCAGCAGGTCTGGATGCCCTGCGACAAGTAACTCAACTGTGTCCTGCCCCGTGAAACTCGACGGCCCAACCATGACGAGCGCAAGGGCGGGCAATTCGATCGGTTCGCCCGCAACCGTGAGAGACACGCGCACGCGTTGCACGCCGCGGGTAGGAGTCAGTGTGCCCCCAACGAGTCGCTCACGCACGAGCGCGAACGACGTGTCGCCACTCACTCGAATGATGCCTCGCGCCGAGCACCCCAGCGGCGACGAGATCGCGACAATCGCATCCGTGGAGGTTGCGATGCTCTGCCACTGCACGATCACCCGCGATCTTTGAAGGTCCTGCCGCTCTTACCAGCCGTGCGCTTCTCTTGTGCGCGCGCCATCGCCCGCTCGTACATACGTCCAAGGGCGTCTCGCGTCTTTGACTTTTTTGCGACGACTGGGTTCTTCGCGCTCTCTTCGATGTGTCGACGCACCATCTTGCTCTCCCAGATTCCAACAAGCGTCGAGGTCATGATGTACAGGGTCAATCCGGATGGTGCGGCATACAGCATCACCGGAAACATGACGACGGTCATCACACGCATCATCTTTTGCTGTTGCTCTTGCTCGGGAGTCATCTTCGTCGTCGACGGAGGTGCCATGTACTTCTGCTGCACGAAGAAGACGGCGCCCATCAGCAGTGGAAGCAGATTGATGCTCTCGAACGTGAGAATGTAGAGGTTGAGCGAGATCGGTAGCGGAATGAACCGATCCTGGGCACTGAGGTCTCCAAGAAACTCCCACCCTCCAAACAGCTGAAAGAACCCAAAAAAAGCTGGCTGTTGTCGCAATTCAAAGGCGAGGTACAGCACCGCGTACAGCGCCATCCAGATCGGCATCTGAAGGAATGTTGGAAGAAACCCCCCAGCGCATCCGAGCGGATTGATCCCCTTCTCTTTATAGAGGCGCATCTGTTCTTGCTGCATGCGCTTGGGATCGTCACCGTATCGCGCCTTGAGCGCCTCAAGCTCTGGCTTCATTTCGGCGAGGCCGCGCGTGACTTGCTGCATCTGTACCTGCGACTTCTTGCTGATGGGATGCAGGATCAGTCGCACCACAAGCACGAGCACGATGATTGCTATTCCCCAGTCGAAGACGAGATAGTCGTGCAGGAAGTCAAGGAAGATCACCATCAGATTCGCGAGCCACGCAAAGGTGCACCACGAACAACATCCGCCCATCGAGTAGACGATGAGGCCCGACATCTCAAGCGCGCTATATGGCGCATCGTTGCCGAGCACGGCAGGTTTGAGGGGTCCCGCAAAGACGCCGAGCGAAAAATCTGCCGTCTGCCCTGCCGCGACTTCGCGCGCGGGCGAGTGCAACTCGGTGAAGAGCGTGGCTTCGCCAGTTGCGTCGGTTGCACTCGGATCACCGAGCGAAGCGCGAATCAGCACCACGGACTGCGCGAGCGACTTGCTTCGTGCGAGTGCTCCAGCGCCAGACATCGGCGCGTGAACCGCAAGCGCGAAGTATCGGTTGGTCGTGCCGAACCAGCTCAGGTGCTGCGCGTGTTCCTTCTGCTCCGCACTGGGCCAAACATCGAACTTGCCTGCCGTGACATTCTTCACGACCGCAGCTCTTTCAAGCATCGCGTCATGCGTAATCACCGAACTCTGCGCAGGGTCGCGCGCTTCACTCATGAGATACCCAAACTGCAACCGCCGGATATCCATCATCTCTTGGGCTCGCGTCGTGAGATCACTCGGCCCGTACTGCACCATCCTCACCGTGCGTGCGATTGTCGACAGATTCTCAACCGTCTGCGTGAGCACGATGTCGTATCCGGCTCCCGACTGCGGGCGCACAGCGAATGAGCGGCGGATGCGAAGCACAGCGTTTCCGGCCTCATCTGCAAGAACCGTCTCGAAACTTCCAGGCCCCGTTTCAGACCAGACCTTGCCGAAGAGTGATGCGACCTGACCGTCCACATCGATCGAGTGCGCTGACAGAATTGGCACCGTGAACCGCGCCAGCGTGCCAACTTCAGCAAGTGCGTACCGTTCGCTTGCCGCTGGCAGCGGAGGAACAATTGCAGCCTTCGCTTCAACCGCCGCGCTGTGGCGGAGTGCCGCCTCTCGATCGACCGCTTTGCGCCAGAACTCGCTAAACACGATGCGGGAAATTCCCGCGCCAGTTGGAGCAAACTCGATCGTGAATCGGTCGGTCGCAGCGTCGAGCGATCCGAGACTCGTAGGCGTTCCAATCGGCGCGCCCGATGGACGGGCGATCAACTTCGTCGCCGGCGCAACGACACTCGGTGCAAGCGCAGCCATCGTTGGTGCCGGTGCAGTCGTTGGTGGCGTTGTGGGTGCTGGCGCTGCCTGTCCTTCGGTCGCCACCGGCTCGGCCGCTCGTGGCGTTGCTCCTGGGGTGGTCGAGGCAGTCGAACGTGCACTTCCCTTGCCTTGCACGACCACGAGCACGATGCCGAGCGCGAACGAAATCACCGCGAGTGTCAGTAAAAACCGCTTCGTACCTTTATTCATTTCACGCTTCACGGGCGACCTCGAAAAGAGAATTAGCGGCCTTCAAGAAGGCGCTCACCGAGCCAGTTATTGAGATCATCAATCGCGGCGATCTTTGCGACCGTGCGTTCGATGTCATAGTCAAGTCGAATGAACTGAACCGACTTGGGTTTGAAGTCTTCGCCTGTTTCAAGAATTGCGTACGAGGCACGAGGATCGAGGTCGCGTGGTTGCCCGACCGATCCTGGGTTCACAATGACCGAGTCCTGCCCTGAAAAGGTGTAGAGCCCATCGGGCATCTCGGCGGCGCGCAAAAAGTCTGGGTCATCAGTGAAGACTCCAGGGACATGTGTATGTCCTACAAGGCAGACCCGCGATGGCTTCATCCGCTTGAAGATGTCGGTCAGCTTCTTGCTGCTGTTGCTTGGGTCTTCTGGAAAGATGTATTCATTGATCGGACGCCTTGGTGAGCCATGCACGCACAGAAACGGCCCAAAGACGACGCGAACGCGCAGTTGTCCGAGGAAGTCCCAGCGGCGAACCGCCTCGTCGCGGTCATAACCAACCGCTGCGGTGCCATTCTCGTGCTTTGGCGGCTCAAGTTGTCTGCGAGTCCAGTAGGCGGCCGCCTCGGCGGATGCGTTGAAATTCGTCGGCTCATAGAGCACGCCGAAGTCGTGGTTGCCCATCAGGCTCCACTCGCAGCGCTTCGCCACGAGGTCGACGCATTCCTTTGGATCTGGTCCGTAGCCGACGATATCGCCAAGCGAAAGGATGCGATCGACTCCGCGACGGTCGATATCTGCGAGCACCGTTTCGAGTGCTGAGAGGTTCGAATGGATGTCGCTGATCAGTGCCGTTCGCATGAGGTTTGCACGGTCAACCGTGGGTCGGCGATACTAGCAAACCTCGGGTATGAGATCGCTAGAATCCCTCCCCCTATGGCTGACAACAAGCACTATGACCTCATCGTGATCGGCGGCGGACCAGGCGGATATGTCGGCGCGATTCGCGCTGCACAAATGGGATTGAAAGTCTGCTGCATCGAGCGCGATAAGTTGGGGGGAGTCTGCCTGAACTGGGGATGCATTCCAACGAAGGCATTGCTGCACAACGCAGAGCTCTATATGGAAGCGATTCGGCACGGAGCAAAGTGGGGCATCGAGATCGCGCCCGAACACGTCAAGGTCGATTGGAGCAAAGTGGTCGGACGCAGCCGCGCGATTACTGGCACGCTCAACTCTGGCATCGGCTTTCTCTTCAAGAAGAACAAGATCGACCATGTCGTTGGCCATGCGAAGATTGTTGCGGGAAAGACCGCCGCAGGTCCATGCAAGGTCGAAGTCCGCAAAGCCAACGGCACGTATTACAAGGGCACAGGAGAAGGTGGCGCGCAAGTCATCACGGCCGACAAAGTGCTCATTGCAACAGGGGCGGCGCCCAAGCAACTGCCGTTCGCTCCTTGCGATGGTAAGACGATTATCTCAAGCTCTGAAGCGATGACGTTGCCTGCACGGCCTGCGTCGATGCTCATCATCGGCTCGGGCGCGATCGGGATGGAGTTTGCGTACTTCTATAACGCGTTTGGCACAAAGGTCACTGTGGTCGAGATGGTCGATCGCATTCTGCCAATCGAAGATGACGACATCTCTGCTGCTGCACTCAAGACGTTTACCGCGCAGGGCATGACGTTTCGCGTTGGAACGAGCGTGAAGGCGATCGAAACGAGTGGCTCGGGAGCGAAGGTCACGCTTTATGACGTGAAAGACCAAACCAAGACGGACACAGTCGACGTTGAAGTTGTGCTCGTCGCCATCGGAGTCGGCGCTCGCTTTGATGGGCTTTTTGACCCGAGCCTTGGCATTCGCATCTGCGACTCAGGTCCAGCCAAAGGACATATCTGGACCGACTACCGCGACACGCCAGAGCCGACCTACAAGACGAGTGTTGGTGGCATCTACGCGATCGGCGATGTGGTCGGACCACCGTGGCTCGCGCATGTCTCGAGTGAAGAAGCAGTCGCGTGCGTCGAGCGCATGCAGGGACACCACACACTCGGCGTCGACTATGCGTCGATTCCAGGGTGCACCTACTGCAACCCGCAGATCGCGTCGATTGGACTCACCGAGCGCGATGCGAAGGCGAAGGGGCTCAAGTACAAGGTCGGCAAGTATTCACTGAAGGGTCACGGCAAGGCCATCGCCGTTGGTGCAACCGACGGACTCGTCAAGATCATCACGAGCGATCCCTATGGAGAGATTCTCGGCGCACACATCTTTGGTGAAGATGCGAGCGAGCTCATTGGTGAACTCGGCCTTGCGAAACGCCTCGAGGCGACCGCTGAAGACATCATCTCGACGGTGCATGCCCACCCGACAATGCATGAAGCGATTCATGAGGCGGCACTCGCGACCGAAGGTCGCGTCATCCACGGTTGATGACAACAAACAACTCCCCGCACGAACGGTTTCGTGCGGGGAGCGTGATTGTTCGACGTGGCACTGGCAGTGACACACGCCGAACCGTGTTCTTCTGACGATCGTTGGACGGCGCTTACCGCTTCTGCTTGTCCTGCCAGGCGATGAACATCCGGCGAATGACCTGCTCTTGCACCGTGTGCATCCACAACTCGCCATACTCGATCACCATGAACTGCTCGAATGCGGCTGGAAAGCGGTGCGCGCCAGTGCTGCGTGCTGTCGAACGCTTGGGGGGAACGCCGAATGCGGGTGCGATCTCTCCTACGAGCGATCCCGCGACGATGCACATCGTGAGTGCCGAGAGGCGACAACGAACTCTCACTCTTGATGGGACCCAGTGGCTTGTGTGTGTATTGAGCGATTGCATGAACGACTCCTTCTGCCAATCAGGCGGTGTGAAGCGACCGGGCGTTCTCGAGAATTCTCCATCCCGTTTCACGGAAAGATGGAAAACGTCCCATCGTTCCAGCCACCGTGCGAACATCATCGTCGTCGAGCAGCCAGTCAGTCGAGTAACCAAGCGACTCGTTCATTCGCTGCCGACGCAAATGCTCGAATGTGAAGGCGCGCTCCCGCATTGACCAGTTGTCTGTTCGCTCAGCGATCTCAGCAGCCTTGTTCGAGAAGATTGCCATGAACCGATGCAATTCCGCGCCACTCAGCCCTCGAAGTGCGACATTGCATCCAAAGACCGCGCTCCACCCATAACTCTCGAGCCAGTCCCCCGGCGGATAGGCGCTCACATCGACTACTTGTTCGAGGCTCATTGAGAGTGTCTCGGCCGCCTTCAGCGGATCGATCAGTCCGAGCGCTGCGTCGCACTCGAGAATCGCTCCTGAGCAGGTGTTCGCGATTGCTGCATACGAGGGATCGTCAAACTCTTCGGTGAGTGCTTTGTATGCGTTCGCGGCCGTCTCGAGATCAAGTCGCGCACTCTCCGCGTGTGCGTTGCCGCTGAGCGCGTCCGCCTCGATCATTCTCCGCTGTGCCTGCCCGCGCACATAGTGACCAAACGCGAAAATCACTCGTTCTGTGCGCGACTGAGGATGTTTCGCACAGAACCGTCCTACAAGCGCGTCAGCAACGGCGTTTGCTTCGACGAGATGCCAAAGCGTGTAGTGCGCATTCGCAAGATTGACCTCAAGCATCACCCGGACATGCGCTGGAACTCCGGGCTCTGCAACCCCACGCTGCAGCGCTGCAAGGGCTTTGGTGTAGCGACCGAGCCCGTCGTACGCGCCTGCGAGTCGATTCGCGGCTGTTGCGCGCTCTCCGCCGGTTTGTGCAGCCAGCAGCATTGCTCGCGCAAGGTCTGTCATGCGTCGATACTCGCCGGCGCGATGCGCCTCGATCGCCTCGCGATCGAGTTCGGCAAATCCGCGCGCGGCCGTCTCTTCGACTCTCACGTATTGCTCAGCCTCGTCGCGCCAGATGCCTTCCGCGACGTCTCCAATGTCCCAATCAAGCGCCTCGGCGAGACCAACGACGAGATCAAGTTTTGGATTCCCGCTCTCGGGGACAACCTTCGATGGCTCGCGCCCTAGCGCTTGTGCTGTCTGCACCTTCGTCCACTTCCTGTAGATGCGTGCAAGATCAACAAACTGACTCAATCGATCTCGTCGATTCGAATCTTCGAGCATGTGTTCCCACTTTCTCGCGGACGCCGGGTCCGAAACCGCTGCCAGTGCGAGAACTCATGGCGAAGAGAGTGAACTTCTTACAGTGCCCGAGAGATTTTCCGCCCTGCGGTGTCCATTGCATTGGGTCTTTACACTTGCCTGATGGCGGTAACGAACACGCGTGGATTGCTTTTGGTGCTGAGTGGCCCCTCGGGCGTCGGCAAGACATCGATCGTCCACGAACTCGTTCGCAGGTTTGGTGGAGTCTTCAGCATCTCGGCAACAACGCGCGCGCCAGGTGAGCACGAGGTTGATGGCGTCGACTATCACTTCATTTCGCAGGATCAGTTTCAAGAGTGGGTCTCTGCCGACAAGTTTCTCGAGTTCGCGCAGGTGTTCGGACGCTCGTGGTATGGCTCGCCGCGTGCACCAATTGAAGCGGCCATCGCAGCCGGTCGCCTTGCGATTCTTGACATCGATGTGCAAGGGGCCGAACAAGTGCACGCGCGCTGTCCACACATGTATGGAGTCTTCGTTCTGCCTCCGAGCGAAGCGGCGCTCTTGCAGCGCTTGCGCCAGCGAGGTCGCGAAGACGAGGCGACGATCCAACGGAGGTTTGCCGCGAGCACCTCCGAGATCTCGCGGGCACGGGCTGGTGATGTCTTCGACGCGTTCGTAGTCAACGACGATCTTGCCCGTGCGACGGATGTCATTTGTGGCATGGTCGCAGGCAGAATGGGTGTGCCACTTCCAGCGGCATCACGGTGACCGACTGCGCGCGCGTTGACAGTTACGAGCGACGCGCGAGTCGTTCGTGCATTCCAGTACTGACCGCTTCAAAGACGCGTTCGGCGTCGACCGTCGAGTCAACCACGAGATACCGCTCTGGATTCGCGCGTGCTTGGTCGAGATAGCCCTCGCGTACACGCCGGTGGTACTCCGCGTCCTTCTGTTCCATCCGGTCGAGGGCGCGTGACATTCGTGACCGTGCCGTCGCCCAGTCGACGTCGAAAATGACCACGAGGTCTGGCCATCGGCCTCCGATAGCGATGTCGCCCACAGCCATGACATCCCGCACTGCGATCCCTCCAGCACTGCCTTGGTAGGCCAGCGTCGATGAGATGAAACGATCCGCCAAAACGAACGCCCCTCGCGCGAGCGCTGGAAGGATCCGCTCTTCGACGAGTTGTGCCCGACTCGCCATGTAGAGAAGCATCTCGCAGCGTGTCACCATCTCGCCGTTCGCTGGATCAAGCAACACCTCTCTGATTTTCTCGCCAATAGATGTTCCGCCGGGCTCGCGCACTTCGACGGTCTCGACACGCGCGTCGCGCGCTACCTGCGCCAACCGGCGAAGTTGCGTGCTCTTGCCGCTGCCATCTGGTCCATCAAAGACGATGAACTTGCCAGGAAGCAATGAGTTCCACGTCGTCGGCATCGCGTCCACCTTCATTGGCCAACCGAATCGGTGAGAATCTCTGGTCTCCCAGCGCCGATGATCGCACTACCCACCCGCACGATGTTCGCGCCGGCGGCGATCGCATCCTCAAAGTCTCCACTCATTCCCATCGATAGAAGATCGAATGTCTTTTCGGCGATGCCGGTCTGCCGCACATCGTGAAAGAGCTCATAGCCACGATCAAAGGTCTTGCGCGCCTCGCTTCGACCTCCCTCGAGCGGTGCCATGCACATCAACCCGCGCACCCGCAGGTTGACCATCGTGTCGAGTTGCTGCACAACATGTCGCACCGCAGCGCCTGTGATTCCGTGCTTTGAAATCTCACCTGACACGTTGACCTCGAGTAGCACATCAATGGGCTGGTCGCGCCGTGCTGCTTGGACATGAATCTCTTCGGCGAGGCGCAAGCTGTCGACCGAGTGAATCAGTCGCGCCAATTCGACTGCCTTGCGCACCTTGTTGCGCTGAATCGAACCGATCATGTGCCAACGCACTTCGGGAGCACTCCCTCGCATTTCGCGCACTCGCGCGAGATGCTCGTCGATTTGCGCGGCGCGCTGAATCAGCTGCTGCACGCGGCTCTCGCCGAAGTCTTGCTGGCCGTATGAGATGAGTTCGCGAATCTGTTCTGGCGTTGCTGTCTTGGTGACGACGACGAGCATGATGTGCTCGGGCTTGCGGCCCGCCTTCGCGGCGGCGGCGGCGATGCGCCCCTTGACTGCGTCGTAGCGGTCCTTGAGCGTTCCTTCGGGAGTTCCTTCCGTGGAGTCGTTCATCGTGTCACACTTCTGTTGGCTGTTGGCGACCGCATCCTGCATCGTCGTGTTTCTCCTGCGCGCTAGGGTAGCCACAACAGGTTCGATTATTCTTGATCGCGTGAAACCTGCGCTCGTGAACACGCCGTGTGTGCTGATTGTGCGAGATGGCTGGGGTCGAAATCCACACCCATCCCATGACCCATTCAACGCGATCGCGCTCGCACGCACTCCGGTCGATGCGCGGCTCACCGCGAGTTATCCGAGTGTGCTGATTCGCACGAGTGGCGAGGATGTCGGGCTGCCGATCGGTCCCGATGGCCCCGTGATGGGCAACTCAGAGGTTGGTCACCAGAACATCGGCGCTGGGCGGATCGTCGACCAAGAGCTCATGCGTATCACGCGCGCGATTCGGTCTGGCGCGTTTGAAGCAAACGCCACGCTGCGCGAAGCGTTTTCGCGTGCCAAGATCCGTGGTCGCAAGGTGCACATCATGGGACTCGTCAGCAATGGCCAAGTGCACAGCGACCTCTCGCACCTCATCGCGATTCTCGAATTGGCACACGAGATGCAGTTTCCTTCCTCGCAACTCTTCGTGCACGCTTTCACCGACGGTCGCGACTGCTCGCCTCACTCTGCACGCGGATTTGTTGCAACGCTCGAAGAGGCACTGCACACGAATGGCGGCCGAATCGCGTCAGTCATCGGTCGCTTCTACGCGATGGACCGAGACACCCGCTGGGATCGCGTCGCACTGGCATGGGAATGTCTAGTCGGTCGAAGCGCTCACACAGCACGCACAGCGCTCGACGCAATCTCTGCACATGAGGGTTCTTCAGTGTCGCCGTCGCAAGCAAGCGAAGAGTTCATTCTTCCCACACGCATCGAAGGAGTCGACGGCGCGATCGAGGATGGCGACAGTGTGATCTTCTTCAACTATCGAGGCGATCGGCCGCGCGAGATCACCAAGGCGTTCGTGTACGACGAGAGTGACTTTCGCGCGCTGCCGGGCGGTGCGTTTGACCGCGGCAGGGTGCCGCACGACCTGTACTTCTGCACGATGGCGCAGTACGAAGAGGGATTGCCAGTTCATGTCATCTTCGATCGGCCCGAAGCCATGAAGGACATCCTGGGCAGCTGGCTCGCCGACCATTCGCTCACGCAGTTTCGCTGCGCCGAGACTGAGAAGTTTCCACATGTCACGTTCTTCTTCAACGACTACATCGAGGAACCCTTCGCGGGGGAGCACCGCTCGATCATCGCGAGTCCGCGCGATGTTGCGACCTATGACCTCAAACCCGAAATGAGTGCCGCTGGAGTGCGCGACAGCGTGCTCAGCCGGATCGCCTCGAGCGACTGCGAGGATGTCATCATTGTGAACTTCGCCAATGGCGACATGGTGGGTCACACGGGCAATCTTGAGGCTGCCGTTGTCGCTGTCGAATGCGTTGACCAGTGCGTCGGTGCGATCGCTGATGCGGTTCTCGCGCGAGGTGGGTCACTCATCATCACCGCCGATCACGGCAATGTTGAACAGATGCGCGATCCCATCACTGGATCGCCCCACACCGCACACACCAACTACGAGGTGCCCTTGATCGTCGTGGGGAGTGCGTTCCAAGGGCACACCCTTCGCACAGGCGGGCGACTCGCAGACATCGCTCCAACGATGCTTGAGATGATCGGGCTCGAACAGCCGGCCGCGATGACGGGAAGGTCGCTGCTGAGGGTGCGTTCCGCGACGGGGAACTCCTCAACTCATCCATGACCGCGTACCCGTACATCGCTAATACTGACGCGCAGTGGTACGAGTTCCTCAGCAGGCAGGCCGCATCGCTCGGGCCAAGCACCAGCGTCGTGCCCGAGGTCAACTTTTGGTTTCCGAATTCGAAGGCGCCTCGTCTCACGACCATTGCCGCTGGAACTCCTGTCTTCTTTCGACGAAAGTCTCCCGATTGCGCAGTGGCTGGAGTTGGGTTCTTTGCGGCATTTCACATGCTTCCACTCGACGAGGCGTGGCTCGCATTCGGGCTCGGTAATGGCGACTCAGACCAGCATCGCTTCGAGGCGCGCATTCGCGCGTATCGGACACACCGCAGCTTCGAGTCTGCGCTGCGCACCCCCAACGCGTCGGCGCTGACGAGTCCACTTGCATGCATGGTGTTACGCGCGGCTGAGTTTTGGCCGCGACAACGATGGATCCCTTGGGGAGTGGATGAAGGGTTTCCCCCTCCGGTAGTTGCAGGAAAGTATGAAGACGATCCGGCGCGCGTCGCTCGCCTCATCGGCGCCATTGGTGTCGCCGGCGAGATTCGCGACGCGGAGTTCGGAGAGCGGTTCGTTCTTCCGAGCGACGATGATCGTGCAATGCGACAGGGTGGAATCCAAGCGGTGCGTGAGGGCCAGGCTTCCTTCCGGCTTCGCCTGCTCGACGCGTACGACGGCCAGTGTGCGATCACTGGCGAACACACGACACCCGTCCTCGACGCCGCACACATCCATCCGTACCTCGGACCACGGAGCAACCACCTTCAGAACGGGCTTGTGCTGACGAAAGAGTTCCATGCGCTCTTCGATCGTGGCTATGTGACAGTGACCCCTGACTACAGAGTGCGTGTGTCACCGTCGCTTCGCACCGACTATCGCAATGGGCGGCGCTACTACCCGTACGACGGACAGCTTCTTTCGAAACTGCCTGCCAGCAACTCTGCGAGTCCGAGCCGTGATGCGCTCGCATGGCATGGCCAGCATGTTTTTCGCGCGGGGTGAGCGACAACGCGTCGACGCTTTGGTTCACGACCAACGAGTGGGAGTAGCCACCCTACGCGGTGACAGATACTCACGTCACCGCTTCGGCCGCACTCGCTCAAGTTCTAACGCGATTCCGAGCCGCTGCGCCCATTCGTTGAGATAGGGCCAGTCCAACGATTCTGCCCCCTGCACAGCGATCATCGACTCAATGTCTCGAAGGTGCTTCGACGATCCGCCCTCACGAAAGAACTCGAGCTTCTTCAGTATCACATCCTCTGGCGATGCAAAGGGCTCTGTTCGGCCGTCTGGCATCGAAATGTGGCGCACGCGCTCAAATCGCGCATCGTCGTGGGCAGTGCCTCGAGCAACAACAATGTCTGCCTTCAACCCTGATGGGACGTGAATGACATTGAACATTCCGTGTCGGAGCGCTGCATCCGCCGCGGCCTCAGAACTGATGTACCAGTCATCGCCAGTGAACATGCTCGCGAAGCGCGCAGCTTTGTGCGCATCCATTCGCACGACAATGTCGATGTCGTTTGTGAAGCGTGGTTCACCAAAGACGGTTGATGCAAGCGACCCTGTCACAAATCGAGCGCAGCCGCATTGATCGAGATGCTTTCCGACGATGCGAAGCAGCTCGGTCGGTTCCATCAGTCGCGCCGATCGGCTCGTGGCCTACGCGCCATGCGTCGCGCGGTCTCAAGCGAAATCTCGCGGGATGACCACTCTGGGTGCTGCTCTGCGACGCCGCACCGGACGAGTGTCACCGCTGAGTGCCACATTGCGTCGAGTGTCGCGAGCTTCGTGCTCGCCGATTGTGCGCGCAGCACCGCCGCGTGTGCCGCCTCGCAGCGGTCGTCTACTGGGTGCGATCTGGCGTGATCTGACATGATTCAATGATAGGACCCAACGTGTCGGGCCGACCACACGCGCGTTCCTACACTCCACACCCATGCCGCACACCCCTGGCGTCTTCTGCCTCGAAGCGGATTGGTTCGGACTCGTCAATCCGATGTCGATGCGTCCGGTGCTCGACTTGATGAAGAGCAGCGACGCGCGCATCCCATATGTGCTGCGTGATGTTGCGACGCGCGCCGAAATCGAGTTCTACCTTCGCCGCTGGTTTCAGACGCGGTACCGGCAGTTTGACCTCTTGTGGTTCGCAATCCATTCGCGCCCGGCCGAGTTGCTGCCTGGCGACATGCGCGTTCCCTTCGAACGCATCTCGCTCGACGATCTCGAAACGCTTCTCGCGGGACGCTGTCGCGGACGCATCCTGCACTTTTCTGGGTGTCGTTTCTTAAAGGTGTCACCTGCACGACTCTCGCGCTTCCTCAAGCGCACAGGCGCCCTGTGCGTCAGTGGGTTCACAGGCGAAGTGCCCTGGCTCGAAGCAACGATCTTTGAGACCTATTGGCTCACAATGCTGCATTACGAGAAGCGCAACATAGCCGGAGTCAAAGCAGCTCTCAGACTCATGCGCCGCGAACAAGGACCCCTGTGCCGCAAGTTTGGATTCGTTGCACGCGTGCGAATGTGACCGTGGGTTGGTCGCGTGTCCCTGCGACTATGCTTGAAATCCTCCATGCTTCCCGTGATTGCCATCGTCGGACGCCCCAATGTGGGCAAGTCGAGTCTTTTCAACCGAATCGCGGGTGAGCGGATTTCGATAGTCGATCCAACTCCTGGCGTCACACGCGATCGCATTTCGACTGTGATCACGATTGCTCCCCCTGCGGAGTCTGCCGACGATGCGCTGCCTCGCGCTGCCGAACTCTGCGACACCGGCGGTTTCGGCATCTATACCGCCGAGGGCAAGCGATTCGACGATGCGGGCAAAGACCTCGCTTCGCTCGCTCCAGATATTGAGCAACAGATTCTCAGCGCGGTGGCTGGTGCGGCAATCGTGCTTTTCACGGTCGATGCGCAAAGCGGAATCACATCGCTCGACGAACGCATCGCACAACTTCTTCGCCGCGGAGGTGCGACCGACCGCATCCTGCAGGTCGCCAACAAAGTCGACGGGCCATCGTGGGAGATGCACGCGGCGGAAGCCTCAGCACTTGGGTTCGGCGACACCTTTGGCGTCTCGACCAAGTCGGGAATGGGGATGCGCACGCTCATCGAAGAGATCTGGCGCCGGCTCGAGTCACGTCCTCAAGAGAGTGCTGTGTCACCCGACATGAAGGTCGCGATCGTCGGACGGCGCAACGCCGGCAAGAGCAGCTTGGTGAACGCGCTCGCTGGTGCACAGCGGGTGATCGTCAGCGAGATCGCTGGAACCACGCGCGATTCGGTTGACGTCCGCTTCGAGTCCGAGGGTCGAACGTTTATTGCCATTGACACAGCCGGCATCCGTAAGCGCAAGTCGTGGACTGACGATGTTGAGTACTACTCGCACAATCGCACCGAAGTCTCGATTCGCCGCGCGGATGTTGCGCTTTTGCTGCTCGATGCCACCGAGCCAGTCTCACAGATCGAGAAGCAACTTGCCGGATCACTGATGGAGGCCTTCAAACCAACGGTCATCGTCGTCAACAAGTGGGATCTCGTCACCGCGGGACGCACAACCTCGGACTACCTCGCGTACCTCACGCAAGAGCTTCCGATGTTGAACTTTGCGCCAATCGTCTTTGTGAGCGCCAAACGGGGGGACAACATCAACGATGCGATTTCGATGGCGTTCAACCTGCACACGCAAGCGGGCCACCGCGAGACGACAGGCAAACTCAATGCACTCGTCCAAGAGATTCTGACTGGCCGTGGACCATCGTCGAAGCTCGGCACACTCGCGAAGATCTATTACATCTCGCAGATCGAAACGAACCCGCCGACAATCGCGATGGTGGTCAACAAGCCATCGCTCTTCGAGGGGGCATATGAGCGATACTTGCTCAATCGCCTTCGCGAAGAGGTTCCTTATAGCGAAGTGCCGATCAAGTTGATCTTCAGTGAACGCAAACGCGATCCCGATGACATGCATCAGCGGCGCGCCGTGCGCAAGAAGTAACAATGTCAATTCACCCCCTTCCGATCTTTGAGCGTGACGGGGACCCCGCGTTTCGATCGGGGCGGACCGATGCAGAGATTTATGCTGCCTTGAAAGCACCGACCTCGATCGTCGTGCGCGGCGGACGCATGAAGTGGGTCGCCGAACTTCCGTACGCGGGAAGCGCCAAGCCGGGTTGCGGCACGAAACTGGTTGCACATACCCATCGCGGAACCGAAGTGGTTGAGATGCTCACCACAGCGTGTTCGAACTCAGGCTGTTCGAAGAGTGTGTCGCGCCAGGAGATGCTTGAGTACATCGAGAATTCAGGTGGCAAGGCGTATCCATTTCACGACACGGGCCGCATCGATCGGATCGCTACAACCCACGATCTCGCTCAGTGGAACTCGGTGCAGTCGGAGGCCGCAGCGCTCGGTCCCGCAATCAAAGAGATGCTTCACGCGAGTGGGCTTGCGATGAAGTTTGTGGCGGTTGAGCCAATTTTCGGCAAAGAGTTGCTGACCATCTATTACCTCAGCGAAGAGCGCGTTGATTTTCGTGAGCTCCTGACTGTGCTCGCTGCGCGCTTTTCGACTCGGATCGAGCTTCGACAGGTTGGGGCACGCGACGAAGCGCGGCTCGTCGCCGACTATGAAAAGTGTGGGCAGCACTGCTGCTGCAAGAACTTCCTCAAGGTGCTGAAACCGATCTCGATGAAGAGCGCGAAGTTGCAGAAGGCGACGCTCGATCCAATGAAGATCTCGGGTCGCTGCGGGCGTCTGATGTGTTGCCTGCGTTATGAAGATGAGACCTACGAGTCGCTCGCGAAGCGTGTTCCCAAGGTGAAGTCGCGCGTGCAGACCCCTGACGGGCCCGGGGTGGTGATCGAGGCGAGAATTCTCGTTCAACTCGTTCTGGTGAAGCTCGATAGCAACAAGGGTGAGTTTGCATTCCCCGTCGAGGACGTCACCGTGCTCCCGCGGGCTGACGAACCTCCGCCACCAAAACCGACCCTGTAGGATTCGCCGCCAATGAACACCGCCAGCGCGCACCACTCTGCGCCACAGACGACCAGTGGGGTCATCGACACCTTGCAATCACTCATCGTCGCGTTCGTCTTTGCGATGGCATTTCGCGGATTCATCCTCGAAGGATTTGTGATTCCCACAGGCTCGATGGCTCCGACTCTCATGGGAGCGCACGTGAGGCTTCGAAGCCCCGCGACGGGGTACGAGTATGCCGCCGATAGTGCTGAGGTGCTCGAGGTGCAGCGCCGCCAACTGCGAGGCGATCGCCCGATTTTCGATCCGATGCTGAGCCGCCAGGTTCCGGTGCAATCGGTCACAAACGATGTGCTCGCCTCAGAGAATCGCATGGGTGACCGCGTGCTCGTCTTGAAGTATCTCGAACCCTTTACAGCACCCAAGCGGTGGGACGTTGTTGTCTTCAAGAATCCGATCGATCCTGTGGGCGACGCGGTCTACTACATCAAGCGACTGGTTGGAATGCCCAACGAGACGCTGCTCGTATCCGATGGTGACATCTTTACGGGACCGCTCACCGCCACTGCCGATGAGCTTCGAATTCAGCGCAAGCCCGAGTACATCCAGCGCGCCGTCTGGCAGCCGGTGTACGACAGTGACTTTCAGCCCGTCGATATTGCACGCCTCGAGACAGCGATGCGGCAGCGATGGATCGGCTCTCCTTGGAAGCCGAGTGAAGGCTGGGACATTCGTGGCGATCGCGAATGGAATCGCGCGGATGCATCACCTGCAACTTTGACGTGGTCGAACGATGTGATCGCGCTCGATGACTGGAACGCCTACAACATTTACCGCCGCGACATCCCTCTCTTTCCGACCGCAGACCTTTCGATCTCGGCGGCCATCGACGCGGTTGATCCTGCGACGTTGCACACCGAACTCACGATGACCGCGCGGGGCCTCCTCTACCACTTTGAACTCGATCGTGGTCAGGTTCGACTCGCCATTGAAGAGGCAGAGTCGCGCGCGCCGATTGCTGCAACCTCGGTTGCGTGCGAACTTCCAACGGATGAGCCGTTCCTTCTTGAGTGCTGGCATGTCGATCAAGAGATGTCGGTCTTCATCAATGGATCGCGCGTCGCACGACTCGACTACGACCTCGGTGGACCGATCAAGCGTCTGCTCGCGTCACATTTCGGTCGGACGCTCGAGCAGGTGCTTGCGAATCCGATGGGGCAGCGTCCGACTCCGACGTCACTCCACTGGACTTTCGGCGGATCTCCCTTCTCACTGCGAGAGGTCGAGGTGCAACGTGATCTGTACTACCGACCCGACTTTCTCAGTGCGAACAACCAGTTCCCATCGAACGGCCCGGCAATCACTGGCCTCGCGTTCGCGACCGACCCGACACGACTCTCTCGCGTCGGCGACGAGGAATATGTCATGTTCGGCGACAACAGCGGCGCCAGCAAAGATTCACGACTTTGGGGACGATCACATCCGCTGGTCGTCCGCGAACTTGAGAATGACAGTCCATTCATCGTCCCACGCGAGATGGTGATCGGAAAGGCCTGGTCGGTTTATTTTCCTGCGCCGATGGCGATGAATCCAGGAGGCCGAGCGTTCATTCCAGATTTCGGGCGGCTGAGATTCATCCGTTGATGGTTGATGACGTTCGCGCAGCGCGTTGGCGTCTTACGGTCCCCGCGGCCGACGCCGTCCTTCTTGTGTGCGCGATCCTGTGGGGAATCGGATTCGTTGCGCAGCGTGTGGCAACCCAACAGATGGGGGACACACCGTTCACGTTCAACGGGGCACGATTTCTCATCGGTGCTCTGATTCTGATTCCCTTCGTAGCGCGCAGGCCGAGTGCGAGAACGCGTGCGAGCGTTGTTGGAGGAGTCGCGGCATCGATCGCGCTTGTCACTGCGGCCTCATTGCAACAGAAGGCGATGGCGACTGTGACCGCTGGAACCGCGGGATTCATCACTGGAACCTATGTGCTGTGGGTGCCGCTCTTAGGACTGCTCCTAGGACAGCGCGTCACAGCGCGTGTGTGGATCGGGGTGTCAATGGCGCTCGCTGGGCTTTGGTTCCTTGTGCTCGGTGACAAACTCGAGCTTGCTTCGGGCGACTTCTATCTCATCGGATGCGCAATTGCATGGGCTTGCCATGTTCTCATCGTCGGGTGGGCCGTCCGCCGCGGCGATCCTCTTGGAATCGCAGTCGTTCAGTTCGGCCTCACTGGTGCTGTCTGTGCGTCGATCGCGATGACGGTTGAACCTGTTTCGCTGCAGTTGCTGTTGGATGGGTCGTGGGCGATCCTCTTCTCGGCTGTCTTTGCAATCGCTATCGCCTTCACACTGCAAGTGATCGCGCAAACATCCGCTCCCCCCGCGCATGCCGCCGTGATTCTCTCGCTCGAGTCGGTGTTCGCAGAATTCTCTGGATCGCTTTGGTTGAACGAATCGTTCGATCCGCGCAAGTGGTGTGGTGCGCTGCTCATGCTTGGCGGCGCGCTCGTCGCGACCGTTACTGGATTCCGCCAGCCCCCTCGCGAATCACATCCCCAGCAGCAATCGGCAGTGGATTGATTCCGAATTTCTTCTCGATCATCACGCGTTCGAGCCGTTTGTAGGCGGCGAACCCGCTTGGCCACACTGCGATCTCTGCGCGAAACGACTCGGGGGGCTTTCCGCCAAAGAACTGCCCGATCACCAGTCGCGCTGAGGCATCGTCGGTGACTGGGATGCCACTCGAAGTCGGAGCCGCGATCTCCTGTCCCTTGCCGGTCAGTGTGGCGAGGCTCACACGACCGTCGGCACACAAGAGCAGGACTGCTTTGCGAGGATCGGCTCGCAATCGCGCAACGCGCACAAACTGCACCGGAGTCTGCTGTTGCTTGCGAATCTCGTCAAGTTGTGCGCGCTGGGCATTGAGGTTGTTGAGAGCTTCGGTCGCGGCAATGAGAGCCTGCGCGCTCGCTGAGAGTCGCGCGCGCGCCTGGTTCACGGCGTCCACCTCTGCGAGCCTCTTGGCGTGCATTGCATCAAGCGATGCGAGCAACTCCCTCCACCGTGCGATGATCTCGGGGTCACCAGATGGCGGACGCGCAGCGAGCGCTGCAAGAACTGACGCCAATTCTACCTCGATCGTGCTCGCTTCGGCTTCGAGTGCAGCCGTTTCAGCGGCAAGTTGTGCCGGCGTCGTGCGCTTCTGATCGCCGTCAGGGCTTTTTGTGAACACGACCAGACAGAGCAAGATGAACATGATTACCCCGAGCGCGTTACACAGCGCGTCGAGGAAGAGCTCGAATGCGTCGGTGGTTGCCGCCCCCTTTCGCCGTCGACGCCGTCGACTTCGCCGGCGAATGCTCATGGCAGCGACTCCGCCGGAACATCAAAGAATCCGCCCTCTTTCGCATCCCAGAGCTGCCATCCCACCTCATATCCCCGCGCCCGCGCGAGGTCGCGCAGACCATTCGAGAGCTGGACCGAGTCGTCGCGCACGATCAAGAGCAGATACCACTCGTTTTTAGGATGTGCTTGCAGCACCGCCTCAAGTGGTGCGCTCGCATGAGGTGCTCCGCTGGCGGCAGTACCAGACCCCCACGCACGCATCACCTCGGTTGCGCTCACATCACGAACTGAGGCAAGTGGCTTGGGAGTCCCGTTCGCGTCGAGTTCTCCGAGCCGCAATTCGTTCGCCGTCACTTCGCACAGAAGAGGGCGCAGTTGCTCGCGCTCTCCCGCCTGATACTGAACGCGCGCACGAAGTGACTTGTCAGCGAGATCCTGCTTGATCGCGCGAACACCTTCGCGCGCGCGCTCCGACTGCTGATTCACGAGCAGGGTCTGATCTTCCTGTCGTTGCGCATCGCCACTGGCTGACTCTCGTGATCGCTCGAGTGCGATGAGACCATCGCGTTCCTTCGCGACGAGCCGTTCGAGCCGAGCCAGCTGATCTGCTGTCACGATCGGACGCGCTTGTGCTTCAGCGAGCGCTGCGCGCGCCTCGGCAAGCGCCTTCCGCGCTTCGCCCGCACGCGATCGTGCTGCATCGAGTGCTTGCTGCAACTGTTGCGACTGTCCAGGAACACGTGCGCTCGACGGAACATCACCCAAGGGATCGAGTGCCAGTATCAAGCACACCAAAATCATGATGCCGGTGACGCACGCCATGATGTCCTGAAACGAAAAGAAGGACATTGGCGAGACTTCATCGTGCTTGGACATGGTTGCCTGCTCGCTCGATTACCAGTTCGTCAGTTTCAGTCGGCTCACGATGTGATCGTTGCAGTACTGGGTGCAGTCATCCAACAGGTCCTCTTCCATCTTGTAGACGTAGGTTGTGAAGAGTTGCACTCCAACAGCAGCGACCAGCGCGACAAGCGTGGTGTTGAAGGCGGTCGCGAGACCTCCAACGACCGGTGCGAGCTTCTCTCGAATCGACCCGCCCCCTGCCCCCGCACCCGCCTCACCGCTCGTGATCACATCTGTGAAATTGCCGATGGCGATTCCCAGTCCGAGGACTGTCCCGATAAATCCGAGTACCGGGATCGTCCAGATGAGTGCGCGAATGGCGGTGTATGACGAGTCGACGGTGCTCGAGTCACTGTCTGCTTGTGCATCAAGCACTGCGCCGACATCGCGCACTTCACCAATATTGCCAAGATTCGCGAGTGCCATCGAGACCCGGTTGAAGAGCAGAAACTCGCGTGGGCGGCTCACGCGTTGTTTGATTCGCTGCAGAATGTCTCCCGAAGTTCCCGGCGAGAGAACAAAGTCGCCGCGGCGAGGAAAAATGTCGTGCGTGTCGAGCGCTCGTCGCTGAACGCGAATCTTGAAGATCTTCGCAACAAGAATGCACAGGCACCACCACGTGAAGAGAATGCAGAGCCAATTCGTCTGCCAGCCAGTTGCGATGATCTGCTCAAAGTACGAGCCCCGAAATGGAACGAGCGCGAGCCAACTGAGAACCGTTAACACGAGAGCGATGGCGAACCAGAACGGTCCGTGCGTGCGCGTATAGCGGCCCGTCGAAAATCCCATCATGCATTCGATGTCTCCCTCGCGCGCATCGATCGGATCTGGGCGGGTTGATTCGGTGGTAGTCGTCATATTGCTGGTTCCTCAATGATGAGTGCGCGCTCCGTTGGCGCTGGGGGCTTGGGTGGTTGAATGAAGCGCAGTTCACAGTACGAGACATAGGCACAGATTGATGCGAGTGCTGAGATGCACAGTGCGCGGATCCCCTCGAAGACCGCCATGCGGTGCGCTCCCAGCAGGTGTGCTGTAATCGACTCAGCGAGCACTGCGCAGACGACTGCGGCGAGTGTGACAACGCTCAGCCAGATGATCGCGACTCGCCGTGGCGACTCTCCGCCTGAGAACACGCAAGCAACTGCGCAGGTTCCGCACGCGATCAGTCCGAAGAAGGCCGACGGAATGAATGGGATTCCCTTGACGATGAGTCCGACAATCGAAATGAGCACTGCCACCACCGCCAGCGAAAGGCCAATTGCTGTTTCGGCGAGTGTGATCGCCGGTTGATGCGCGCTTGTGCTGCGCGATGATGGTCCATAGAGAATCGCATCGAGGACGCGCACTGCGCATAGGGTGACGAGCAGTGTT
>SXGR01336191.1_pt1 | contig 22292 bp, 27 predicted proteins | sample 3174711 | NCBI WGS metagenome assembly SXGR01 (sample SAMN11356860, study PRJNA531348) | freshwater metagenome | isolation source: freshwater sample F1-60 | place: China: Fuxian Lake, Yuxi | collected 2017-12-25 | reverse complement strand
GCCGCCACGCAGGAAATGATCTTCGATGCGTTGTGGAAGATGATGTGAGGGGTGGGCCAGGTACTTCGTGAAAAATTTCTTGCTGGCAAAGCCGGGCCAAGCAAATTTTTTACGAAGTACCTGGCCCTGCAGTAAAAGAGTGGTTGGCAAAGCCGGGTCAAGTAAACTTTTACAGGTAGTACCTGACCTTTCTGGAGGATTCGTGCCTACTGCTGCCGTTGCCATGTTCTGTGGTCCCCACGATGAAGGGGACCAGACTCCAACTCGTCGCATCGACTACGCGATCCAGATTGCCCTAGAGCTCGATGTTCCGCTTTTCGTCGCCGGAGATTCCTTCAACGGCGATGAGGTCCGCTTATTCCATGACCGCGCAAGTAGCGCGGGTGTTCGGTCGGTCATCCCGGCCTTTGACCCTCGTCATTGCACGCTCTCCGATGCTCAGGCTGTTAGCCGTGAGATTCTCGAGCGTGAGTTTCGTCGTTTGGAGCGTATCTACCTTGCCACTGACTGGTGGCACATGGAGCGGGCGATGACGATGTTCGAACGCGAGCTCGAGCTTGCCCTCGGCCGACGCATTCAGGTAGTACCTGAATCTATCTTGTCGGGTCCCGCACCCGGCGATCTCGTCCTGAGCAATGAGCGGCAGGGTCTTGAAGACTACCTCGCCGGCCGCTACGGTCAGCGCCTGGTCAACGACCCATTGTGCCATCGGCTCGAGCCTTCCCTCTGAGAAGAAAAACGCGCCTGGTCAACGACCTGCCAGGCGCTTTTCTATTTTTAGCTCCAAAGTGTTCCCCAAAGTCCCTTTTTCTTTTCTGTTGGGGGATTCGATGGGGGAGTGATCTGTTCATTCTTGAGCCCTGCTACAAAGTCCGCTACACGCGCCATCTCACGCTCCACCAACGGTCCTTCGTAATCCCCAGCATGCGCACTTGTCCCTTCGTAGCTGGCTTCTTTTTGATCGACGTGCAAATTTACCTGAATCCCGCCGTTTTGATCTTCGACATACGCGTGATACCGCGGGAACCGTTCACCCGCTGCACGCTTCACATAACTGATTTGTCCGGCTCGCGTTCGCTGTTCGCCATATCCAAGACGTCGAAGGATATTGCGTGCGTTGTCATTGAGTGGCCCTGCGAAGAACTGTTTCATAGTCTCACATTGATTTGAATAGCAGATCGATCAGACTTCGTTTCTTTTTTTTGGGTTCCGAACTTTTCGGAAGGGCGTCTCCTGGTGGATGATAGATTTCCTTCTTACAGACCCTTGAGCACATGGCTTCTGTCATTCGGTGCATTTCCTCGTTCACCCGGCCACCTTCATAGGCCCAAGGCTGATCGTGATTCCCTTTGTGATGGATGCTATCTAGTGCGTCGAAGTGCAAATCGATTTCCATGCCGTGAGAGTGAAGAGAGATATAGGCGTGGAACCGAGGAAATGCAGGATCATTCAGACGTCGATGATAGCACGCTCGTCCAGCTTCCACACAATGTCGAACATACCCCGCTTTTTCCATGAGGACCTCAGGTGTTGATGGAAGTGGATGAGGGAGAAGTTTTTTCATACGCATCCGTTATCCCAGCATGGCCAGAAAAATCCATGGATGTCAATTATTTATGCACAATTCTTGACGTTTTGGCTTTTTAGAGGCATGCTCGTGGTGCTCAAATCGAGCTGGAGGTTTCGCCCAATGACCCGCTTCCTCATGTTTCTACTGTTCGCCGTCCTGGCCACATCCACGCCCACATGGGCCTGTCCCCACGACGACCCCTGGGAAGACATCGTCGCGTCCCTGTGGGAGGGGAAGTTGACCGAACCGCCTCATACGGACGCGATTTCCTGCCCAGAGTTGCGCTTGATGCGCAACATTCCCTACGCCCGTCATGGGTATATCTTTGGGAAAAACTGGGTCGGAAGGTGGTTCGCCGAGGATGTCCACTACAAGCCCAAGGGCGACGTCAACGCGATCATCGAACAGCTGCTGACCCCCAACGACCGTGCCAACGTCGAGAGACTTCTGTCGGCAGAGGCGGGGATGCAATGCAGGACTTGGTGGGAACGCAACGGCGAGAACCCAACCAGGTGGAGTTTCGGCTCTGAAGCCGGCTTCAGGTCTATGATCGCCGTGGCGCCTACCGTGTGCCCTTAGTCGCTCTTTCTCAACCCGTGATGGTCTAGGAGGAATCATGGTCGTCATTCTCCAAACCGTCCCTGGGACGATCCAAGCACTCAAGCGCCAGATTGGAGAGCGCCAGAACGTCTTTTATACAAGCAATTACCCCGAAGCCCTCGCCTTTGTTTCCAGGAACAATCAAGTCAATGGTCGGGTGGTCGCGATCATGAGCAACTACTACCCCGGTCAAACCGTGGTCGGCTGGCAAGTCGCTAGGCTGATCAAGTTGATACGAGCAGATGCCTGGTGTTTCCTCTATACCTTCAATGAAACGGATGTGAATCCGTTCGTGGACGGTACGATCTTCAAGGGAGATCCTTCCTTGCGCTTGGACGTGGTCCTTCAACTCGTCGAGGCCGGGATCGATGATCCTCAACGAATTCCAGACCTTCAAACCCTCTATAGGACCTTCCTCTGGATCCAGCGTCCCAACCTCTGATCCAACCAACCAGTCCATCTGGTCACGTCCCGTCATTCGCCGACGGGCCTGCCCCCCGAAGTTCGTTAGAACGAAGGGGGATTTTCATTTTCACAGAGTTTTGTTATAGTTCTGCCCGTCCACTAGGGCCTGGAGAGGTCGCATAGTGGTCGAGTGCGCTCGCTTGGAAAGCGAGTAAACCGAAAGGTTTCGGAGGTTCGAATCCTCTCCTCTCCGCCAAAGCGCCCCGATCGTCGGGGTGTTTTGTTTATGGTATTCTCATGAGACCTATGACTCACTCAACACGACTACATATCGCAAAAGATCTTCTCCTTCTTTTGGTGAGTGTTGGTGTCGCGGTTTTTCTTCTTGTCAGCCCATCCGTCGAACAGATTCTGACAGTCACATTCGAACGTGAAGTTCTGACGAGCTTTGTGGCTGGAATTTTTTTTACCTCTGTATTGACGGTTCCTGCATCGATTATTGTCTTAGGGGAAATTGGTTCCGTCGCGTCTCCTTGGATGGTTGCTGCCGTTGGCGCGCTTGGTTCAGTTCTTGGTGACCTTGCCTTATTTGGCTTTTTGAAATCGCACTTTAATCATGATATTGAACAACTGTTGAAAGCACGCAAACGCTGGTTGCTTTTTTCTTTTTCTCATTTCCGATCTTTTACCTGGATGCTTCCATTTATCGGAGGCATTATCATCGCGTCTCCTCTGCCAGACGAACTCGGTGTTGCTCTTCTTGGCGTGACGAAACTGCCAACCAAGACCTTCATTATCGTTTCCTATTTTTCAAATTTTCTCGGAATACTTCTTGTGGCTCTTGTAGGAAGCCGCCTCTCGTCGTAAGCTCATCTCATGGAACCCAAGGATGAAATTAAACAGAAGTTGGATATTTTGGATCTCGTGAGCGAGTATGTTGTCCTTAAACCCTCCGGTTCAACGGGGTTTAAGGGACTCTGTCCTTTTCATTCAGAAAAATCTCCTTCCTTCCATGTCTCTCAAGATCGCCAGAATTGGCATTGCTTTGGATGCAACGAGGGGGGAGATTGTTTTAGTTTCGTCATGAAGATGGAGGGGATGACATTTCCCGAGGCACTCATGCACCTTGGGAAGAAGGTTGGTGTGGAAGTGCGACGGTTGCCTACGACGGAAACGAATGTTCGATCGCGCATGTTGCAGGCAAATGACCTCGCACAAAAGTTTTATAGGAAAGTTCTTGTTGATTCATCAAAAGCGGCGGCGGCTCGGGTGTATGTCGAGAAACGATCTATTCCTCATGAGCTTGCCGAAACGTTTGGACTTGGGTTTGCACCCGACGACTGGGACACACTCTCACAATTTTTGTTGAAACAGGGATTTTCCGAGGGCGAGCTTGTTCAGGCGGGTCTTGCGATGCGTCGCAAGCAGGGAAGTGGAGTGATTGATCGATTCCGGAATCGTCTGATGATTCCTCTGCGAGACCATCATGGGAATACGGTCGGGTTCACAGGACGCAGCATGCCTGGTGATGAACAGGGTCCTAAATACATGAACTCGCCTGAGACGCCCGTTTACTCAAAAAGTCATTTACTCTTCGGACTAGATCTCGCCAAGCGCGCCGCGCGCGATGCAGGATTTGTCGTAATCGTTGAGGGGAATCTTGATGTCGTTGCCTCACATAAAGCGGGGATTGAACATATTGTCGCTTCATCAGGGACGGCATTCACTCAGGATCAACTTGAACTCCTGAAGCGGTACACATCTACGATCGTCTTTGCATTTGATTCCGATGCTGCAGGACTCAAGGCTGCAAAGAAGGGGATGAGCCTTGCTCGCGGACTTGAGTTTGATATTCGTGCGGCGATCTTGCCCGAGGGGGTAAAAGACCCTGACGAGCTAGTCCAAACAAAGCCTGATCTTTGGAAATCAATTGTGGAACATTCCGTTCCCATCATGCAATTTTTAATAACACACACGACGCGCGGTCGTGATCTCAAACAGATCGATGATAAGCGAGACGTGGCTCGTGAACTTCTTCCGGCCTTGGGGGAGATGTCTTCTGTCGTTGAGCGCGAGCATTGGTTACAAGTTGTTGCTGATCTTTTGCAGATTTCTGTCGATCAACTTCGCCCCTCAATCCCATCCGCAACGCCTTCTAAGGCTGCGCCGTCTTCGAAGCCTTCAGCACCTGTCACAACTCTCTCCAAATCCGAAAAAGCTCGACGACTTCTCTTTGGCTACATCGTAAAGACTCCCGATGCGTTTGATACCTTTCGAAAGCGACTTGAAAAGGTTCTGGAGGGAGAAGCGTTGTGGATAACCCTTTACAAGTTGGCTGCCGACACGTATGATTCAGGCAGTCAACCAGCCCAAAAAACCCATTTTTCGCGGATTCAAGACCTGTTATCCGGCCATCCAGACCAAGCTGAGCTTCAACAGCTGCTTGATACCTCTGTGTTCATGGCCGATGAAACCTTTCAGGATCTACCGCCACAAAAGGTGCTGGAGCATATCGACCAACTCTTCTCCTTGCTTCACGAAGATCTCACCGCGCATAAGCGTGTGGTGCTTGCTCGTGAGCTTCGACAAGCAGAAGCGACTGGCGACACAGCCACGATCTCTGCGCTTCTGAGTCAATTAAATGAGTAGAAGGCGTTCTCGCGCCTGCATTTCTTGTTTGCGCTATGCCAAGAACCGCTGGAAAAAAGAAATCCTCGGCAAAGAAAAAGCCTGTGGTAAAGAAGAAGATGGTTAAGCCCATCACAAAGAAGAAACCTCCACAGCCAAAGAAGGTTTTGAAAAAAAAGGTTCCGACCGTACCAAACCCTCCTGTTCGTTATAAACGAGCCGATGCACCTTCGCAGGAAGTGTTGAATCGTCTTGTGCAAAAGGGAATGCGACGGGGCTATGTCACGGAGAACGAGTTGTTGTTCACCTTCGTTGAGCTTGAGGACTACCTGGATGTCTTTGAGATATTTTTAGATGAACTTGAACGCGTTGGTGTCCACTTTGTGGAGGTGAAGGAAGGCATTCTTGGAAGAGCTAAGGAACGTGATGATGTATACGAGAAGATTCGCATGAGTGAAGATGCTCGACGTGTAGCCCTCCCTGAGATCACCCAAGATTCTATTCAAATGTATTTGCGGGAGATTGGAAAGATTCCGTTGCTGACCGGAGAGATGGAGGTTGCCCTTGCAAAACGAAAGGAGCGCAATGAAAAAGAAGCAGAGCGTCGGCTCATTGAGGCGAACTTGCGTCTGGTCGTATCGATCGCCAAAAAGTTCGTTGGAAAATCCATGTCATTGCTGGATCTGATTCAGGAGGGGAATATTGGACTCTTCCGTGCGGTGAAGAAGTTTGAATACCGCAAAGGGTATAAATTCTCAACGTATGCCACGTGGTGGATTCGGCAGGCGATCACACGCGCGCTTGCCGACCAATCCCGCACCATCCGTATTCCGGTGCACATGGTTGAGACGATCAACAAGTTCCAGCAGATTGAGCGACAGCTCATTCAGGATTTGGGTCGTGAGCCGCTCGCAGAGGAAATTGCGGCTGAGATGGGACAACCCATTGAGAAAGTGCGCCATATCCGCAAGATTTCTCAGGACACGGTTTCGCTTGAGACGAGCGTGGGAGATGACGATGAGGATTCCAAACTTGAAGATTTTCTCGAGGACGTGAAGACGATTTCACCAGATCGTACCGCCGCACGTGAACTGTTGAAGGACTACGTGAATCAGTCCATGATGGAGCTCACGCCACGTGAACAAAAGATTCTGGAGATGCGATTTGGACTTACGGACGGCGTAAGCCATACGTTGGAAGAAGTCGGTCGCGAGTTCGATGTCACGCGTGAGCGTATTCGTCAGATCGAAGCAAAAGCTCTTGAGAAGATCCAAGCAAATCCTCTTATCGAAAAGTTGAGGGATTATTAGACTGGGGTCAGGTCTCCAGTGTCCAGTTTTGGATCGTACCGAGTGAATTTTCCACAGGAACCTATTGACGAAAAGTCAGATACCTGCTGAAATGTAAAAAGAAACCCCCTCCATAACAAATGGCTGGGGGTTTTGGTTTTCGGGGGTCAAGTCTCCAGCGGTCACTCTTAAACTTCCCGACCACTTCTTATGTCTCGCCCACTTCGCATCCAATATCAAGGTGCCTTGTATCATGTTACTGCTCGCGGCAACCGTAAGGGCAACATTTTTCTTGATGATCGAGATAAAACGATCCTTCTCGAAAAATTGGCCACCGTCATCACGCACCACAACTGGATCTGCCATGCATACTGCCTGATGCCTAATCATTACCATCTGCTTATCGAAACCGTTGAAGCTAACCTGTCAGACGGCATGCGTGATCTTAACAAGAATTACTCACAGGCGTTCAACCGCCTCCACAGTACGGTCGGACATCTGCTCCAAGGTCGATTCAAGTCGTTTATCATTGAAAAAGAGTCGTATTTATTGGAGGTGGCTAGATACACCGTGCTCAATGAGGTGAGAGCAGGCCTGATAAAACATCCCGCCGACTCGCCGTGGAACAGTTACGCGGCGACGGCCGGCCTGATTTACGCTCCGACATTCCTGACAACCGATTGGATCCTTGGTCACTTCTCTAAGAACAGAAGGCAGGCTCAGGCAGCTTATGTCGAGTTCGTTCTTGCCGGCATGGATGAAGTGTCGCCATTTAAGGATTCAGTGCATGGATCGATCCTTGGGTCTCCTCAGTTTGTGAGTCAGATGTGGGAATTCTGTAAGGATTCTACAACGATCAAGGAAATCTCGCGTGAAGAGCGGATTGTTGGACGACCAAGCCTGGTGGATTTATTTGACGAGAAACAGTCAAGGAAAGAGCGCGATCATGCAATCGTATTTGCTCGACGAGGATGTGGTTATTCGGTGTCGGAGATTGCGCGAGTTCTCAGATTGAGCAAATCTTCGGTTAGTGAAATTTCAAGAAAATAGTAAAAAGTGAACACTGGAGACCTGACCCCAGACATGAAATCAGCTATAATAGAGTCAATATGAAATTATTTCGTCGTTGGTGGTTTTGGGTTGCGCTCGTTGTTGTCCTTGGGCTAATTGGCTTTTTCTTTTTGAAGCCGTCAGAACCGATTGAGTATGTCACCGAAGTGGTCGGACGTGAGGACTTGATACAGACGGTTGATGCCAACGGTGAGGTCGTCTCGCTTGATGAGGTGGAGCTCTCGTTTGATTTATCTGGAACCCTGGAGTCTATTCTAGTGAGTGTAGGCGATGCGGTGAGCGTGGGGGATGTCCTTGCGGTGCTCGACACACGAGAACTGATTGCTGACCTGCAGAGTGCCTTCCAAGCTGTCCAAGTTGCCCAAGGAAATCTGGATGCCCAGAAAGCCGGCTCAAGTGAAGAATCAATTGCCGTGACGGAGGCTACCCTGTATTCCGCACAGACGGACTATGACAACAAGGTCGCTCTGAGTGATTTTGTCGAAGCGCTCTATTCCTCTCAAGAAGATGAGACATCGGTCGCCCTCACAACCGCTTCAGACAATGTTTCACAAACAATCGCCGACAACGCAGAAGAAATTGCGGACGCCTATGATGACCTTCTTGGTTCCGCCTGGGCAGGAGTGATCGAGGCGCGAAGTGCCTATGCAAAAGGAGATGAGGTGTTAGGTGTACACAACGCAACACTAAACGATGATTACCAGAGTCTTCTTTCTTCAGGAAATTCTGGAGCGGTGGAATCGGCAAAATCAAGTCTGATCGCCCTTGGATCAAGTCTTTCTCTGGCGGAAGATGCCATTGAATCGGCGTCATACGGTTCTTCTGGGATGATTGTGACTGCGGCAGAGGATGTTGAAGGTGCACTGGATGATGCGGCCCTGCTGCTGCTTCAGATCCGCACGGCGGTTTCTTCGATGCCAGCCACAGGGGACTTCAGTGTAAGCGAGGCAACGACTTTGGCGAGTTCCATCGACACGGCGCGAAACGCGGTTCAAACCGATCAGACAGCACTTCAAAACGCATTCCAAACGGTTCAAGATGCTCTCTCGACATCGAGTGCCGATCTACTAGATGCACAAAACGCGCTGGCCCAAGCCCAGGCTTCCTACGATTCAGCTGTTGCTTCGCGAGCCTATCAGGTTACCGTTGCCGATCAAGCCGTTTCTTCTGCGCAAGCCGTTGCGTTGTTGCGACAGGCCGAACTCAATCAGGCACAGGCTGCACCGCGCGTGGTAGATTTGGCCTCCTATGAGGCGGAGGTGGCACGTGCTCAGGCGGCGTATGCCGCAGCTCAGGCTCGTCTTGCGAAGGCTCAGATGCGTTCACCTATTATTGGTGATGTGACGGAAATCGCGTTTGAGATTGGGGAGCAGGTGACGGCGACGAGTGCGGTTGTTACGGTTCAAACAACGCAGGAACAATTTGAGGTGATGGCAGATGTGAGTGAGTCAGATATTGCAAAACTTGCGATTGGCCAAGCGGCGGAGATGACATTTGATGCATTTGGTTCTGCACAGAAACTTGTTGGCGTCGTGCGCAAAATCGATCCAGCCGAGAAGCTTATTGAGAGCGTGGTCTACTATGATGTCACGGTTTCCTTTACCCAAGCAGACCAAAGTCTCGCTCTGCGCCCTGGACTTTCGGCGGATCTTATTTTCACGACAGATCGGAAAGATCAGACGATCACTATTTCGCAACGTGCCCTCCAGTCACGCAACGGCACTACATATGTACGCGTGTTGGTGAATGGGGAGGTAGAAGAACGATATGTCCAGATCGGACTGCGTGGAGATCTCGGACGCGTTGAAATTTTATCTGGACTTGAAGTGGGGGAGGAAATCATTGTTCGAGAGGTAACGCCGTAACATGCCCACGCCACTCATTCAGATCAAGAACCTTACGCGTGACTACATCAACGGTGAGGTTGTGACCCAAGCGCTGCGCGGCGTTTCACTTGAGGTTCAACCTGGGGAGTTTGTCGCGATTATGGGACCGTCAGGGTCGGGGAAGTCCACTCTCATGCAGATCTTGGGATTTTTAGATTCATTTACAAACGGCTCCTATTTTTTTGAGGGAGTTGATGCCAAAAGTTTTTCCGAAAATCAACTCGCTAAATTTCGACAAGATAGAGTTGGTTTCATTTTTCAGGCGTTTAATCTGCTTAGTAAATCGACGGTGTATCAGAACATCATGTTGCCCTTGGTTTACGGCTTGTTGTCACCGGATGAACGAGTTCGTCGCACGAATGAGGCGATTAAGGCTGTGTCAATGGAACACCGGCGTTCTCATTTCTCGAGCCAACTTTCGGGTGGAGAAAAGCAGCGCGTGGCGATTGCTCGTGCGCTTGTGAATGAACCGTCCGTGATTTTTGCGGACGAACCAACGGGGAACCTTGATACAAAAACCGGAGGGCAAATTTTGGATCTTCTTGCCCAGCTCCATGATTCGGGGCATACGATCGTCATGGTGACACACGAACAGGAAGCGGCGGAATACGCCTCGCGGATTGTTCGCATGCGCGATGGCCTCGTGGAGTCCGATACCGCGAATAAAACACGCCGTCGTGGTGGTTACGCAAAATAACTATGCGCGCCCAAGACTTGTTTGCAACCGCTACGGAATCCCTTCTACGCACGAAGTCACGCTCGTTGTTAACGATCTTGGGAATTGTGATCGGAATTGCGGCCGTGATCCTCATGTTATCGATTGGTCAGGGAGCGGAACGATACATTCTCTCGGAGGTTGCTGATTTGGGAAGTGATCTTGTCTTTGTTGAACCAGCGAGTGGGGATCCAACCAGTGGCCCACCAAGTCCATTCATTGAACAGACCGTGAATCTTGATGATCTGGAAGCCATGAGACGATCGGGCTTATTTACCAGTGTTTCTTCGACGTTGTATACAACCGTGCCAGTCACGTTTGGAGAATCCAATGAGTTCCTGCAGATTCAGGGCTCAGACGAGTTTTATCTTGAGTTGTTTCCAGCCGAGTTACGGTACGGATCGTATTTGGATGAATCTGATGTCGAGTCATACGCCAACGTTGCCGTGATTGGGAGTGAAATCGCGGAAGATTTTTTTGGCGATCGTGATCCGGTTGGGGAACGCATTAAGATTAAGTCGCAGACCTTTCGAGTGATCGGTGTGTTTGAGACTCAGGGTTCACGCTTTTTCCAAAACCTCGACAAACAAATCACCGTTCCGGTCACGACCATGCAGCGCGACATTCTTGCGGTGGATTATGTGAATTTTATTTCTGCGAAAATCGTCGGGGATGACATCGAAGAGACAAAAGAGGAACTGCGATTCTTGATCCGTGACACACATGACATTGATAACCCAGCAGGGGATGCGGCTCTTGATGACTTTTTTGTCAGTTCGCAGACAGATGCGACCGAGACCATTGGAGTGATTGGATCTGTGCTGACGATTTTACTCTCGTCCATCGCCGCGATCTCACTCTTGGTCGGCGGGATCGGTATTATGAACATCATGCTTGTCTCGGTTACGGAACGCACACGTGAGATTGGATTGCGCAAGGCCGTGGGAGCTACAGAAAAAGAAATCCTTCAACAGTTTCTTGTGGAGTCCATTCTGCTTACCTTGTTTGGTGGCCTCATAGGTGTCTTGGTTGGATCAGGTGTTTCGTGGTTGGTGGGCTTTATTCTTGTCAATTTTATTTTGTCTAACTGGGCGATCGTCGTTCCTCTTGATGCCATCTTCCTAGCAGCCGCTGTCTCAACAATCGTCGGCCTCATATTCGGGATCTATCCTGCCCGTCGCGCCGCGAGACTCAATCCCATCGAAGCACTGAGATACGAATAAGAAGCCAGCCGGTTCAATCATTGACAAAATGCCCCAAATGGGGTATTTTTGTTTTCCTCATGTAGGGAATAGCCTGCGTGATGTGCTCAACCCGGAGGACCCATGGAACGTCTTTTTCTGGCACTGGCTCTTTTATTCGGGTGTGTGGAGACCCCGCCACCTACCGAGGCGCCCCCGCTGCCCGCTGCGGCGCCTGTGCCGGAACCCAAGGTCGACACGACCTTCATGAACCCCGCGGCCGTCGTGGCCTGGCGTTCCGAGATCGTGACGATGATCGAAGGCGACGCCGCCGCCCCCCATCCACGGGAGGTCTGGAAGTTCGTCACCGACTATCGCGTCGACCGCAGCAAGCTCGATCCGATCCTTGGTGATCCGAAGATCTGGGATGCGGCCACCACGGCCGTGCTTCCCACTGACTCCATCGAACTCGAAGTGCCTGCGCCCCGCGCCGATGAGGCCCTCGCCCTGGAAGCACGGGACGAGGAGTACGACGCCGCGATGATCTGGATTCAGCTCGGCCGTATGGAAGACGCCAAGCGCTGCAGCGCTGAGCTCGAGAAGGAGAGCGAGTGGAGGGCGGTCTCACTGATCGCTGTCTACACTGGAGACCTTGCGGCACTCGACCGCGCCACCAAAAAGATGGTCGATGCGAGCCAGGTGAGTCGGACCAGGGAAGTCGTCCGATACGCCTTCGAGAGCGGCAAGATCGACATTGCCAATCACATCGCCAAGACCCATGGCTGGGACCTGGGCGAGATCCTCAACGGATTTCAGATCCGTGATCTCGCCCTCAGAGGGGATGCCTCCATTCTGCTGGGTGTTCTTGATCGCGAGATCAGCGCCTGGGAGCGCGGCGATCTCCAGAGCCTGGGGGAATACCCCGGCCCCGAGATCATCGTCGCGGACATCGTGCTCCTGGCCAAGACCGACAGGGTCAAGGCTCTCGAGTACGTGCGTCGGTACCTAGCGCTCCCCAATGCCAATGTCCTCATCTGGACGGAGTGCGGCGAAGGCTGCTACTCCAGCCCCGTGGCTGGCACGCTTGAGCTCTACCAGCTCATCCGCACCGATCAGGTCCTGCGTGATCTCTACCTCGCCCGCACTCGCCAGGCCGTGAACGACATGTTCCCGGTCGACCAGGCTGATGAGCAGCGCACTCCCAGCATCGAAGGAATCTCCGGCCAGGGTTACACCGGCTGGGGTCTGGACATGTGGGGTGCCAATGCGAGCTACCTGGAGGGCAACCTCCTTCTGAGCTACTTGGTGCGCGTCCGGGCTCTGGGCGACAGTGAACTCACCCGTTTCTGGGTTGAGATGCTCGACACCTTTCCCAAGCGGACCGGTTTCGATGATCGCACGCTCGACTTTGAGCGAGAGGTAGGACGCTACGCGCTGGGCCAGTCCTTCTCCCCTACGGTGGGGAATCTGAGTCCCCTGGAGAAGCTGATTCTGGAGGACCTGCAGAGTCGCGCCAACACCCGGTTGGACGATACCTGGGCAGCCTGGGACATGAATCTCCCCGACGACAAGTCTCGTCGAGAGATCGAGCACATGTTCATCTTCCTCACTCGCGGCAACATCGCGTCCGCACGTGAGACCGCGATTCGCACCGAGCTCGGCATCGAGCAGACGCCGGGTGAGGAGACCGAGTTGCACTGGGAGCTGCGTATGCGCTTCGGACGCAGCCTCGAAGCCCACTACGGGATCGAGAACTACCACCTGAGTGGAGCAATCGGCAAGGCTCGGAGAGCGCTGCGGACCAACGCGGAGGCCGTGAAGCTCCGTCAAGAGCGTGGACTGCCCGAGGTCGATCTCTACCCCGACACCGACGCCGAGCTCGACGAGCTCCTCGCCCCGAGCCTCGAGCTCTTGTGCGGGAAGGTCCCGGCCAAGTGCTCCCTCTACCGCCCGGAACCGGCGGTCGCGTCCACGCCCTAGGCGCTAAACCAACGACCCCCAAGCTGAAAGGCAAGGGGGGTTTCTATTTTTAGAGTGCAACGATTCGGGATGTGCTACGATTTACTTCTGGAAGGTTCAATCAGTAACTTACAAGGCCTATGGAAGAAATCCTGATTGGGATGGCTCAATCAGACCCGGAAGCGTTCGGGCGGCTGTACGACACGTACTACCAACCCGTTTTTGGGTTTATGTATAACCGCACCGGGAATGCGGAACTTGCCAAGGACCTGACAAGTGAGACGTTTTTCCAGGCACTCAAGAACCTGCATCGGTATAAACCGAGGGTAGGTGCAAGCTTTAAGTCCTGGCTTTTCGCGATTGCTGTTGCTCAGGTGGGGAATTACTACCGCAACAGAGCCAAGTATCTCGAAATTACCACCGACGAGGCACCCGAGTTGATTGGTCGAGAAGACTTTCGACCAGATATCGCCTACCGCATGGGGGAAGATGCAACGCAACTCGAAGGCCAAATCAGTCTGTTGCGCGAGATGCTTGCCAAGCTCAACCCACACCAGCAGACCATTTTGACTCTCCGATACTTTTCCCACATGACCGTGCCGGAAATCGCTTCAACAATCGGCATGAAGGAGGGAACCATTAAGTCACATATCCATCGAGCTCTTAAAAAACTTCAAGCTCTGATGGTAGGAAACGAACTATGTCCCGCAAGCCCCTCAACATTGAAGAACTCCTCGAAGTCATGGGAACAAAGGAGCAGTCTGGCGACGTAGAGCATCGCTATCAGCTGCGGCGTGCTCTATTATGTTCTCGTTTTTTTGAACCACATGTAAGCCGATGGGATCGTATGATGTCCTACACGGCACCACTTCTTGCTGGCGGCATGATGGTGGGGGTATTTACGTTCATGGCAGCCAACGTGTCCATTGAACCAGAGATTGGACCACAGACTATTTCTTCAAAAACGGAAGTGGCACAGGCACCGTCTACTTCTGTAGAGGTAACGCCGATTCGCGTGGAGGATTTTCTATCGAGTCCAGACGAGCCAACCGTGACATTCGCAGCTCGTCACGTCCCTTTGACAAGCCGTCCGTACGTGCGGACACAATAATCTTGTGCTAAGCTAGTGATAGCTCCACGGATCTATTTTGGGCAAACATTTGGTCTAGGACTTAGAACCGTTCTCGCCTTGGCGCGGACGTGAGAGTCCCGCGGTAAACCCTTTTTGGGTGCAGCAAACTTTTCACGATTATACCGGCATCGCTGGTCAATCGTGGAAAAGGCGTACTGGGCAGTCGTTCAGTACCCGAATTTCGCGCGCCAAATATAGGCCTGTGGAGTAAAAAAAGAACGGACATCAGTTGATGCCCGTTCTTTGTTTGTTGAACATTCTATTCGTGCTTACACATTTTGCACTTGCCCGTAGCTCCGCCGATCATTCCAATGGTTGCGATCGCGATGAGAATGTAGTAAACGCGCATGACTGAGTCAGATCCGCCGGATAGCATGCCTAGGAGATCGTAGCCGGCAATTCCCATCAGGAGGAAATGGAGCCCGGAAATCGCTAGAACAATGGCACAGATAGAACAGACGCCACACATATGCTTCTTCATAAAACCAAATGATTAGGACGAGTTAATAGATAAAATATACCACGAAGCCCCGTTGGGGTCAGGTCGTGTTATGGGCTTTTTCCTGTTTGAGCTTCGTTTCCTTCATTTCAGTCCCTCGATTATAGCCTCCTGTTGATCCATCGGATCGAACGACTCGATGACATGGAATGCTTGGGTCGTAGTTTTTGTTCAAAATATTTCCTACGGCTCGATACGCTTTCGGCCTGCCCGCCGCACGAGCGACTTCTTTGTACGTCATCGTTTGACCTTTGGGGATCCTTCGTACGACGTTGTAGACAGCCTGAGCAAACGGGGTCATAGCGTGAGTAATTGATTAATCTTCTTGAGCAGTCCGTCTCGGACAAGTCGATCGATCATGGCCTCTAGCCACTTCTGGTCGAGTTTTTTGTTGAAGTCTGGGTCAACAAGTGGGCCAATAGTCGGAAGTCGGACCTGACCCCATTCTCGGACCAGCTTCAGGATGCGGCCGCGGTAGATGCGGTCGGGGGAGGGTTTGTTACGGTGTTTGTGCTCACGGGCGACGGCAACAGAGCGTTTGGGGATTTTCACGCGTCCTTCAAGAAACAGCTTGGCAGAGGGACAATCATTCCGCAACGGACATCCTGCACAGTCTGGATTCTTGGTACAGATCATCGTCGCTAGGTCAAAGATCGCCTGCGGCACGTCGTAGTAGGCGCCGCGAAGGGGGAGGAAGCCATCGGCCATCAAGCGAATCCTCTCATCGTCAGCGGGTGTGGCAAACGGCTTTGAGAGTAACAATCTACCAAGCACGCGACGAATGTTCGTGTCGATCGGGAGCGTGCGTCGCTTTTGAGAGAACGCGCTCACGGCGGCTGCTGTGTACGGACCGATGCCTTTGATCATGAGCCACCCTGATTCTGACGTTGGTATCCCATGCTTGACGATGTGTTTGGCCATATCTCGCAGCATGAGCGCGCGACGATTGAAGCCAAGCCCTGCCCAGGCATGAATCACATCTGTGTTTGTCGCCAATGAAAGCTTTTTCCATGTCGGAAACCGTTTCAACCATTTTGTGTAATACTCTTTGACGCGATCAACTTGCGTTTGCTGCAACATGATTTCGCTCACAAGGATACGATAAGGATTCCGTGTCTCTCGCCAGAGGAGCTTGCGTCCGTGTCGTCGATACCACAGAAGAAGTTTCGATGCTGGGGTCATATCACACCCGCGTTCACAAGCGCGTCATAGTGCGGTCGGTCGAATCGGTAGAGATATTCGATGACTTTTCCACGGACGGACACCTGATCGAGGCCCATGCGATCGGCAAACATTTCGATTCGTTCGAGCGCCTCGCTTCGATCTTGTTCGTTCTCGATCATCAGTTCGATCTCGCCGAGGTCATATCCGAAGTCACAAACGTCCAGATCGATGTGGAATCCTTCTTTCTCGAAGGAGCGACGTTCTTTCACGATTCGAGCGAATGATTTATAGCCAGCGGCCGTAAGGTCCTCCTCAAGTGATCCTATGACGGGCAATTTTAAAAAGGTTCGTACTCCTTCCTCGTCTTCAATCTCGTCGTAGGCCGTTCCGCCAAGCTTATGGCCAAGCTCGTGCACGCGACGCTTGACCTCGATCCGATCGTTGCGTTTGCGCAACCAATGGTCCTGGAGCGTGAGTGTGAAGTCGTCAGTGTCATAGTAGACATCCTCGTTCTTCGATGATTTCAGAAGCGTCGCTCCCTCAAGAAGTCGTGTCTCTTGTTCTGGGGTGAGTTGAAACTTCTTTTCGACTTCAATCATATCGGCTAAAATATTACCATATGGCAAATGAAACAAGACAGGCTCCTTTCATGACGGTTATTTTTATCGTCTTGACCATCGTCGTGATTCTTTTAACGGCTGCAGCGTTCCTTGAAGTCACAACTGAAGCACCTGTGACTTCCAGAGCAACTTCAGCCGTACAAGAGGTCGAGGTCGATGAGGAAGAAGCTGAACCAGAGCCGTCTCCTGTGTATTTTGCAACGATGACGCATTTGGAGGGTGGATGGACACAGGCGCTCCAGAGCGAATTCTTTTTTGACAAACAAGCATCCTATCTGCGCCAGGCATATGACTATGCGGAGCAGTATGATGCGGTGATTACGATTGAGTCGGAAATCCCGATGGCTGAGGCGATGATCAAGTGGGACGATAACCTTTTGCAGGAGGCGCTTGATCGAGGTCAGGGAGTTGGAACGCACTGCGACATTGATCCCAGAACGACGTTTTCGACCCAGGAGATTATCGCTGAGTTCGTAGCGCGAAAGGAAGCAGTCGATGCATTGGTCGATCCCAGTGAGAATCTCGGCTGTGCCGGTGGAGGCGGACCAAGCGATTGGTATCTGGGAGCCGTGGGTGCAGGATTTACGTATCTCGATGGGATTGTGGGATTTCACTACCTCGCTATCCCTGTTGCAGATCGACCAGAGGGATGGGATAACCGATCGATTCTCCAGGAGTATTATCACTACGCAGCCCCTGCTGACGATTCCCGTTTTTATCCCGTTTTCGTTTCCGAGGTTGGATTTGAGGAAGATGCAACAGGGGATCTCTTGATCAGTGCCGGGGACATTGGAGCGATTCAATCGATTGCGGAACTTGATGGAATTGAAGGATGGGAAGGGGAATGCGATGGTCCCTGTGAATTCACCAGACAGGATGTAGATGTTCTTGTGAAGAGAATCAAGACCTTAGTTGAGGGCCGGGATGAGAGTCGCATCATGAAGCTCCAGGTCTATATTGCGACGCAATATTACGATGATCCAGACATGGAATACTTTTTTTCCGAGATGCAAAAGCTTCAGGAGGAGGGGGTGATTCAGTGGGCAAGTCAGAAGCAGGTCTATGAGGCCTTGACAGCCTCTTGAGCGTTATTCTCAGGATGGTATTATAGACGCACCTAAGCCTTTAGGTACTAATTCATAAATCCTTGAGGCCACGGAGTTTAGGCTCCGGCCACAAAGTTATGCTGTATCAATACAGTTTCGTCTCGGACGATGAATTCGGCGATGACGAGGAAAAGGACATGGATGACGACGCCGATGATGATGAGGATGCGGACGGTGCCGCCGACATGGACATGGAAATGGACATGGGGGATGGAGACGACGATGGAGGTGAGTGGTAGAAAAAAATCAGGCTCTTCGGAGTCTGATTTTCTTTATTGGAGTATACTATCTTGGTATGCAACTTCCTTTCCGTCCCAAACAACTTATGAAGCAGGCCCTCCAAGAAGAAGAGCCGTTGTATTTGACGCGCGACGCCATTGAGAGGCTGAAACGGAGGCTCGAGCGAATCGAACAGGAAGAGTTGCCTCAAGCGATTGCTGATGTACGGCGTACGGGAGAGTTCGGGGATTTTTCTGAGAACGCTGAGTATCAGGAGGCCAAGGGTCGCATGAGGCGACTACATGATCAAGCAACGGGCATCAAAGAAAAACTCAAAGTCGTGATCGAAATCGAACCCAGCACCTCGAGTCTCATACAGATGGGTATGACGGTCATCCTCGAGCTCAACAATGGGACAAATAAAACCTTTTACATCGTCGGTCCCCAGGAGGCTGATCCTGTAAAAGGGAAGCTCTCCTACAAGTCTCCGCTGGGATCCAGGCTTATGGGAAGGTCTGTTGGGGAGACGATCGAACTCGTAACTCCAATGGGATCCACAACGTATCGGATCGTCGAAGTCCGCTGACCATTGACAAAGTTCCGTTTTTTCACTAGGTTTAGTCCATATGACAGTCTCGATCCGACTCTTGAGCTCGCTCCTGCTAGTACTTTTTTTGCTTTTCGGTACAGGAACCGCGGCTTTTGCGCATGGGTTTGTGGTGAATTTCCTCCCCACAAACCTCTCTTCATGGAATACGTACGGTTCACCCAGCGTAAGTTCGTCACAAGTGACGCTTCAAGGAACTGACCGCGAGTGGGTCTACATTGATATCGATGCAGAACACATTGACGAGGCCTATATTGTTTTGGCTGCTTATGTTGATAAGGTTGACACCCGATCTGGTCTCTCTATATCCGATAAGGCGCGTTCTGGGAATCCGTATTTGTACGCGTACTATCTTGATCAAAATGGAAAAATTTTAAAGTATCTCACAGGAGCGGAGATGATGAGTACAACCCGTCCAGAATCTGACCATGTCGTGTACGGTATCTTCCCAACGATTTCAGGAACTAAATCAATTCGTGTCTTCCTCAAACAGAGTTCAGTGCAGAACATCACGAACTCAGGTGTGGATGTGAGCTTTGTCAGACCGATTCTTCTGGAAGCAAATAACAAGAAAGAAGCTCATACTCTTGTCCGTGACTTTGCAAAACAGCTCTTCTTCTTTCGATAAAGAAAAATGACTGGGTCGTCCAGTCATTTTTCTAGGGATCAAGATCCTGGATAGATTCTCCAGCGATATAATCGGGTTCAAACAGGTAGAGGTCGATGAATGACTTGTAGATCGCGCCCACCTCGCGGATTTTAAAAGGAATTTGTTTTACATAGGGCTGGAGCGTGGCTGAAATTCCTGCACTTTGGATTCCAAACGACTCGCAGATCCAGATGGCGCGAGGGAGGTGGTACCCCTGCGTCACCAGAATCGCGTCTTCAATGCCCCAAAGCTCATGGGCGCGACGACAGGTGTCATAGGTCCGTCGCCCCGCGTAGTCGACGAAGATGAGTTCTTTGGGGACAGCGAATGCATCAATAAGGGTGTTCTTCATGACTTCGGGCTCATTGTAGTCCTCGGTTGGATTGTCTCCAGAGACCAGGAGCGCATTCACAAGCCCTCGTTCGTAGAGCTGTGAGGCGACTGTCAGGCGATCCATGAGGGCGTCCGATGGTGCCCCTTTGGCTGTGAGTCCCGCGCCGAACACAATGGCAACGGAGGTGGACTCCACGGAATCAAGAGAGATGTAAATCGAAGAACGCCCGTTTATCCAAACAAGGATTAGCGGAAGAAAGGAGAGAAGAATGAGAAGAATTGTTAAAAATTGTGGTACTCTGTACTTAGTCATGAATGAATTTTATGTCACGAAGTGAACTTGAACAAGAAGAATTTTACGGCCTCGGTATTGCCCCAACTTTGTTGGAGCGCATTGAAAGTCTTGGATTTAAACATCCAACACCGATTCAACACAAAGCGATCCCAGTCGCGTGTCGTGGAGAAGATGTTGTTGGAATTGCCCAGACAGGAACAGGAAAGACGCTTGCGTTTTCTGTACCCATGTTACAACAGATGTCTGCACGCGGAAAAAAGGGATTGATTTTACTTCCAACTCGGGAGTTGGCGATCCAGGTGTTAGAAACACTCACCAAATTGGCGAGTCCGCTCGGATTGCGCACAGCCCTTCTCATCGGTGGAACAAATCAAAATCCACAGATTAAGCAGCTTCGCGCAAAACCACATGTCATCATTGCGACCCCAGGTCGTCTCATTGATATGATGGAACAGAGACACGCAAACCTCGACCAGATTGGGGTACTCGTTTTGGATGAGGCCGATCGCATGCTCGACATGGGATTTGCACCACAGCTTAAGAAGATTCTGGCAAAGGTTCCGACCGATCGCCAAACCATGCTTTTTTCTGCCACGATGCCTGAACAGATTGCTCAGATTGCGAAGCAGTACATGAAGTCTCCTCTGCGTGTTGAAGTTGCGCCCGCGGGAACAACCGCTGAACGCGTCGAGCAAGAGATGTTTATCGTGGGGAAGAATGAAAAAGCTGAATTGCTGGAACGTCTTTTGAAAGAGTACAAGGGAACCATTCTTGTTTTTAGTCGCACCAAGCACGGAGCCAAGAAAATTGCCCGACAGATTCATGATTTGGGGCACACCGCTGCCGAGCTTCATTCAAACCGGTCACAGAGTCAACGACAAGAAGCGCTCAAGGGGTTTTCAAACGGGAAATACCGCGTGATGGTTGCAACGGATATTGCGGCTCGTGGAATTGACGTCAAGAATATTGAACTTGTGATCAACTACGATCTCCCTGATCAGCTGGAAGATTATGTGCATCGCATTGGTCGAACAGGTCGTGCGGGACGTTCTGGAAAGGCTATTTCATTTGCCGTTCCAGAGCAGAAGAACGACATTCTCCAGATTGAGAAGCTCATCAATGTCCGGTTGCCGGTAAAAACAAAGTCAGGAGAGTTGATTGAACGTAGACCCGATGCTCGACCAACAGGCTCCTATGGACCTGGTCCACGCGGTGGGCGTGGAGGCGGACGCGGAGGCGGTCGTGGGGGAAGAAGCGGCGGAGGACGAAGCGGAGGTCGCCAGGGTCGTGGTCAACGTTATCGATAAATGTAAACATCCGGCCAGGGGCCGGTTGTTTTCTTACCACCCAAATGCACTGTACACCTCGCCATGACGGATGTGATCGAAGGCCTGTTGATAGTAATCGATGACATCCTCGGGGAGATGGTCAAGCGGCATCCAACGCAGTTCGGCACACTTATCCTCCTCACAGTTTGTTGGCTCACCTTGCCAACGATGACACGTGAAAAAGAAGTCTAGTCGCTCATGGTCGCCGCAAAAACGATGCATCACATGTGCGAGCTGAAGATCCTCGTGGGCAAGATCGATCCCAACTTCCTCTCGGGCCTCTCGTTGCATCGCGCAGGTAAGTTCTTCCTCGCCGTCGACGTGTCCTGCTGGCAGTCCAAATTCCCCGTCCTTGTAGCCGGTGTTTTGTCGGCGAAGCAACAAAACCTCTCCGTGTTCATTTAGGAGGATGAGGTATACCGAGACAATCGCTCGGAATTGATCTTCCCAATGGGTCATATGGCTCCCATGTTACCATGCGACGAATGGATCAAAGAAGATGGGGTCAGGTTCGACTACCGACTATTTGATATACTATTCTCATATGGCCAGACCCCTTCGAGTTCTCTATCCAGGTGTTCTCTACCATATCATCGCAAGAGGAAATGCCAAACAACATATTTTTCTTGACGATAGAGACCGTCGAGGGTTTTTGAGCTGGCTTGAGGATGCGATGCGAGTTCATAATCTCGTCATACACGCTTACTGCCTCATGGATAATCACTTCCATCTTTTGGTCGAAACACCCGACGGCAACATCTCCACAACGATGCGCGATCTCAACGGCAATTACACCCAGTGGTTCAACACACGTCATAATCGCGTCGGCCATCTCTTCCAGGGTCGGTACAAAGCGTTTGTCATTGAGAAGGACGTCTATCTCCTGGCTGTGGCGCGCTACATCGTCCTCAACGCCGTTCGAGCTGGCTTTGTCGACCACCCTCGTCAATGGAAGTGGTGCAGCTACAATGCGACAGCCGGAATTTCCAAGGCACCAGAATGGTTAGAGACTGACTGGCTGCTGGGGACATTCTCG
>SXGR01162701.1_pt1 | contig 22301 bp, 15 predicted proteins | sample 3174711 | NCBI WGS metagenome assembly SXGR01 (sample SAMN11356860, study PRJNA531348) | freshwater metagenome | isolation source: freshwater sample F1-60 | place: China: Fuxian Lake, Yuxi | collected 2017-12-25 | reverse complement strand
GCAATACTGCTTTCGGCGTGGAGTTGATGCGCGGGATTTTTTTCGCGGCAAATCAATTGTGACGGTTGGAGCGATACCATTCAATTGTTTTCGCAAGACCTGTTTCGAATTCGACTTTTGCACGCCAACCCAAGAGTGAAGCGGCCCTTGAAACATCGAGGCAGCGTCGAGGTTGCCCATCTGGCTTGGAAGAATCCCAGCGTATTTCGCCTTTAAAACCAGACAGTTTTGCGATCAGCGCAACAAGGTTGCGTATTGAAATTTCTTGGCCAGTTCCAAGATTGATCGGATCTGGAGTATCAAGCACCTCTGCGGCACGAATGACTCCTTCGGCTGCGTCGTCAACATATAAAAATTCTCGACTCGCAGAACCAGTCCCCCAGCAATCGATATGAACAGCGGACTCATCAACCGCTTCCACGCATTTTTTGATGAGCGCTGGAATGACATGCGATGTGTTTGCATCAAAGTTGTCCCCAGGGCCATACAAATTCACGGGCAGCACATACGTTGATTTCAAACCATATTGTCGTTGATATCCATCGAGCATCACCATCGCCGCTTTCTTGGCAATGCCGTATGGCGCATTCGTCTCTTCGGGATAGCCGTTCCATAAATCGCTCTCTTTGAAAGGGACAGGCGTCATTTTTGGATATGCGCAGATGGTTCCGACTTGAACAAATTTTCCAAGGCCAGTCTGCCTTGCATGTTCGATCAGGTGAAGTGCCATTGCCATGTTGGCGAAAAAGTATCGCCCAGGATTGAGCATGTTGGCACCGATGCCGCCCACTTCCGCAGCAAGGTGGAAGACCACGTCTGGGCGCATTTGCGCATACATACGCGCGACGTCTGCTTCGCATGTCAAGTCGAAGTGTTCGCGTCGTGGGATGAGAATCTCGCGCGCCCCGCGTTCGCGCAATTTCTCGACAACGATGCTGCCCAGAAATCCAGCGCCACCAGTGACGACAATACGCGCCCCAGAGAATGGACTTGAAATGGTCGAGATCGTCATGGCGTATGAAAAGGTATCGACTTTCAAACTCTCCGCCGATAGACCAACGAAAATCTCGCAGATTCGTCTATCCTCCAATTCGTGAGATACGCACAATGAAGAAGGCAATCATCACTGGAATCACAGGACAAGACGGAAGTTATCTTGCGGAGCTTCTCCTTTCGAAGGGCTATGAAGTTCACGGAATCATCCGCCGCAGTTCCAGTTTCAACACCGAGCGTCTCGATCACATCTATCAAGACCCGCACGAACACGGCGCACGCCTGAAATTGCACTATGGCGATTTGACCGATGGGATCGGCCTGACCGAAGTCATCCGTAAGGCGAGTCCCGACGAGGTGTACAACCTTGGCGCGCAGAGTCATGTGCGAGTCAGTTTCGATCAGCCGGTTTATACCGTTGACACGGTCGCGACTGGAACAATTCGACTCTTGGAAGCGGTTCGTTCATTTCAAGAGCAGTCTGGGAAACACGTTCGTTTCTATCAAGCAAGTTCGAGCGAAATGTTTGGACAGGTGATGGAGATTCCTCAGAAAGAATCGACGCCGTTCTATCCTCGGTCGCCCTACGGATGCGCAAAGGCGTTTTCGCATTGGATCACCGTGAATTACCGCGAGAGTTATGGAATCCATGCGAGTTGTGGAATCTTGTTCAATCACGAAAGCCCCAGACGTGGCGAGACATTTGTGACACGCAAAATCACGCGGGCAGTTGGGCGAATCAAACTTGGGATGCAGAAGAAACTTTATCTTGGAAACCTCGATGCGATGCGCGATTGGGGATTCGCAGGTGAATATGTTGATGCGATGTGGCGAATGCTGCAGCAACCCAAGCCAGGCGATTTTGTGATTGCTACAGGGAAAATGATTTCAGTCCGCACATTCTGCGATCTCGCATTCGCTCGCCTTGGGCTGGATGCGAAAGATTTTGTTGAGATTGATCCGCGCTATTTCCGACCTGCGGAAGTTGAGCAATTGCTTGGAGATGCGTCGAAGGCGCAGCGAGAATTGAAATGGCAAGCAAAGTGCACCGTCGAAGAGCTGGCGGCGATGATGGTCGATACAGATTTAGAACTTGCACGGCGGGAAAAGACGCTTCGCGATGCGGGTCACGAATTGCCTGCATCAAGTGGGCACGATCAATGAGAATTTTACTTGCGATAGTTATCCTCTTTATTGGAGTGGAGATTTCCCTTGGAAAATCCCAGGTCGCAGCACCTCAGCAACCTCCTCAGCCGCAGCCATCAGCAAAATTCAATATTCTATTCGACGATATTCCAGATCCGAGTGTCGAACAGCGCACAAATGCTCTTGATGCCTCAAAGTATCTGATCATCTACCAAGGTTGCGATCCGCAGGCGTCATCAACTGGGCGTATTGACACGGAGGCTGTCTTAAAAGAGATCGCCAGAAAAATTGCGGGTGGCGTACCTAGGTGGGGCATGCTGGATTTTGAAGACCCGTTCACTTCAAATCTGCAGGCTGGAGTGGATTCACCAAAGTATCAGTCGACAATTCAATCGATGATTGCAACCATTCGAGTAGTCAAAGAGCGCTATCCCTATATTAAGTGGACCTATTACGGAACACCATTTTTGCCGTACTGGCTTGATGGAAAGAATTGGAGCAATGCGACGCCGGAGGCAAAGAAGGAACTCCTCGAACGGATTTACAAGATTTATGCTCCGCTTGTTGCTGAAGAGGATTGGGTCAGTCCGAGTGTCTATCCCGTCTATGACCCACTTATGTTTGAACCAAAAACCCCCGACGCAGTTCGAGAGAGTGGGCGAGCCTGGAGAATTTCGAGTGTTGGAATCGCCAAAATTCTTGCTGCTGGGAAGCCAGTCATTCCGACTATCAGTCCTTACTGGCAACCCAACGGAGTCGCAAAGGCTGGAACTATTGTGCCGCTGGTTCAATTTCTGGAAGATATGGTTGCTCCAATCGTCGGGGCTGGTGCGAATGGTGTCGCCCTCTGGTCCAGCGTCGGATACTGCATCGATTTAGCGATCGACGGCTTTGCCAAAAATATGCATCAAGAAGAAAATTTCGGCACGCGCGTTTGGCGTGATGCTTTCATTCAGGAATATCTCGAGAATCGTCCGCCTACAAATTGGGATGATCCAATGCTTCGTGCAACACTTCTTCGCAAAGCATCTCTCACTATTTTGGACTCTATTCGATCGATTCGACTTTTTCGAGCCAAGGATGTGAGTCAGTGAATAATGATTCTCTCGATTTCAAAGCACGAGCCGTGATCCACGATCAATCGGAGCAATCGAGTGTTTGAAGTTATTACGGTTGGCGTCTTCGCCGTTGCGTGCATTATGGGCGCTTTCAGTCCTGGTTGGGCGCTTGCACTTGTGATGTCTATGTATGCCTTCGAGCAGGCTCTTCAAGCATCATCTGGAATATTCCTACGCATCTTGCCACTTGCAAATGTTTGCGTTGCGGGCTCCGCTGGCTTTTGTGCATTCCGCTCTGTTTTCAGCCAAAATAAGCCATTTTTAGGCTATCTCACATCAGTTTGGATTGGTTTGATAGTGATTCTGATTTGGGCTGCCATTTCTTTATTTTGGACACCGGCATTTCAAGCGGCACTTGGATTGACAACATGGGGTTTGCCATACGTGATCTTATTTCTTTTCATATCGCCAATCTTGATCGACGATATCGTGGTGTTCGAAAAGTTTTTTCGGGCGTTTTTGATTTTGGGATCAATCATCTGCGCGATTATTTTGACGAATCCGAGTTTCACATTTTTGAGCGGTCGTCTTGGGGTCAATCTTGATGCCCTTGTTCGTACAAACCCACTTGCAATGGGAGAACTTGGCGGGACGCTTATGTTGGTTGCAGCTTTATTTCAATTGGGATTCAAATCTTTCTTCTTCAATATCCTTCGTATCGGTGCATTTTTCCTGGGTGCAATTCTCGCACTCCAGTCTGGTTCGCGAGGACAAATCGTGTTTGCCGTCCTCTTGTCTGTTGCCTTCTATCCACTCTCAACAAAGGTCAAAAATCTTTTGGGATTTCTAGGGACAAGCGTGGGACTGCTCATTCTCATTCCGTTAGTTTTAATTCTTGCCCAGAAAATTCTCGGAGCAGCGGAAATTCGGCGGTGGGACGCTGATGTCCTCGCTGGAGGAACGAATGTTCGAATCGCGAATGTCATGGATCTTATAAATGCATTCCTTCAATATCCAGTGGCGTGGTTCATAGGATTGGGATCCAACGCCTTCACCGCGATCAGCGCTGCAGGTTCAGAGCCTTATTCGCACGTGCTTTTTGTCGATGTCCTCACTGAACTTGGAATCCCGATGTTCGTTTTGCTTGGAATAATTCTTTCTATCACAGTACGTGACGCTCGATGGCTTTTTCGTCGATTCGCAAACGATCCCCTTGGTCGCGCAAGTGTTTCGGTTCTTCTTGCACTTTTGGCTTATCAAATCTTTCTCGTGAACAAGCAGGGGTATTTGTGGGCAGCAACAGCGTTTTATTTTTATGTGGTAGCGATAACGAGACTGCGATTGCGGACGGAATCCGCAGATGCCGAATCCGAAGTGTTTGTCGATGAAGATTCAACTTCGCAAACAGAACATACGGACGGCGTTTCATTCGACGAAGGGCACTTTGATTCAGAAACTCAACCGAGATAGATCTTATGTGTGGCATTTTTGGAATCATTTCTGCAAGTGGTATCGCTGACGCAGATCGGCGAATGCTTCGCAATCTTGCGGCAGCGCTTGTGCATCGTGGCCCCGATGGAGAGGGATTTGCAGAGTCAGATCATGTCGCAATCGGGATGCGCCGACTCGCAATCATCGATCTGACGGGTGGATGGCAGCCACTCTGGAACGAAGACAACTCAATCGCCCTTGTTGCAAATGGGGAAATTTATAACTTTGTTGAACTTCGCCGTGAACTCGAATTGCGTGGTCACCATTTCAGAACTGGTAGTGACTGCGAGACGATCATTCACTTATATGAGGAATATGGAGCGGACTGCGTTCATCACTTGCGTGGGATGTTTGCCTTCGCACTTCACGACCGCCGAAACAAAAAAGTGCTTATCGCTCGTGATCGGATCGGTGAGAAGCCGTTGTATCTCGCGTGGAGTGGAAACCGATTGGTCTTCGCGAGCGAGATGCGTGGTTTGATTGGATCTGGCGCAGTGCCATTCGTGATGGATCCTGGCGGAATCAATCAATATTTGCATTATGGATTTATCCCAGAGCCATTCACCGCTGTTCGTGGCGTGCGTAAGTTGTTTGGCGGTCACCTGCTTGAGATCAATTTGGATCCGTGGACTGTCAATGAGCGCTGCTGGTGGCGAATGGAAGATGCGCCACCAATTGACGCTGACCCAGCGACAACCATTCGCAATGTATTGGAAGGTATGTCTTCGCTCGTCGTGCGTTCGGATGTTCCCGTTGGAATTGCGCTTTCGGGCGGAGTTGATTCAAGCCTTGTGGCGATGATGGCAAAGGGTCAGTTGCATGACAGGATTACTGCATTCTCGATTGGCTATGACGGAGGCGCATGGCAGGACGAGACCAATCTTGCCAAAGAGTTCGCCGATCATGCTGGAATCGAGATGCATGTCCGGCACATGAAAACAGAAGAAGTGGCGGAAGGATTTGCGGATATCTGTTTTCGCCGTGATGATCCAACCGCAGACCTTTCGGGCTCAAGTTATTTCGCCGTGATGCAGATGGCGCGCGAACATGGCGTGCCAGTGATGCTGATGGGGCATGGTGGAGATGAATTGTTCTGGGGATACAAATGGATGCAAGATGCTGCAAGTCGTGCAGAAAAACGCGAAAAAATGTTGCGTGGCGAAGCTGGCATTTGGAACTATCTCAAGTTGACCAAACCACCAATCAGTTGGACTGGAGCGATCACTTGGCTTGAAAAAGGTGGTGGGATTTTGAGCGGTTGGAATGATTGGAAGACAGATCGAACTTCACATCGGCATCAATTGCCATACTGGGATCCTCATAGCACCTGGCATATCGCGGATGCAATGGGACCCGTTATTTTGGAATGTTGGGAAGAAGCTCGAATGACGGACCCAACCGCCATATGGCGCGGCGAGCATTTATTCCCGCGCACAGATATTTCGATCACAAAACTTGTGAGCGAAACATATCTCGCAGTCAATGGCATCGCTCAAGGTGACCGACTCAGTATGGCAACAAGTGTTGAAAGTCGCCTTCCTCTGGTTGACTATAAATTGATTGAGACGGTGATCGGTTTGCGAAAGGCTCGTTCTGATCATCATCTTCCAGCAAAAAAGTGGCTTCGCGATGCAACTCAAGATATTGTGCCGAAGTTTGTTTTTGAAAGGAAAAAGCGGGGTTTTACTCCGCCATGGCGGCGTTGGTACGAAGCGATTTTTAATCGGCATATCGAGGACCTTCGCAACGGAATTCTTGTCCAATCTGGAATCTTGAAACGCGGCGCATATGACGAGATTCGACGCACGACTGATCGACTTGGACGACCCTATCCGCTTCTCATCCATATGTTGGTGCTGGAATGTTGGGCCCAAGGGATGTCGCGAGCTGCGTCGAATGCTCCGCGCGGTCATTCAAGTACTGAGGCACATCGAAAAGTATGAGCGATCACTCGCAATCCGAGTCATCGGCTGGTCCTCGTAATCCACACACCGGACTGACTGCGACTGCGGCAAGCGGAACAGGATTCACTTCGACGCAGGCACTGTTGAACAAGATCGCCACGATGGTGGCGATGTGGGTGATCGCGCTTCGTTTGACGCCAGATGAATTCGGGATGGCCGCGCTGACACTTGCAGTCGGCGTTTTTCTGGTGTTTCTGCCTCCACTGACTGTCGGCGATGTGTTGGTCACTCATCGTCGGCGATTTGCACTCGTTGCACCAATCGCCTCGCGACTTGCAATGCAGGTCGGGATTGCAACAACTGTATTCATCGTTATCACCGCGCCGCTAATCGCATGGATCTATGACAAGTATCCAGCAGGGGTTTTGGTTGGCTTGTTGTTGGTTGTTGCATTTCGACCTGTTGGCGATGGACTGTGCACACTTCCCCTGTCTAAATTGCGATTGAATTTTCGGTATCGATCTATCGCGTTCATTGATGGCTCGATACAGTTCATCGCAACAATCGTCACAGTTACTTTGGCGTTTATGGGTTTCGGAGCTTTGGCTCTGGTTCTTCCTCAAATTATCGCAGTTTTTTTCAAAGCAGCTTTTTATCATTCATCCGCTCGTTCGTCTTGTGAGACTGATTCGACGAAGCGCCTTCATACGACGACGCAATGGATCTCCACTCGTGCACAACGACAAATCAGGCGAGAATTTTTCTTCGCCGCGACTGCGCAATATGTCCACAACATTCTCGTTTTGTTGCCAGTTCTGATCCTCGGCTACTTCTCCACGGAAATGCAAACCGGCCTCTACGCATTCGCTTTCACACTTTCTGCTCAGGCAAATGGATTGATCGCTTCTCAATTGGGCATTGTGCTTCAACCAATTTTTGGACGGCTCGCCAATGAGGCCGATCGTCAGATTGCGGCATTTCTGAGAGTGATCCGCACAATCGGCTCTCTTGCTGTACCGCTGACTCTTTTGCAGGCTGCGCTCGCAGCGCCACTCTTTGGTTTGATCTTCGAATCAAAGTGGGACGATGCGATACCCCTCTTCTCAGTGCTCAGCATTATGGAAGGATTTTATTTCGCAACCGCACCCACGATGTCGCTTCTACGTGCGCAGAGGAGATTCAAAACATATTTTGTGTGGCAAGCATCACAGTTTGTCCTTTCGGCGGTTGCGTACAGCTTGGCGGCTTCTCACTATGGCGCGATCGGCGTCGCTGTTTGTGCGGCAGTGCTTTGGGGCATCGGACTTCCCATCGCCGTATCGCTATGCATTCGAGGGGTGCAGGCAAATCGATGGACTGCAGTGATAGTCTTTCTCGCGCCATGGTGTACAGCAGCGCCAATGGCATTTCTCGCGTGGATCGCTTGGCATTTTCTGGAGCCATACGGCACCACGGGAAAACTCATCGCGCTCTTTGGCGTTGGCCCGATTGCTCTCGTGTGTGCATTATTCGCAACGCGATTCAGCCAGCCCAGTGTCTATGCTGAAATACAGCCAATTGTCATCGGAGTCCTGCGCCGAATTGCCCCGAAGAGATTTGCGAAATGATGACCTCCACCTTTTCGAGCATCAAAAGCCCTGCGCGTCCGCGTGTCGCGGTTGTCTATCACTTTTTCGCTCATTATCGAGAGCCGATCGTTGAACGCCTTGCGAGAAGTCAAGTTGCCGACTTTGTGTTCTTTGGTGACGACCACGACTATGAGAGCAGTATCAAGGCCGCGACATTCAGCAAGGAAGTCAAGTTCCAATCTTGTCCGACAAAGAAAATATTTCGCTCCGTGATGTGGCAATCCGGCGTTCTGCGACTTTCATTTTCCAATCAGTTTGACCAAATTATTTTTTTAGGAAATCCATTCTGGCTTGCGACATGGGTCGCTGCGATTGTCGCACGCTTGATGGGAAAGCGCGTGTTGTTCTGGAGTCACGGATTTCTTTCGCCGCCAAGCGGCGCGAAGGGGATGTTGCGACGTATGTTCTTTTGTCTCGCGCATACTCATTTGTTTTATGGTCGTTGGGCGAAGCAACACGCGATTTCGCTTGGATGGGACCCTAAAAACCTGCACGTTGTATCCAACAGCTTAAATTTGGAATCTCAGACATCCCAGAGGCGCAATGTGACGAATGAAGAAGTCACAGAGCTTCGCAAGAGTCTTTTTCGCGACCCATCACTTCCAGTCGCATTTTGTTCGTGCCGCTTGCAGCCTTCCAAGCGGCTCGATCTATTGATATCGGCGCTCGCTCTGTTGCGCACGAATGGTGTGGCCGTCAACGCGTTGATTGTTGGCGACGGACCTTGCCGGAGCGATTTGGAAAAACTCGCACGCGATTCTGCAATCGACGCCCACTTCACTGGCGAGTGCTATGACGACGCTCTTCTTGCCCGTTACATCAGCGCTTCAGACATCACTGTGTCGCCAGGTTTCGTTGGATTGACCGCAATCCACAGCATGACTTTTGGCGTACCGGTCATCTCTCACAGCACAATGGGCAAGCAAGCTCCAGAAGTTGAGGCGATCATTCCAGAGGTCACAGGCAATCTTTTCACGCTCGGGGATGTCGCCGATCTTGCTCGTGTGATCGGTTTATGGCTTCGTCGACACAAGGGGAGAGCCGAGACCAGCGCGGCCTGTATCGCAATCGTTGAAAGATTTTGGTCGCCCACATTCCAGCAGGAAGCCATCGAACGCGCTGTGATGGGCTATCCTGCTGACGACTTGTTCTTCTTTCGCGGTAAAAGCATGAGGAGTTTGGGCGAATGATTCGACAATTGATTGGTCGCGGAAGTCTTTTTCTTTTTCTTCGAGGGCGAGTGATGGCATGGCGCCGATTCCGCCATGGGCTGAAACATGTTCATCCAACATTTTATATGGGGCCAAATTGCTGGGTGGCTTCCGATCTTGTCGCAGGCCCATACTCATTCATGAATAATGATTGCATGATTCAGGCGCGAGTGGTGCTTGGTCGCTATGTACTTTTGGGACCTCGGGTTTCAATTGTCGGTGGAGACCATCAACCGAATCTGCCTGGCGTTCCAAATATCTTCAGTGGTCGGCCTGAAATTCTCGAAACAGTCATCGAAGACGATGCGTGGATTGGGCACGCCGCAATCCTTATGCAAGGCGTTCGCATTGGGAGGGGCGCAATTGTTGCGGCAGGCGCTGTGGTTGTTCGTGATGTTCCACCTTATGAAATTCATGGTGGTGTTCCAGCGAAGAAGATCAGTGAGCGATTTCCAGATCCCGCCGATCGTGCGCGTCACGAGGCAATGCTCGCGGGTCCGCTCATTCACGGGGAAATCGCTCGGCCTCAGTTGAATCAGTAAGGATTCAGCAAGAGGACACACATAAATCAGTTCGGTTGGAAGTTGCTTCGATCACAACTCCAACCGTCCATGTGTAACCTCCATACAGAAAGACTCGCTTTGGGCGAGAGCAAACTCATGTGCGGAATACTCGGATATTTTGGTCAGTTTGATCGTGCTGCACTCGCAGTAGGCCTGCATCTCATCTCACACCGCGGTCCAGATGATTCCGGCACGATGTTTGATGATGCGGCAAGTGTTGGGCTTGGGCATCGACGATTATCAATTCTCGATCTTTCGCCGCTTGGACATCAGCCGATGTCAAGTCCAGATGGCAAGGTGTGGCTCATCTTCAATGGCGAGATTTATAATTTTCCAGAACTACGCGCTGATTTGGAAGCGAAAGGACATCGTTTTCGTGGACATTCCGACACAGAGGTCTTGCTGCATCTCTATCTCGAAAGAGGCGAGGCGATGTTGCCAATGCTCAATGGAATCTTTGCATTTGGAATTTGGGACCAACGAAGTCAACAGATGTTTGTCGCACGCGATGCGATGGGTGTGAAGCCACTCTATTACGCAGCATCATCGCGCGGATTCGCGTTTGCAAGTGAAATCAAAGGGTTGCTCCCGCTCATCCCAGAAGCGCGCGAACTTGATGCTGTGGCACTTCATCGGTATCTCAGTTTTCTCTGGTGTCCAGGCGAAGGAACGCCTCTGAAGGCTGTGCGTAAAGTTTTGCCTGGTGAAGCGCTGATCCTTCGTGCCGGAAAAATTGAACGCAAGTGGATCTGGTATCAAACTCCGGTTTTTCGCGGTATCCAAGCTGATTTGGATGAAAAATCTGCTATTGAAGGCACCGTCTCGCACTTGCGCTCAGCTGTGAAGAGACAACTTATCGCGGATGTCCCAGTTGGAGCGTTCCTTTCAGGCGGCTTGGATTCAAGCGCAGTCGTCGCATTCGCACGAGAGCAGAATCCGAATCTGCGCTGCTTTACGATCGAAGCAAAGGGAGGGCATGATGTCGGAGAAACCGACGATCTTCCATATGCGCGTCGCGTTGCGAAGCATCTCGATGTCGCTCTCGATATTGTGGAAATTGATTCTTCGAAAATGGCAGGCGATCTTGAACGGATGATTGTTCAGCTCGATGAACCTCTCGCAGATCCTGCGCCGCTCAATGTTTTATACATCTCAAAACTTGCGCGCGAATCTGGAATGAAGGTCCTTCTCTCGGGCGCTGGCGGAGACGATTTATTCACTGGATATCGACGCCATGTCGCTGTGAATTATGAATCGCTGTGGAGTTGGATTCCATCTTCGTTGCGACGCGCCTTGGAAAGTGCGACCATAGGAATGGATATGCGAAATGCATCGAAGCGACGATTCGCAAAGTTGATGCGAGGCGCAGGCTTGGACGGAGATGCAAGACTCGCTAACTATTTTGTATGGGCACGTGAACCAGATTTGTTTCAGCTGTATTCACAAGATTTTCGTGCCGAAATAAGGCAAGCAAATGCGCTAGATCCCATGCTCGATTTTCTTCGACCACTTCCAAGCTCGGTTGGCAAGCTCGATCGCATGCTTGCACTCGAACAGGAATTTTTCCTTGCAGATCACAACCTTCCATACACCGACAAGATGTCTATGGCTGTTGGCCTTGAAGCACGCGTTCCATTTCTTGATCTTGAACTTGTCGAGTTCGCCGCACGCATACCGATGCCGATGAAACAGCGCGGTCGAGAAGGAAAGTGGATTTTGAAAAAAGCAATGGAGCCTTTCCTTCCAAGCGATGTGATTTATCGTCCAAAGTCTGGTTTCACTGCGCCTTTGCGTCGTTGGATGCGTCATGATCTCAAGCCCTTGCTTGGCGATCTCCTCTCGGCTCGATCGATCACTCAAAGAGGATTGTTTGATGCAAGTGCGATCCAACGACTGATCGAGGCGAACGATTCAGGTCGAGTGGATGCGAGTTATACCTTGCTTTCCCTGCTTGGAATCGAGATTTGGTGTAGGAATTATGTCGATAGAAGTTCAACAGTATTTCCCATGTGAGAAAAAAGTGGAAGATAGCAAGCAACAAGTATTTGAATTTTGGAACGCGGGTTCGTGTGGAGAAGATCTCTATCTTACGAGCACCAAGAGGAGTGGATACGAAGATCAGGCGAGGTCTCGCTATAAATTAGAGCCATACATTTTAGAATTTGCAAAATTTGAGCTATCGAAAGGCAAACGCGTTCTAGAAATTGGTGTTGGCCTCGGTGCGGATCATCAACTATTCGCCGAAGCTGGCGCAATTCTTACTGGTGTTGATTTGACCAAGCGTGCGATTGAGAATACGAAGAATCGATTTGACACTTTTAAATTGCAATCGTCGCTTTCGGTGGGGGATGCGGAAAACCTTTCATTTTCAGATGAAACATTCGATATTGTTTATTCGTGGGGAGTGCTTCACCACAGTCCAAATACGCCTCGCGCGATTAGTGAAGTTCTGAGAGTTCTGAAGCCTGGGGGTACGGCAAGAATTATGATCTATTCGAAGTGGAGCATCGTGGGCATCATGCTTTGGATTCGATACGCGCTGATGAAATTTCGTCCGTGGATGACGATCACGGAAATGTACAGTCGATATTTGGAAAGCCCTGGAACGAAGGCCTATACCATCGCGGAAGCTCAAATTCTGATGAAATCATTCACCGATAGAAAAATTTGGACGGTATTAACTCATGGCGACCTACTTGATTCCGCAGCAGGTCAGCGACACACTGGGCCACTTTTGAATCTCGCTCGAAGGATCTGGCCTCGTTGGATCATTCGTACATTCTTCCCAACATCTGGACTTTTTATGTTGATTGAGGCTCGAAAACCCGTATGAAACAAATTCTGCAATCTCTCAAGACTGGAGCAACAGAAGTTGCCGATGTTCCTTGCCCCGCTGCGAAGCGTGGGCACTTGTTGATCCAAACTTCTCGGACACTCGTCTCGGTCGGAACAGAGCGAATGATGGTGGATTTCGGAAAGGCCGGTTGGATCGAGAAGGCGCGTCAACAACCAGACAAAGTTCGAATGGTGCTTGACAAGATGAAGACTGACGGGATTATGCCAACGGTTGAAGCCGTTTTTAATAAGTTGGATCAACCACTCCCGCTTGGTTATTGCAACGTCGGAACAGTCGTCGCAGTCGGCGCTGGTGTTGTTGGATTTGAAATCGGCGATCGAGTTGCTTCGAATGGAAAGCATGCCGAAATGGTTTGCGTTCCAGTCAACCTTTGCGCGAAAGTGCCGACGCAAGTTTCCGATGAGGAAGCAGCTTTCACAGTTCTTGGAGCGATCGCGCTTCAAGGGATTCGCCTTGTGCAACCAACCCTCGGCGAAGCCGTGGTGGTGACTGGTATGGGATTGATCGGTATCGTGACAACTCAATTATTGCGCGCGCACGGTTGTCGCGTTCTTGGAATTGACCTTGATCCCAAGAAGCTTGAAATTGCGCGGAAATTTGGCGCAGAAACCGTCGATCTATCTGCAGGGCAAGACCCAGTTGCAGCTGCGGAGCAATTTTCTCGTGGCCGTGGCGTTGATGCAGTCATCGTGACCGCGGCCACGAAGAGCAACGAGCCGATGCATCAGGCGGCGTTGATGTGCCGTAAGCGTGGACGAATCGTTCTCGTCGGCGTGACTGGGTTGGAACTGTCGCGTGACGATTTCTTCAAGAAGGAAATTACATTTCAAGTTTCTTGTTCATATGGCCCAGGCCGATATGACCCAAACTATGAAGAAAAAGGTCAGGACTATCCAGTTGGATATGTTCGCTGGACTGAGCAGCGCAACCTTGAAGCGGTTCTTGACATGATGTCGGATGGTCGACTTGAAGTGAAATCACTCATCACGCATCGTTATGAAATTCAGAACGCGGAGCAAGCGTATGAAGTCGTCGGTGGCTCCGAACCTTCGCTTGGAATTGTGCTGGAGTATCCCTCCTCAAAGGTGAATGCCACCGAACATGTTCAACAAACCGTGCAATTTGCCCATCCCACGCGCGGTGATGCTCGAACTTCAATCAGTTTCATCGGCGCAGGAAACTATGCCACGGCTGTCTTGATCAAGGCGTTCAAAGAGTCAGGCGCACACTTACGCAGCATCGCTTCCAGCGCGGGAGTAAGCGGTGTGCATGCAGGTCGCAAGTTTGGCTTCGAAGAAACCACAACCGATACGAACAGCCTATTCGCAGACTCCAAATCCAATGCGATTGTCATCACAACTCGGCATGACAGTCACGCCGGATTCGTTCTTCAGTCGATCGCGAGTGGCAAGCATGTGTTTGCCGAGAAGCCGCTCTGCTTGAATTTGGAAGAATTGACACAAATAGAAAATGCAACAGAATCCGCACAAATCAAGACGCTCTTAATGGTCGGCTTCAATCGACGTTTCGCCCCCCAAGTGCAACGGATCAAAGAACTTCTTAGGGCTGTGAATGGACCGAAAGCATTTGTGATGACTGTGAATGCTGGCGCAATTCCTGCTGATCACTGGACTCAAGATGGTGAGCAGGGTGGAGGTCGCATTATCGGCGAAGGATGTCACTTCATCGACCTTCTTCGCTTTCTTGCGGGATCTCCGATCGAGTCGCACACATCCGCTGCGATGAAATCCGCAACGGGAGACACCGTCACAATCTCACTGAAATTTTCCGATGGCTCTCTTGGAACGATTCATTACTTTGCCAATGGCAGCAAGGCGTTTCCTAAAGAGCGTCTGGAAGTTTTCGCTGGCGGCGCTGTCTTGCAACTCGATAATTTTCGAAGGCTTCAAGGATTTGCTTGGAAGGGATTCAGCAAGATGAACTTGTGGAAACAAGACAAAGGTCAGCGAGCATGCGCCGCGGCGTTCGTTCGTGCGGTCAACGAAGGCGGAGCGCCACCGATTCCACTTCAAGAAATTATCGAAGTTGCCAGAGTGAGCATCGAAATTGCGGATTCAAATAGATGAGTAAAGTCACAAATCCCATCGTCGACATCATTGCTGGCGCACGCCCTAATTTTATGAAGATCGCGCCGATTATTCGTGCGATCGAAGCCAGCAAGGCAAGGGGCGGTCGTCTGAGTTACAGGCTCATCCATACAGGACAGCATTACGACGCCAAGATGTCGGGTGATTTCTTCACACAGCTTGGCATTCCAGCACCGCACTTCAATCTCGAAGTTGGTTCTGGAACGCAGGCGGAGCAAACAGCAACCATTATGACTCGTTACGAGAAATTATTGCTGGAAAAACGAAGCGAACTCTGCCTCGTCGTGGGCGATGTCACCTCGACGATGGCATGTGCGATCGCAGCGCAGAAACTCTGCGTGCCCGTTGCGCATGTCGAAGGTGGCATTCGCTCTGGTGATTGGACGATGCCCGAAGAGATCAATCGAATGGTGACGGATTCGATCACGAATTACTTTTTCACGACGAGTGAAGTCGCCAATGCGAACTTGCGCCGATCTGGAGTTGCGGACGATCGCATCTTTTTCGTCGGCAATACGATGATCGACACATTGCTTGCCAATATGTCTCGTTTGCAACCGCCAGCTTTCTGGAATGAACTTGGCCTTGTCGAGAAGAAATACATCGTGCTCACGCTGCATCGGCCCAACAATGTCGATGGAGAAAACACTCTCGCGGCAATGCTTCAGGCCGTTGGTGTTGGAGCACGAGGGTTGCCTGTGATCTTCCCTGTCCACCCACGAACTGCAAAGACCTTGAAGTCAATCGAAGGACTTTCAAATAATTTCCACTTCGTAGATCCTCAACCATATTTGGAGTTCAACTATCTCGTAAAGAATGCGATGGCTGTGATTACCGATTCGGGTGGAATCACCGAAGAAACCACGGTGATGGGCGTGCCGTGCATGACGCTTCGCAATTCGACCGAACGACCAGAGACCGTGACGATGGGAACAAATGCGTTGCTGGGAACTAATCCAGCTGCGCTAGCACCTGCGATGGACGAACTTTTTGCGGGAAAATGGAAGCGTGGAACGATTCCACCACTTTGGGATGGCAAGACTGGCGAGCGGATTGTCGCAATCTTGGACAAGATGCTCGCTCACTAAATTCACAGTGCGCTCTACTCTTTCACGAGTGGCATCTCTCACGCAATACTGGCACACGCTTCGGCATCTTCGCCCGATGCAGCTGTACGGGCGAATCTGGTTTCGATTCGCGCGTCCACAAATCAATTTACGCCCCGCGCCAACACGAAGACGCGGTGTTGGAGTTTGGACAACTCCGATCGAGAAACCAAGGAGTATCACAGCGCCATCGACAGCAAAGTTCTTGAATGAGTCTCGAGAGATCAGTTCGCCCACATCTTGGAATAATTCCTCGTACGGAAAATTATGGTTGTACAACTTGCATTACTTCGATGATCTCTGTGGCGCTTCGTCATCGGAGAAATCCAAGTTGCAAGAGCGTCTTATTCTTCGGTGGGTCGAAGAAAATCCGCCTGCGGTCGGAAACGGATGGGAGCCATATCCAACATCACTTCGAATTGTGAATTGGATCAAATGGGCGAAGGCTGGGAATACGCTGCCAGAAAGTGCAGTGCAAAGTCTTGCGGTTCAGGTTCGATGGCTTTCTAAACGAGTCGAGCATCATCTGCTGGCAAATCATCTATTTGTGAATGCAAAGGCGCTCGCAATTGCCGGAATGTTTTTTGAAGGTCCTGAAGCGGAGAGATGGCTTCAGAAGGGCTTGGAAATATTGTCTCGCGAAATTCCAGAACAGATTCTTGCAGATGGCGGGCATTTCGAGCGCAGTCCGATGTATCACGCGATTATTTTGGAGGACATGTTGGATCTCATCAATGCGGCTTTGTCGTGGCCGGAATGCGTGCCAGCCAAGAGCGTTGAACATTGGAAAAAAATCGCCAGTGGAATGTTGGTGTGGCTTGCGGGGCTCGTTCATCCTGATGGCGATGTTTCGTTCTTCAACGATTCCGCGTTCGCAATCGCCCCGACGCTTTCAGAGATTCGTGCGTACGCGAATCGATTGCAAATCCGATGCGGCGATGAGGTCAATGAGAGGCTTCATTGGTTTCAGTCATCGGGTTATGCCCGCGCAGAATGTGGTCCCGCAGTATTGATTGCAGATATCGCGCCTGTTGGTCCCGATTACCAACCAGGTCATGCGCATGCCGACACGCTTTCCTTCGAACTTTCGCTGCACGGCCAGCGCACAATTGTCAATTCTGGAACATCAACCTATATAACAGGTTGCCGTCGCACGCACGAGCGATCAACAGCCGCGCACAACACTCTCGAGATCGACGGATGCGATTCAAGCGAAGTTTGGGGTGGTTTTCGAGTCGCTCGTCGCGCCCGCATTGTTGAAAGCGCCTGCGAAATGAACGGTGCGTCCATCACAATTACAGCAGCACATGACGGATATCGCCGACTTTCTGGGAAGCCAATTCATCATCGTCAATGGCAACTTGCTTCTGATCGTCTCACTATCACCGACACGATCCGCGGAGAGTTCAGATCCGCTATCGCGCGCATCCATCTGCACCCAATGGTCAAAAAGATATCGCCAGATGCTGTAAAACTGCCAAGCGGTACGCAGTTATCCTTCGCCGTTCATGGAGGTCGTTTACAAATCAATTCATCGAAGTGGTATCCCGAGTTCGGTATTGAGCGGGAAAACTTGTGCGTCGAATTGACAATGACCGATCCTAAAATGACATTGGAATTGCTCTGGACTTGAAATGCACATTCTTTTTCTGACAGACAACTTTCCTCCCGAGGTGAATGCGCCCGCCTCGCGAACCTTTGAACATTGTCGTGAATGGGTCAAGCACGGCCAACGGGTGACTGTGATCACGGGCGCGCCTAATTTTCCCAAAGGAAAAGTTTTTGATGGTTACAAGAACAAGCTCTGGCAGACCGAACAGATGGATGGCATCCGCGTCATCCGAGTGTGGACATACATCACAGCGAATGAGGGATTCCAGCGCCGCGTATTGGATTACATCAGTTATATGGTGAGCGCAGTCATCGCGGCGTTCTTCGTCGGCAAGGTTGACATTGTCATTGGAACATCGCCGCAGTTTTTCACGGCGGTCGCGGCATGGATTGTCAGCGTGTACAAGCGCCGTCCGTTTATTTTCGAGTTGCGCGACCTCTGGCCGGAATCGATCCGTGTTGTCGGCGCGATGAAAGATTCGTGGGCGTTGCGAATGCTCGAGAGACTTGAGTTATTTTTGTATCGCCGTGCTTTTCGCATCATCTCGGTTACGCACGCGTTTAAGAAAAATCTCATCTCGCGGGGAATCAAAGCGAACAAGATTCATGTCGTCACAAACGGTGTCGATATCTCTCGATTTATTCCCCAAACGCGCGACCCTGCGCTCGTGAAGGAAATTGGATTCGAGGGGCGATTTATCGCTGGCTATATCGGTACGCACGGACTCGCTCATGCGCTTGAAACCTTGCTCGAAGCGGCACACGCAGCACAAAATCAAGGTGATGAATCAATCGGATTCGTCTTTCTTGGTGATGGAGCGCGCAAGGCCGAACTGAAGGCGAAAGCGCAAGAACTCGGCTTGCGCAATGTTCGTTTCGTGGATTCAGTCGCGAAGGATGAAGTGCCTCGATATTGGGCGCTTCTCGATGTTGCGATCATTCATCTCCGTCGGACGCCGCTCTTCGAAACTGTGATTCCATCGAAACTTTTTGAATGTATGGGTATGGGGATTCCCGTGTTGCACGGCGTTGCCGGCGAATCCGCTGAAATCGTCATAAATGATCAAGTTGGGATTCCATTTGTGCCTGAAGATGCGGGTGAATTACTCTCCTCACTTCGTCGATTGCAGAACGACAAGGATCTCTATTCGCGACTGCGCGAAAATTGCTTGCAGGCCGCTAAGAAATATGACCGAACGACACTCGCGCTGAAGATGCTTGAGGCGCTTCGTGGAATCAAGATATTGCTTCTCAATCAAGCGTTCTGGCCAGACGTTGCGGCGACGGCACAGCATGCGGACGATCTCGCGCGCTATCTCACCGCGCATGGCGACGATGTTTCGGTGGTTGCAAGTCGTTCAATTTATGGTGAGCGAGGTTCGTCGCTTCCCAAGCGCGACAATCACGACGGAATCGAAATCTACCGCGTCGGGTTGCAGTTGTTTGGAAAACGTGGAATCACTCCGCGCATCTTCGACTTCACGCTGTTCTACCTCGCTGCCGCATGGCGTTGCCTCATTCTGTCTCGACACGATGTGGTGATTTGTTTCACGACACCACCATTTATCGCATTGGTCGGCGTGTTGCTGAAATGGAGCAAGGGAACGCGCTTGGTCTATTGGACGATGGACCTCTATCCAGAGGTCGCGGGTGCGGCGGGCGTGATGAAGCGCGGCACCTTAATTTGGAGCGTCTTCAGTTGGATCGATCGTTTGTGTCTGCGCAATAGTGACCGTGTCGTCGCACTAGGCCATTGCATGAAGGAAAAAGTCATCGCAAAGGGCGCATTGCTCAAGACCATCCGAACGATTTGTGTTTGGAGTGGCGCTGAAAATTTTCCGACGCGCGCGCGGATGGATAATCCCCTTCGCAAGGAGTGGAATATCGGCGAGCGCTTCACCATTCTGTATGTGGGAAATTTCGGACTCGGTCACGACATGGAAGCCATCGCAGGTGCGGTCGAGCAGTTCAAAAATGAGGACGACATTCGGTGGCTCTTTATTGGCGAAGGTAAAACGAAATCCATTCTTGAAGAGCGGGTTCGCGCATGCGGCGCCAAGAATGTCACAATCAGCGGGTATCAGACTCGCGATCAATTGTCCGACGTGCTTGATGTCGGCGATGCACATCTTGTCACGCTCTTGCCAGGCTGGGAAGGATTGATTCTTCCCAGCAAATTTTTCAGCATCCTTGCGGCCGAAAAACCCGTTCTTTGGGTCGGGCCGCGCGAGAGTGAATGCGGAACCATCTTGCGCGAAAATGAATGCGGCTTCGAGATGGCATCAGGTGATTCAAAATCACTCACTGAAAAAATTCGATTCTTAATGGCACATCCAACTGAAGTTCGAGAGATGGGCAAGCGTGGACGCGCGGCATATGAAGCGAAATATTCATCGCAGCGTGCATGCGAGCACTGGCGCCAAGTGCTCATTGATGTGACTCAGACGCATCGATGACGGGAGTAGAAATTGAATCTGGCTTATGACTTTTTTGCCACAAATTCGCATATTTTTCGCCGAATCTGCGAAAAATAACTTGCCTTCATTTTCGCGAAGACAAATCCCGCCCATCCATCAAGGATGCCGAGTTTCCAAACCCAAGAATAGAAAAAATACGATGGAGCCAACCACCAACGCGTCAGACTCTCATATTTTCTGCGCTGAATCGCGGTGAAATGTGCCATTGCCTCTGGAGTCTCTCGCAGTTTCACATATCGCCGCGCTTCCCATGAGGCATATTCCTTATGTCTTGCGATGTATGCATCAAGTCCTTTGAAATCTTGATGATCGACCAAAGTTTTCAGCTGCCCGATGGTCCCTTCCAAAATCGGATGCTCGTGAACTTCCATATCAAGTGCGCTCCATCCATCCTCGTCGATGCGTTCATACAAACCGCTTCCGACTCGAAAAAGAGGAAGCTTGATCTGTGGCACGCCATACTTCAGTTTTTTGCCAAGAAAGTAATTTGAATAGACAACGCGAAATCCAACATGCGTCGTCATCGCCAACGCGCGCGCAAGTTCGTCGACAAACTCGTCCGTCAAATACTCGTCAGCATCGAGAAAAAAAACCCAAGGGGTTGTTGGGGGGTGATTGATCAAGAACCAATTTCGCTTTTTTGGAAAATGGCCATCCCAACGGAATGCCACAAAATCGCATCCGTGCTCTTGCGATATCTCCCGTGTTCGGTCGGTGCTACCAGAATCGACCACGACAATCTTGTCGAATCGCTTCAATCGATCCAGGCAACGCGCAAGATTGCGTTCCTCGTTCTTGACAGGGATGACCACCGTGACAGGTAATCGCAACGCAGGCATATCGCAACGCTATACGATTGCGTTTGTGCCTTCACTCTCTCTCCATAACACCCTCGCCCGTCAGACCGAAACCTTCACGCCCATCGATGCCGCGGGGCGAAAGGTCACTTTCTATTCCTGTGGCCCAACGGTCTATGACGACGCGCATGTTGGCAACTTCCGCTCGTTTCTCAACGCCGATGTGTTGCGCCGCACTTTGGAACTCATCGGATATCGCGTCCGTCATGTGATGAATATCACCGATGTCGGCCACATGACCGACGATGCGGATGCTGATGGCGGTGGCGAAGACAAGATGGCAGTTGCTGGACGGCGCATTGCCGAGGCGAAGAAATCGGGAAAACTTCCAGCTGGCGCAGATATCGATCCGCGTGATCCGCTCGCCATCGCGGACTTCTATGCCAACCGATTCATCGAAGATGCGCGGACGCTTGGCTTGAAAGTCGCGCAGGAATTCGCGACAGACTCAACACTGATGCCGCGTCCGACGCAGTGCATCCCGCAGATGATCACACTTGTGGAAAAACTCATCGCGCGCAATCACGCCTATGTCGCAGGCGATGGCGTGGTCTATTTCGATATTCGATCCTTTCCTTCTTATGGCAAACTCTCCGGCAATACGCTTGACGCACTCCGCGAAGGCGCGGGAGAACGCGTGTCCGCAAACAATCAATCTTTCAAGCGTCATCCGGCGGATTTCATGTTGTGGAAACCCGACGCGGCGCACGTGATGAAATGGGACTCGCCTTGGGGCGAGGGATATCCAGGATGGCATCTCGAATGCAGCGCGATGGCGGCCGCATTTCTTGGCGAAGAGATCGATCTGCACTCCGGCGGCGAGGACAATATTTTTCCGCACCACGAATGCGAGATCGCCCAAAGTTGCTGCGGATATGGACACACATCTTTTTCGCGCGTTTGGTTTCACACCCGGCATCTCGTCGTTGAAGGCGAAAAAATGTCCAAGTCCAAGGGAAATTTTTTCACTGTGCGAGATGTTCTCGCGCGCGAGATCACCCCCGCGGCGCTGCGGTTGGAACTCATTCGCACGCATTACCGCACGAATGCAAATTTCACTTGGCAGGGGTTGAAAGATTGCCAGCGTCAAATTGATCGTTGGACGCGAGCGCACACTGCGCTGATCAAGCAAGCCGCAACCAATCCCGCAGAATCCAGCGCAATCCCCGGACCATTCCAACGCGCTGTCGAACAATTCACTTCGGCAATGTGCGATGACTTGAATGTTGCGCGCGCGATCGCGGCGATCAATACTGCCGTGAGTGAATCTCCAGAAGGCGCTGCGCAAAAT
>SXGR01323544.1_pt1 | contig 22307 bp, 9 predicted proteins | sample 3174711 | NCBI WGS metagenome assembly SXGR01 (sample SAMN11356860, study PRJNA531348) | freshwater metagenome | isolation source: freshwater sample F1-60 | place: China: Fuxian Lake, Yuxi | collected 2017-12-25 | reverse complement strand
GCGCGGCCATCGACCAGAACCTCGAGGTCGGTCCGGTGTCGGTGCCCCTCAATGTGGGGCTCGGCACTGCGGAGGTTCCCTACTTCTCCGTGTCCGGGTCGGTGTCGGTCACCATCGCCCAGGTGGTCCACCTGTCGGGTTCGGCCAGCTTCAGCAGATTCGTCGATCCGACACACCAGACCGCCGGCTTCGTGGTGGGGATCCACAACGTCGCGGGCAACGCTGGAAGCGAGGACTATTCCGTCAGCGAGGGCAGGCTCGGGTTGGTCTTTGTCTCGGATTCGCAGTCGGGCGCACCCCTCGGCTACGCCCTGGATGCCAGCATCCGGGGTCGCGCCACTGGGAATGTGGCTTCCGCCGAAGTGGGTATCCGGGTCCGAAGGAACACCACGACGCTACCGATCGACATCGGTGTCCCAATCGGTGCGACCCCCTTTGTGATTCAGTTCACGGAGGACGAGGTCGCCACGGCCTCGACCGGGCCCTTCGCACGGTTCGAGGTCGAGAACGCCGTGATCCGGATCGGCACCTGGGTCCTCGAGGGGACCTACGAGCCGATGTCGACATCGCCCGATGGCATCTCCACGACCCGGGTGATCGATGCGAGTGTGGCGTTCGGGGATCCGCAGATCTTCCGGATCCAGGCCAAGGAATTCATCTACAAGACCTATGCTCAGGGCCGGACGCTCGGAGGGGTGCATTACGAGGGTGGAGTCCAACAGGTCCAGATCACCGAAGGGAGGATCGACATCAGCGACATTGTCAGTCTCGAGGGCACCTTCAGCCTGGTCTGGGGGAAGGCTGGTGGCACGGGTTCGGACCATGTGACGCTCTCCTTCGCGGGGGTCAGCGTCGTGGTCCGGAAGACGGACGGGAGCAACTGGCTCGAGGTGTCTGGCAATGGGCAGTTCACCTACGCCGAAGGCTCGGGCTTGTCCCTCGACCGCTTCGAGGTGATCGGCTTCGAGCTTCTCGATGACGGAGCCGGAACGTCCGACCCAGTGGATCCCCAACCCCCCTCCTATGACGAGGCCTTCGATCCGGCGACCGGCGAACTTTTGAATCCCGAGGCGATGATCCCTCAGGGCCTGAAGCTCGGGCCAGTGACCCTCAGCAATCCGTCGCTTAAGTTTGAGAACCTAGACCTTTCCCTCACCTCGGAGGGACTGATCCGGCTCAACGTCGACATCGTGGTCGACGTGGGTGGCGCCGAGGTGCGTGGCAGCCAGGATCTCGGCCTGACGATCACCGATTCGGCGGATGCCGATTCCTTTGGGGTCAGGGGCGTGTTCAGCCTGGAGGTCGATCTGGATCCCGCGAAGGACCTGGCACCGGCTCGATGGGGGCTGGTGGGATTCCAGCTGGTGGCGGACTACACCCGTGCGGACCTCGGAGGACTGATCTCCTTCGAGTCCTCCGGGATGCGGCTCGATCTCGGGGCCAGGCCGGACCAGCCGCTGCTGGCGTTCCGGAGCGCCACGGTGATCGTGCATGCGGGTGCGCTGCAGATCTCGGGCAGCGCGGAGAACTTCGCCATCCTGGGCAGCGGCGTCTTCCATGCGGGGACGGATTTCGGGGTCCGCCTCGCGGTGGTGCCGGGTGCCGGCAGCGACCTCGGCATGCCGTCGTGGATGCCCGTGCGGATCGAGACGCTCGGGATCCGATGGCGCTCGATCAACGAGGCGCCGCTCGATTTCGTCCTGACCCTCTCGGCCTCGGTGGAACGGATCGAGGGACTCCCCGGAGCCTCCTTCAGCGGGTTCATCAATGGCCTCGAAGTCGACATCGGCCTCCTGCAGCAGGGGCGCTTCCCGATCATCGCGCTGGGCGGCATCGGCGTGACGATCGAGGCCGAGGCCTTTGGTGGGAAAATCCAGGGTGGACTGGTGGGCGGACTGGTGCGTCTCGGGAGCGACGGCCAACGGATCGCGCCCAACGCCCCGGCCAACACGCCGGTGGCGGACCGGATCCTCTACCTCGGGGTCGTTGGCGGATTCGAGGTGGCGGGACTCGCCGGCTTCTCGATCCGATTCGCCATCTCCGAGCTGGGCCCCCTGGGCGTCCTGGTCTCCGTCAACAGCCCGGTGGGCATCCCGATCGATCCGACGCTGACGACCGGACTGGCCATCGGGAGCTTCTCGGCGGGGGTGGACTTCTACAGCACGCTGCCATCCATCACGACTGCGGAGGAGCTCCGTAATCCGTCGCTCAGCGGCCGGCAGGTCGTCAGCGCCGACCAGTGGGCGGACGTGATCGAGGAACAGGTGGCCTCGCAATACCGGGCGATCCGGGCCAACCCCGCGCTCGGTGGGTTCTTCTCGGCCTTCTCCGCTCCAATGGTGATCACGGGGGCGGGACGCCTCTTCACCAACTACCTGAGCCCATCGGCCTTCAACGCCGACCTCGAAATCCGGATCAGCACTGATGGAAAGTTCCTTGCGATTGGGACGTTCAACTTCCTCGCCGACAGCGTGAGTGTGGCGGGTCGTCTGTATGGCGATCTGACCCGCATCGCGAAGGGTGAGGGACGGTTCCTGTTCCTCGTGACGATCCCGGATCAGCTTCAGTTGCTGGAATACGGCGGAGGGGTTGAATTCGGGTTCCGCGATGCCTCCGGGGCGGAGGTGAGCTTTGGAAAAACCGTCACCCCGACTCCAGGAGGTGCGGGTGTGGCTCCGGCCCTCGAGGTCGAATTGGCGACACCCGATCCCGTGCGTGCGCTCGACATCGTCCAGTGGTCCCGAGGTCGGACGCTCGGTCTGCGGCTGGTGTCGGTCGGTGGCGCCACCCTCGGGTCGCTCGCCTGGAACGGGGTTCCCGATGGGGTGACCCTGACCGGGCCGGACGGCATGCAGGTGTCCCTCGGGGCCCCGGTGGAGATCCGGGAGGGCGTCGCCACCTTCCGCCTCCCGGAGGGGTTCCAGATCCGGGCAGGAGCCCATCGCGTCGTGGTGTCCGACCGGGCCTTCCGGAACCTCGACAGCGTGACGTCGACGGGTCTGACCCGGGAATTCATGGTCCATGGCGCCCGAGCGGCCCTGACAGGCTCCATCCTCCGGGACGGGATGGATGTATCGGTGCTCAACCGGGAACGGTGGATCGACCTCGTCCTGACCCCAACCGTCGGAGGAACGATCGATACCGAGGCGCTTCTTGCGGCACGCGATTCGATCTGGATGTCGGTCGGCGGCAACCGTCTCACTCTTTCCACCGATGCCAAACCGCTTCCGGGTGGCACGTTCCGGTTCAGGTTGGCGGAAGGGGTCCAGGTTCCCGTGGGCGAGCACCAGATCGTCCTCTCTGCCGGGGCCATCCGCGATTCGACCGGCCATGCCAACATCGAGACCGTCATCCCCATCCGCGTCGAGGGTGTTCGGGTGACCCTGTTGGGGAGCGTCGGAGGCAATCTCCCGGTGGATGCACTGAACCGCCAGGGTTATCTCGACGTGCAGTTCACCCCGACCCATGGGGGCGCTCTCCAGGCGTCCACAGTCCTGGATCCCGATCCTGAGTGGATGATCGGTGGCGCTGCGGCCGCGGGTGTGACCGTCCTCCAGTCCGGGGTCGAGGCGCTGGGCAACGACGTGTTCCGTTACCGCTTCGAGGGCCGCTTCGTCGAGGGTCCGCTCCGCTTCGAGGTCCTCGGTGGTTCGGTCCAGGACAACCAGGGACACCAGAACGTCGCGACCTTGGCGGAGTTTCGTGTGGAGGGGTTGCGGGCCGTCCTGGTGGAGCCCGGACCGACGACAACGCTCTCCGCCTCGGCGATCCAGTCTGCCGGACGCCTCCGGTTCCGGTTCGACTCGCCCTTCGGCGCCGGACTCGACATGGCGACGATTCTCGATGCGGCTCCCGAGGTGGTGCTGACGGGCTCGGCGTCGTCAGGGGTGGTGTTGGATGGGGTCGGCCGGCGGGTGGAGGTCGATGGGCAGTCCTACATCGAGTACGCCTTCTCGGGCACCTTTGGCCCGGGTGAGGTCGGTGTGCAGCTCCTGGCGGGCAGCTGGGCCGACACGGCCGGCAATCTTGGGCTGGCCTCCGTGTCCGGCTTCACAGTCGCGGTCGAGGCCTCGACGTTCTTCATTCGCCTCACCGGGTTCGTCGCCCTCAACGCGGCGGGATTCGCTCCGGACCTCGATGGCGACGGGGTGCCGGATCCGCTGCTCCGGGTCCGCGGTGAGATGAGCCTTGAATTCCTGAAGGCGGGCGACGGCGGGGTGTCCCGGATGACTCTCGCGGTGGGCGGCAGCACCGAGGTGATTGGGCTGGGCTTCGTGGGGGCGGCATCCGGCGGCTTCACCGTGGCCTTCGACGGGTCGGCTGGAGGCGACGGATGGTTTGGCGGAGGCTTCCCGGCAGTCTGGGGCGGACTCCGACTGAGGGTCGGACTCGGTCCCGTCGCGGCGAAGGTCGGGCTGGTCGTCGAGGGTCAGACGACGATCCAGATCAACTCGACCGCCCAGGATCGGACCCTCGAGCTGAACCTCCCGGGGGCCTCCGCGCCCGAGGTTCTGACGCTCCGGGCCCGCTCCTTCAGCCTCGGCGGCTCCGGACGCATCGTGATCGCGGACGTCCTCCGGATCACCGGTTCGTTTGCCCTCGAGATCGGGTCCGAATCAGCCTCGCTGAGCCTTGACGGGCGTGCGGATCTGGCCCTCGGCGAGATGACCGTACTGGGCCGGGTCCAATGGCTGTACGGCGAGGGTGTCTTCGGTGTCCTGACGTCGGCAAGCCTCGTCGAAAACCCCGGATTCCGCCTTCAGGGGACCTTCCAGATCGAGATCAACACCACCTCGGCAGCCCGTGAGATCCCGCTGCTGATGGTGGACGAGAACGGCCGTGTGACCGGGACCCGCCCGGGAACGATCGAGGCCAAGGTGGTGAGGATCGAGTTTGGAGGCACCCTGACGGTTGTCGGCTTCGTCGACCTCGTGGGTTCTGCCCAGATCGCAGTGAGTCAGGATGCCGCCTCGCTGTCGCTGGTGATGGATCTCGACCTCAAATCGCTGGGACGGCACCGCGTCACCGCGGAGGCCGTGATCCGGAGGGAGGGCGATGGCACCCGCATCTTCGCGATGCGCTCGAGCGTGGACCTCGATCTGCGGCTGGGTGAGGGGATTCGAATGGCGGGCCTGGGCGACATCCGCATCAATACCTCACGGGTCGCCGAGTACGCGGGTGTGGCGGCGGGCACCACGCTGATCGACCTGTCTGGCACCCTCAAGGTGCTGGGTATCAACGGCGCCATGCAGGGGCGGTTCGTCTCGGTCGACGGGGTGTTCTCGCTCGAATTCGGGGCGGGGCTCGACTTCTTCCAGATCGCCACGGTCAACGTCGAGGGAGTGGTCCGTTCCGATGGCACCTTCCGGTTTGCGGGCTCGGCACAGGTCGTCTTCTCGATCGAGATCGCGAAGCTGACCGGAACGCTCGCGATGGAGGTCACCGATACTTCCTTCGCCATGACGGTCCAAGGCGGGCTCTACCTCCGCAATCCCTTCGAAGATCTGTTTGGGGATCCCTGGGTGATCCTCTCCGGTGTGGAAGGTGATATCCACCTCGCTGAGATGGGGGCCCGCCTCGATCTCACCGTCGAGGTCCTGGGACGGCCATTCGCCCTGAGTTTTACCTGGGGTGTCGCTCCGTCCGGACGCGGAACCGAGATGCCCCGGTTTGACGCTGGCTCAGTCGTTGCCATCTCCCTCGGTGAAGGCCAGGGACTCCTCGATCCACTGGTCCGCATGGACCACCGCCTCGCGTCGTCGACGTCCCTCGCGTTCGCTCCGCCATTGGGCCAGCCGGATCGCCCAGACCGCCGCGAAATCCGCCAGTGGCAGCCGATGGCTCAGGGCGCCTGACAGCGCCTCGAGCAGGGGATGCGGCAGGTTCTGTCGGAGCAGCTCATCCTCGAGGCTGGCCCAGGCCACGGAGCTTCCCGGATCACCCTGACGGGCGCTTCGACCGAACAACTGGCGATCGACGCGTCCAGACCCATGGCGCTCGGTCGCGATGACATGGAGTCCACCGAGCAGGGCCACGTCGGGACCCAGTCGGATGTCCGTTCCGCGTCCGGCCATGTTCGTGGCGATCGTGATCCGGTCGCGCTCGCCCGCCCGGGCGATCACCCGTGCCTCCTCCCGGTGGTGCACGGCGTTCAGCAGCTGGAACGGCAGTCCTGCCTCCTCAAGCCGGGCGGCCACCTCCTCGCTCGCGGCGACGCTCCGGGTGCCGACGAGAATCGGTCGGCCCGTGGCATGCACGGATCGGATCTCGTCGATCACCGACTCCCATCGGTCCTTTGAACGGGGGAATACCCGGTCGGCCCCCTGGCGACGTTGGGACGGACGATGGGTGGGGATGGGGAGGACGGGCAGCCGGTAGACGTGCCAGAGCTCGGCCGCGGTCTCGCGACACGTCCCGGACATGCCGGCGAGGCGGCCATAGAGGCGGAAGAACCGCTGGAAGCTGATCCGGGCGAGCGTCTCGGTTGGCGGGGTCAGCTCAAGTCCCTCCTTGGCCTCGATCGCCTGGTGCAACCCCTGGCGCCAGGACCGCTGCGGCATTGGACGTCCCGTGGCCTCGTCGACGATCACGATCTGTCGGTCGAGGACCACGTACTGCCGCCCGGGCTGGTAGAACTCCCGCGCGACAAGCGCCTGTCGGATCCATTCCCCACGCCGTTCGGGGGATCGCCAGAGTCCCGACAGGCCTCCGCCCATCCGCGCCACCGCCTCCTCGCCCGCATCCGTGAGGCGCAGCTCCCGACGGGCGGTATCGACACCGTAATGCACGTCGCGGACGAGTTCCGACGCCAGGTCACGGGCGTGAAGCACGGTCGCGGTCAGTCCCGGGTGAGCCTTTGGGGCCGACAGGATCAGTGGTGTCACCGCCTCGTCGATCAGAACGCTGTCGGCCTCGTCCACCAGCGCCGCATGGAGACCCCGGAGCACCGCGGGACCCCGGGCTTGTCCCCGGGAATCCCGCAACGTGTCGCGGAGGAAGTCCGCCGCGACCTCCTTACTGGTGACATAGGTGATGTCCGCGCCATAGGCGCGGCGGCGTTCCTCGGACGACATCGGTCCTGTCACCCACGCCACCTCGAGCCCGCAGTCCCGGTACAGCGGCGCGAGGTCCCTGGCATCGCGTTCCACGAGGTAGTCGTTGACGGTGACGACATGACAGGGGCGTCCGGACCAGGCCCAGACGATGGCGGTCAGCGCGGCCGTCAGGGTCTTCCCCTCGCCGGTGGCCATCTCGATGAGACAACCGGCATTGAGGGCAAGGGCCCCTTGAAGCTGCTCCAGGACCGGATGGAGTCCGAGGCGACGTCGGGCACTTTCGCGGATTGCGGCAAGGGCTTCCGTCAGCGCGCTCCGACCGGGATGGCCTCCACGACGCACGGCCTCCCGGAGTTCGGAGATCCGTTCCCGGAGCTGGGCGTCCTCCAGGGTCCGGAATCGGAGGTGGAACCGGTCGACTGACTCGGCTGCGACCCGGAATTCCATACCGATCTTGCGACGTCGGCGATGGCGGCCGATCCACGCGTCGGCCCAGGCGTCGAGTCCGCGGGGCAGCGGCCTGAGGGGCCTGCGGAACCGCTGGCGCTGGAGATCCGTCGGGGTGTTCACACCTGATGGCGGCGTTGCAGGAGCTGTCGCAGCGACCGGATCCAGCGGCGCAGCAGAGGTTCATCAGGCAGGTCGAACCGGATCACGCCGGATCGACCCTGTCGCAACGACAGTCCTTCGGGCGCGGTGAGCGGGGCCCGGACCTCGAAGAAGGGTTCGAGGGCCGCCCGACCCTCAGGGTCCGAGGTGGACACCGCCACCGATCCGCCTCCCAGCCAGCCCAGCGCCGCGGAGGGAAGCTGTTGACGGTCGGCCGGGAGGATCTGGAGGTCTCGGATGCCGAGGACCCGGCCGGAATCTCCTCGGAGACGGACCTCGGCGTGTCCCGATGGGGAGGCGAACAGACGGTCGGCTTCCTCCTGGGGGACGACCGCCCGAAAGCGGAACCCACGGTCGTCAATCACGGTGCCCAGCGGGCTGCCCCGACTGAGCCATCGGCCACGGATCTCCTCGGGGTTCGGGAGCGACCAGACGCCCTCGTGGGGAGAGAGAACCACGAGCCGGGCACGGTCCCGTTCCAGCTGCTCCAGCCGGGCCCGGATGGAGTCCCGGACCGACTCGAGGGGCTTGAGGTTTGGGATCGCCTCCTGGAGCGCCTGTCGGATCCGCGCCTCGGTCTCCTCCAGCTCCGCCCGGGCCGCCCGTTCCCGGAGATCCAGCTCCGTGTTCCGGAGCTCAGCGATCGGCTGGCCGGCTCCGACACGTTCTCCGGGCTGGGCCAACCAGCGGACCAGCTCGCCGTCGATCCCGGTGTGCATGGCGCTCCAGTGCTGGCTCTCGACCAGTCCCGGGGCCCGGAAATGGTGGGGTCGGGGAACCATCGCGAGGACGGTGAGGACGCCTCCTGCGAGGAGGGCGGTGACCCCGGTGGCCCGGAGTCTGCGTCGGTTCAGTCGGGGTGAGGTGGCCAGATGCAGTCCAAGCCGGACCAGCGGGGTGAGGGCCCAGACGACGGCAGCGATCGCGGCGAGGGCCAGGCCCAGCGAGAAGAATCGGTCGGACAGGAGCAGGAGCAGTCCGCCAAAGACCACGACCCGGTACACGCCGCTGCCCAGGGCGTAGGCGGCCAATGCCCAGGCCTCGCCGGGGGTCTTGGCCGGGCCAGTCTCGCCCACGACGCCGAACAGGGTCCGCTCCACCATCACCCGCAGCTGCAGCTGGGCCCGGGCGGCGAGGTTGGGGATGCCGAGGAGATCGGAGAGGATGTAGTAGCCGTCGAACCGGAGCAGTGGGTTCAGGTTGAAGACGAGGGTCGAGACCGAGGCCACGAACATCACGTTGTAGGCGATGGCGTGGACCACACCGGGGGCGGTCCGGGACCACACCGCGACCGCGACGGCGGCGACGGCCAGCTCGACGATCATTCCAGCCCCGCCGACGAGCACCCGCTTCCAGCGTTCCCGGAATCCCCAGGCCGCGGTCGCATCGACGTAGGGCATCGGCGTGAAGAGCATCAGCATCACACCCATCGCATGGACCTCCCCTCCGAAGCGTCGGCAGCAGTAGGCGTGGCCGAGTTCGTGCAGGATCTTCAACCCGATCATCGACGCGTACAGCAGGACGAGGTTGTCGGGGGCCAGCAGTCCCTGGGCCTGGTCACGGAGCGCGTCGGCCTGGCCGATCGCGGTGAACATCCCCCAGCCCACCACCAGGACCCACAGCAGCGCCCCCCAGCGGCTGAACAGCGGACCGACGACAGGGAGCGTGCGGACCAGAAAGCGGTCGGGATCCACGAGGGGAATCTGGGCGAACAGGATGTTGGCGAGGCGGGAACGTAGGATCTGGCGGCGGGACGCCTCGCCCCTGCGGAGGAGTTCCTCGGTGTCGGCGGCCCCCCGATACTGCAGCAGGTTCGCCCGGTAGAGCTGCCCGAGCAGCTGGATCACCGCTTCCTGTCCTGGTGCCGTCTCCGGATGGCGCTCGAGGCATTCCTGCCAGAGTTCTTCGACGGTGCGGCGTCCATCGAGCCGCGCGACAACCTCATGCGCCTCGGGTCCGATCCGGAAGAACTGGTGGCTGTAGGGGTGGCTCAGGACGTAGCCCAGCTCGCCTCGATGCCGCTGGCGCTGGATCCGGATGTCGGGTCGGAGGGCCGGATGCTCCGAGGCGATGCGGTGCCACGACTCGCTGAAGGTGGAGGAGGTGTCGGACACGGGTCACCACCAGAGGTAGAGGCGCAGGGCGTCGATCGCGCGGTGGGTGAGGATCCACCCCAGCGTGCGCCGTCCGGCGTCGAGCTTGCAGACGCCGGTCATGCCCGGCCGCCACCATCCGGGCACGGTCCCTTCGGGAATGCCGCGTCCGCGAAACACACTGCCGGTCTCGCGTGACTGGGCCTCGGGTTCGACCTGTTCCACCCGGAACCCGAACCGCTCGTGGGGACGCGACACGAAGGCGATCTCGCCGACGGGGGCGGTGGGCAGGTCGGGCAGATCGGCCTCGGGGACCTCCCATTCGATGAAGAGGGGGCGAAGCCTCGCGACCCGGAACAGGGCCTCGCCCTGCTGCACCGGGGCACCGAGCCGCTCGGTGAGGTCGCCCTCCACGACGACGGCGTCGAAGGGGGATCGGACGCTGGCCTGGGCGAGGCGGTGTCGGACCAGGGCCAGCCGTGCGGCGGCCTGTTCGGCCTGGGCCTGGGCAATGCGCATCTCGGCGGGATTCCGGTTCGCACGCGCTTTGTCGGCCTCCCGGAGGTGTCGGGTCTGGTCCGCCACCGCCGCGGCCTCCTCGAGCACCAGAGCATCGGTGTCCAGCGACAGCACCACCGCCCCGTGGGTGACTTCGTCTCCGGGACGTCCCGTCACGGTCCGGATGTGGCCCTGGAACGGCGCGGTGAGGACGGCGACCTCCTCGCTGCGGATCCGGAAGGTGCCCTCGATGCGATGGGGGAAGATGGGGAGGAGGAGGGTGACGAGTCCGACTGCGCCCAGAAGAGCGAGAAGCTTTGCCGCGGTGTGTTCGGGCCCGAGCAGACGGCCGGCGGACTCACGACCGTTCCGAAGCAGGCGTGCTCCCCACCACGGAGAGGCCCGGTGGAGCGTCGAGAGACGGCGGACCACGGCATCGGCAACATCGCGCAGGCCCTGCAGCGCCGGAGCCTCCAGGGGAGCGCCCGATCGTTCGCAGGTCAGCACCGCCAGCGGTTGGCCGTCGATCCGGAGCGGGACCGAGGCCAGGTGTTCAAGGTGCTGGTTCCGGGCGTGGCGACCGTGGACCCGCGAGACCGATCGGCTGCCCGACGGTGGCGGCCAGAGGATCTCGTCGTCCTGGTCGAGACATTCCTCCATCGCCTGCTCCAGCCCGATCACCGCGGCCATCCGGGGATCAAACCGCTCGGTGCGGCTCATCGCCTTCAGCCGGACGGCACCACCCTCGAGCCAGCCGAGGCTGACACGGTCGCACCCCAATCGTTCGGCGAGAGCATTCACGAGGGTCAGGGCCGCGCCCCGGAAGTCCTGCTGGGAATCGATCCGCAGGGCGAGGTCGAGGACGGTCTTTGACGCCTCCCCGGTACCGGAACGGGTCGTTGCGGATCCGGACCCGTTGCGGTGGGCGAGGTAGAGGGTGGGGACGTCGGACGCCCAGCGCAGGGCGTCGACGGTGTCCTGCGCCCGGGACGGCGTGGACTCGGTCAGGAGTCCCACGGCGACGAGGCGGTCGGCCGATCCGGGAAGAGGTAGTCGGACGGCAACGGCGCGGTGGGCGGTGTCCGGGGACACCCCGACCCCGAGAACCGTCTCGGCACAAGGGGCGGAGGCGCAGGCCGAGGCGAGAGTCGGGACGGCGTTCTGGAACGGCGTGGAAAGGGATCCCAGTGGGGTCTCGCTGGTCCAGTCGGCCAGGCGTCTCAGGCGTGCCGCGGGTTCGTCGGACGCGAGGAGCAGCACGAGGCGCTGGGCACCGGCGAGGCGGGCGAGGACCTGGGTGTAGCGGGGCCAGAACTCGGCCGGGGAGCCATCGAATCGCCTCAGGGCGCTCAGCTCGGCCAGGATCGGATCCGGGGTTCGGGTGGCATCCATGGGCGACATCATCCACGCGGTCCGGTCACCTGCAGGCGGGCCGCCGTGCCGGGGCGGAGGTGTCCCGACGGGTTCTCGAACTCCGCCTTGATCCGGAGCAGTCCGCTCGCGGCATCCACGATGGGCGACAGATAGACGAGTGTCCCGGACAGGTCCGCCGAGGCATTGGTGCCATCGACATGAAGCCGGACGGGCTGGCCAACCTTGAGATCCTGGGCGGCCAGGGGCTCGACATGTCCGACGAACACGATCCGGCGGGTGTCGACGACCCGCAGCACGGGTTGCTGGTCCTCGCAGCGCTCGCCCAGGTCCTTGAACACCTGGACCACCCGGCCCCCGATCGGGCAGCGCAGCTGTCGGCGCCGCACCACCGCGAGGGCCAGCTCATGCTCCACCCGGGCGATCTCGGCCTCGTTGCGCTTCTTCTCGAGTTCCTCGCGGCTGACGGAGATGGCCTTGCGCTCGGCGAGGGTGGTGAGCCGCTGGAGCTCTGCCGTGGCATGGTCGCGAAGGAGTTTCCGCCGCTGCACCTCGAGGTCTTCGAGCGTGTTCTCGAGGGTGATCAGGACCTGGTCGGCCTCGACGGCATCGCCTTCCTCTACGGACCGGCTGCCGACGACGCCGACGACGGGAAAGGCGAGGGTGAGGTCCTGGATGGGTTCGGTGATGCCGGGGATCCCGGCAGGCTGGGTAGTCTCGGCAGCGGGCGTGAAGCTGGCGATTGGGAGCAGGACCAGGGCGAGGAGCCGGATCAGCACCGTGGGGCGTTGGCTGGAATGGGGGCTCTGGGTCATGGAAGCGGGGGTGCGGGCGGGGAGCATCACGGGGCGGGGTTGATGAGGGTTTCGAGGGCCTTCTCCCGCAGCTTGGTATCCGTGGCCTGGGATGGGGGGAGTCCCTTGAGGATCTGGCGTTCGGTCCGTTGGCGTGTCTCCGCGGCCACCACCTCGGCGTCGCGGGATTCGAGGAGCGTGCCGCGGACGACCTCGAGCTCGATCCAGGCCTTGCGCTCCATCACGCGGTTCTCCACGAGGGCCACCTCGGCCTGGTGCAGGCGCTCCTCCGTCTCGAGCAGCGTCCGGGCGTCGATGCCCCCGACGTCGAGCCGCTCCATCTCGGCGTCGAGGAGGGTTCGCTGATATTCGATGACCGAGGCCGCGTTGGTCATGCCCGCCCGGTGGAGCTGGATCTTGCGGAGGGCGCCCTGGATGCCGTTGTAGACCTGGGTCTCGGACTCCTTGAGCCCGGTGATCGCCCTCATCTTGGCCAGACGGGCCGCGGCGAGATCATTCCGTTCCTTCGTGTTGCCGAGCGGCATACGGAGCTCGAGTCCGACCGACCACGCCGGGTACTCGCCCGTGGCCGATTGGGTGAGCGAGTCCCCGGGTCCGCCCGAGAGACCATTGAGGCCGAAGCTGCCCTTGAGGTCGAGCTGGGGCAGGCGTTGGTTGCGGGTGTAGGCGACCCGCAGGCCCTCCTGCTCGACCCGCTGCTGGCTGATGAGGTAGTCGGGGTTCTTGCGGAAGGCGTCCTCGAAGTTGTCGAGGAGCGTGCGGGGATCCTCGACGAGGTCCGGCGTGTCGGCCGCCCGGGGCAGGGGCTGGCTGGGGTCGAGTGCCTGGGAGTAGAGCCCGCTGAGCCGGCTAGCGAAATCGAAGGCCCCCTGTGTGGACTGGTCGAGGCGTGCAGTCCGGAACCCGAGTCCTGCCCACGCCTCGAGCACCTCGATCTGGGGACTCTTGCCCACGGCTACCCGCTCCTGCTTGTCGGCGAGGATCTTCCCGGCGATCGCGACCGACTTCGTTCCGAGCCGGACCTGTTCCTGGGCGAGGAAGAGGTCCCAATAGGCCGCTTCGGCGCTGGCGAGGACCAGGAGGGTCTGGCGTCGGTATTGCTGGAAGGCGATCTGCGACGCCATCGCGGCGATCCGGATTCGGGCTAGGGTGGGGGTCGGACCGAAGTTCTTGAGGAGGGGCTGGCTGAGGTTCACCCCGAGGAAGGTGGAGTACTGGTTGCCGACGAGGCTGTCCGGACTGGCCTGTGGCGCCCCGATATTGTTGTTGAGCTGTCGCAGGGCGTAGCCGGTGCGGACCTTGGTGCCCGAGCCGAGGAGGTTCTCGATGCCGGCGTTGTAGAGGGTATTCTGCTCCAGGAACACCGGGCTCGCGAACAGTCCGAGCTGCGCGGCATCGAGACGGGTGTTGGGTCGCTGGTTGTCGATGTAGTCGATCCCGCCCACCGCGACGGGGTCGAAGATGCCCTTCTCGGCCTTGGCCAGACGCTGGGACACCTCCGACTCCAGGAGCTGCATCTGGATCGTCTCGTTGCGCTCGAGGACGAGGCGCCGGAAATCCGCCAGGTGGAGGTCTGCCCGGGGGGTGTTCGTGATGGCGCTGAAGGCGGGGCCTGGGGACTGGGCGTCGGCAGTCATCACCCTCCCGAGGCCAAGCCACGCGATCATCCAGAGGATCGATCTGGCAGAGCAGCGGAGGATTTTGGCCTGGGACTCGGGGCGTGTCACGAGCGCCAACCCTTCCCATGCCCTGTCTCCAGATCAACCGGAACCTGACCCGTCCGCCGACCGGGGCGCCAGGAAGCCAAGGACCGAAGGATCCTGTCAGGACGTTTGCGACCCATGAGCCGCGCTTGGCCGCCGGCTCACAGCGTCACTACGACCTTGCCGAACTGGGTGCCGGACTGGAGGAGATCGAACGCGGCGCCGACCTGGTCGAGAGGGAACGTATGGCTGACCGTGGGGTGGATGGCCTTGCTGTTGACCAGGTCCAGCATCGCCGCGAAGTCGGCCGGGCTGCCCATGGTGGTGCCCATCAGGCTGAGCTGCTTCCAGAAGATCTTGCGCATCGGAATCTCATGGGGATTCCCCCGGGTGGCACCGAAGAAGACGATGCGACCGCCCGGGGCCGCGATGTCCATCAAGTCACCAAACCCGGGGCCGCCGGCGCTGTCGATGATCACGTCGAAGGGTCCGTAGTGGTCCCCGAATTCCTTGGCCCAGCTGGAGACGTTGTACAGGGCGCCGTGACGCGCCCCGAGCTGCTTGGCACGATCGAGCTTCGCCACGCTGCCGGAGGTGACGAACGGGACCGCGCCGATCGCCACGGCGAATTGGAGGGCGAAGAGTCCGGTGCCGGCGCCGACACCGGTGATCAGGACCTTCTCGTGGGCCTGGAGGCGTGCCCGGACACAGACGGCCCGGTAGGCGGTCAGACCCGCCAGGGGCAGGGCGGCGGCCTCGTGCCAGTTCAGGTGCGACGGCTTCGGGGCGAGCTGGGACACGGGGACGGCCACGTATTCCGCCAGGGTGCCGTCCCTCGGCATGCCGAGGATGGTGAACCGGGGTTCCTGGGCCGACTCATGATGTCCCCAGTCAAACGAAGGGTTGATGACCACCTCGCGGTCGATCCAAGAGGCCTCCACCCCAGGGCCCACCTCGGCGACGTAGCCGGCACCATCGGATCCCGGGATGACCGGGAAGTGGAGTCCAGGATACTGCCCACCGCGGATCCACAGGTCCCGGTGGTTCAGCGCCGCAGCCTGGATCCGAACCAGCGCCTCTCCGGCGCGAGGGGTGGGTTTGGCGACGTCATCGATCTCTAGGGATCCCTGGGCGCGGAACACGGCGGCCTTCATGCGACCCCAATGAGACGGACCGGGGGACGCTGAGGCAAGGGAAGTTCAGGGTCTTCAGCGGTAGGAGAGGCCGTCATGGAGGGGCGGGCGTGATGCCCGCCGTTCGATGGGTGATGCAGTGCCCTGTATCACGGGTCGCAGGAGCGCCCACCCTGCGAGGCAGTGCCGATCGGTGGGGACGGCCAGCGGGTATGGTGTCGTGGGTTGAGTCCCTCTGCCCTCCGGAAAACCAAGGATAACCTAAACAAAAACCCGCATCCTCGCGTGGAGGATGCGGGTGGATTCGGGGATTCCTCTGGATCACCAGGCCTTGGCCACGCCCGGCATCGGGATCTCGTAATTCCCATCGGCGTCAGGCAACGCCTTCATCTTGGCGTTCCAAGAGAGCTCGTCGGGGAAGTAGCTGAGCTGGGACTTCAGACCCTCGTCCCAGGTGATCTCCTTGCCGGAGTAGGTGGCCATGCGGCCCAGGATCGATGTCATGGTGGAGTGGGCTCCGTAGAAGCCCTCGTTGTACGGGGTGTTCTTGCGGATCGCCTCGAACAGGTCGTCGTGCTCCTGCTGGTAGGGATCGACCGACTTGCCGCGATAGCGCCACTCCTGGCCTCCGGTGGGGCGGATGAGCTTGCTGCCGACGGCGCTGGAGCCCTTGGTGCCGATGGCGTGCTCGTTCACCTCGCTCCAGCATCCGGGCTGATGACGGCACTGGCTGAAGCAGATGCTGCCGTCGGGGTAGGTGAACTCCACCATGTGGTGGTCATAGATCTGGCCGTACCGCTTGTCGGTCAGGACCTGACGTCCGCCCATTCCGCGGGCCTTCACCGGATGGGCGTTCTTGACCCAGTTGGCGACGTCGAGGTTGTGGATGTGCTGCTCGGCGATGTGGTCACCGCAGAGCCATACAAAATAGTACCAGTTGCGCATCTGGTACTCCATCTCAGTCTGGTCGGGCTTGCGCGGGTTGACCCAGACGCCCGCGTCGTTCCAGTAGACGCGCTGGGCGGTGATGTCGCCGATGTCGCCGTCCTGGAGCTTCTTGATGGTCTCGATGTAGCCGGGGTCGTGATGGCGCTGGAGGCCGACACCGACCTTGAGGCCCTTGCGGTTGGCCTCCTCGGCGGCGGCGAGGAACTGCCGGACACCGGGGGCGTCGGTCGCGACCGGCTTCTCGGCGAAGACGTGCTTGCCCTGCTTGATGGCCTCGGCGAACTGCATCGGACGGAATCCGGGAGGCGTGGCGAGGATGACGACGTCGGCGGCGGAGATCGCATCCTTGTAGCCCTCGAAGCCGACGAACTGGCGTTCCTTGGGGACATCGACCTGGGAGCCCTTGGCCTCCTTGAGACCGTTGAGGGCCCCCTGGAGACGGTCGGGGAAGGCGTCGGCCATGGCGACGAGCTTCGTGCCCGGGACGCTGAGGGCCTGGGCGGCGGCGCCGGATCCGCGGCCGCCGCAGCCGACAAGCGCGATCTTGAGCGTGTCGCTGCCCTGGGCGAAGGCGAAGCGGCTGGCCGACAGGGCGCCGGCGGTCGCGACGGTGGAGGACGAGATGAAACGACGCCGGGTGACCGGCATGATGTTCGAGGTGGGATTCATGAGAATGGACGGATTCGGAGGGTCGACGTGAGGGCACTCGCCCGGATTCAAACCAGCCGGACCACGTTTGGGATGAGGGGAGGGTGAACCGACCGGACTCTGGTCGGCAAGCGTGGAGCCATTCCGACCGAACGCGCGAAACTTGGCCTCGAACCCGACAGGTGCACGGGGCATCGTCGGTCGACACCGATTCATCAATCCCGTGGAGTCTGCGAGTCCCCCCCGGTCCTTCAGTCCTTCAGTGATATCCATGTCTCCCCTAAAGGATCTCCCAACCGGTCTCCGTGAATGCTGTCGCGTGCTGTTACCCTTGCTCGGAGGCCTGCTGGCCGCGGGTGGGGTTGGTGCGGCGGTTGGGTCTGGCGACGAGAGCCTCGAGGTCTTCTCGCTGGCGCAGGGGCTTTCCATGACTCGCAACGACAGCACGTCGATGTGGACGTTCCAGGTCGGGGATCCCTCCGCCTCTCCCTCCAGCCTCCGGTTCCTCTCCGCATCTGGACGGGACGCCAACCAGCTGTGGGGATCCGATTTCGCCGCGCCGCCCCGGATGTGGTCCGACGCCGAGGGCTACTGGGGCATCGGTCGAAACGACTCCGGCGTGGCCCAGATCTCCACCCGCAACGGCACCACCTGGCAACCCGGCGAGGTGCTGCTGCATCCGAAGGGCGGCGAGGTTCCTGCAGGGCTGGTGATCGGTTGGACTGCTCCCCAGGCCCTCGTTCTCGACCTGCGCTGCGCCTTCGGTCTCGCAGCACACGGAAGCGATGGCGTGGGTCTGAGGGTCGTGCGCTGGACATCCGATGGATCCCTCGAACTGGTTTTGCTCCCTAACATGGGGCTCGGTGTCACCAATCAGTTCAACGGCCTGAGGGTCCAGACGGGGGATCGGATCCTCTTCCGCATCGATACGGCCGGGGATCCCGGAGGCGATATCGTCCGGGCGGACATCCGGATGACGGCCCGGAAACCGGGCGCGGGTCCGGCATACGGGGTCGAGCCGTCTGAGGTCCGTGTCGCGGTGGGGAGCGACTTCACACTCACCGCCGTTGCCGCTCGGTCCACCGATGCGATCCAGTGGAGCAAGGATGGGACCCCGATCCCGGGCGCCACCGGTCGGATCTTGCGGCGGGCGGGCTGCACGCCTGCCGATACGGGAAATTACTCGGTGTCCCTTGGCGGAACCGTCTCAGAACCTGTTGCCGTGAGGCTCAATCCGAAGCCGTCGCTGCCGGAGCGGTTCCCGTCGCCGGTCCCGCGTCGCATCTACCCGGACACCTTGGCCGCGCAGGAAGCCGAGCTGCAGACGGATCCGCTGATGCAGCGCTTCGCCGCGTCTCGGCTACGCCTCGCCGCGGTTCGGTTCCGTCCGGTCTATCATTTCGTCAATCCCGAGAGCCAGATGAACGATCCGAACGGACTGTGCTTCTGGCAGGGACGCTGGCACTTGTTCTACCAGGCCTATCCGCCCGACGAATTCCCCTCGCCCCGGGACATCCCGAAGCGTCGCCAGCACTGGGGTCATGCCGTGAGCGAGGACCTGGTCCACTGGCGCGATCTTCCGTACGCCATCCATCCCGGGATCGAGCGGATGTGCTTCTCCGGGAGCACGCTGGTCGAATCGAACCGCGTGATTGCCTACTACCCCGGGATCGGTGCGGGCCAGATGGTGGCGATCGCGAAGGATCCCCTCCTGCTGAACTGGGAGAAGCTCGGAGGCAAACCGGTGAAGGGACCGTCCGGCGATTCCTGCCTCTGGAGGGAAGGCGACACCTACTATGGACTCGTGGGGGATGGACTCGTGGTTTCGCGCGACCTGGTCGAGTGGTCCAGCCTCGGGAGTCTGATCGAGGCCAGCCCCTTCCCGTTGGGCGATGCCTCGGCCTGCCCGAACTTTGTCCCAATCGGCGGACGGCACCTGTTCCTGTCCTTCAGCCACACCTTCGGAGGGCAGTATCTGCTGGGGGATTACAACACCGGGACCCACCGCTTCAAACCCACCGACAAGGGACGGTTCAATCACGGACGCGTCTCCCCCGGTGGTGTCCATGCCCCCTCGGCGGCGGCGGATGGGCAGGGTGGGGTGATCCACCTCCTCAACATCAACGACGGGCGGCATGACGACGAGTGGGACCAGATCCTCTCCCTGCCGCAGCAGCTCACCCTTGGGGCCGACCGCCAGCTGCGGATCGCGCCCGTTGCCGCGCTCGCCTCGCTTCGGCGGGATCACCGGACCGTGACCGAGACCCGGCTGCCGGCGAACCGGGAGATCGTGCTGGAGGGCATCCGGGGCAACTCGATGGAACTCGCGCTCGAGATCGATCCGAAGGAGGCGCGGACCGTCCAGCTCAACATCCTGAGGTCGGCCCACGCCGAGGAGCAGACCACGATCACCTACTTCAACTTCGGTCGGAAGCTCAGCATCTGGTACGACACCCCGGCGGTGATCGCCCTCGATGGCACCCGTTCCAGCACCCTGCCGGAGGTGTGGCTCCGGCCTCCGGAGCAGACGGAGGTGGAGCGCTGGGCCGAGGAGTCCCAGGGCGGTCTGCTGAGACTGCGGGTCTTCATCGACCGCAGTGTGGTGGAGGTCTTCGTCAACGGCCGACACTATCTCGCCCAGCGTGTCTACCCGGGGCGTCACGATAGTCTGGGCGTCTCCCTGCGGGCCCAGGGACAGGATGCGGTCCTGAAGCGGCTCGATGCCTGGCAGATGACTCCCGTGTGGCCGGTCGATTGATCGGGTCGGAACCGATCCTCGGTCGGGTGACATCGACGGATCCATGGACTTCCAGCCCTGATCGATCAGACTCCCGAAGCGGACCTCTTCCATGAATCCTTCCAACGCCGACACGCCCCGGGGCCGGGGCTCCCGCGGGATGCGGACGCTGATTTTCACGGCGATTGCAGGGGGGGGTCTCCTCCTCGCGGTTCCGGTCGGAAACCTGGCCCGGACAATTTGGCGGGATGCACCGCTGGGTGGGTTTGCGGTGCCGGAGAGGCATGCCGACGACATCAGCCGGCTGAATCTCACCCCGGTGGCCGAGGTGTGGCGGATTCCGGAGGACGGGGTCGAGGCGGAGGCGCAGCTCCGGGACCTGCTGGCGAGGGCCCGGTCATCCGGGAAGCGCGTGTCCATCGCCGGGGCCCGGCACAGCATGGGCGGACACACGATCGTGCCCGACGGCATCGTGGTCGACATGCGACCGTTCCGTTCCATCCGGATCGACCCCGACCGGAGACTCCTCACGGTTGGAGCGGGGGCTTACTGGACCGATGTCCTGAGGCGCGCCGACGCGCTCGGTCTCTCGGTGGGCGTGATGCAGTCGGACAGCGCGTTCTCGGTGGGCGGTTCGTTGAGCGTGAACTGTCACGGCTGGCAGTTCGGCACGCCGCCGATTGCCTCGACCGTCGAGTCGTTCCGCCTGATGCGGGCGGATGGCACGGTGGTGCGGTGCAGTCGGACCGAGAACCCAGAGCTGTTCTCGCTCGCCCTGGGAGGATATGGACTCTTCGGAATCCTCCTCGATGCCGAGATCCGGCTTGTCCCCAACGTCCGGCTTCGGCTGGTCCAGGAACAGGTGCCAACGGCGGCGTCAGGACCGATCCTCGACCGGCTGGCGAGGGAACCGCGTCCAGCCCTGGTCTACGCGCGGTTGAACCTGACGCCCGGGGATCGCTTTGGGACCGTGCGGGCCAGCGCCTACTTCGCGGACACCAACGGTCCGATCCCGGTGTTGGTGGAGCCTGTTTCGTCGACGCTGGACCGTGCGATCTTCCGGGGATCGGCCGGGAGCGACTTCGGGAAGTCGCTGCGGTGGTTCGCGGAGACCCGGATCCAGCCGCTGCTGCTGCCAGAGGTCGTCTCGCGGAACCGCCTGTTGATCGAGACGCCGGACTGGTATCTGAACCGGAACACGAACGCGACGGACATCCTCCACGAATACTTCCTGCCGCGGGCTGTAGCCTTGCGGTTCCTGGACGAGGCGGATCGCATCCTCAAGCGTCATGGGGGGGATCTGCTGAACACGACGGTCCGCGACGTCGGCGAGGATCGGGACACGGTCCTGCGGTACGCGCGGGAACCGGTCATCGCCTTCGTGATGTTCTTCAACCAGGAGCGGAGTCCGCAGGGGGAGGCCGCGATGCAGTCCATGACCCGGGAGCTGGTCGAGGCTGTGTTGTCCCTCGGCGGCTGCTACTACCTGCCGTATCGGCTCCATGCCACGCCGGAACAGTTCCATCGGGCCTATCCCGAGGCGCGACGGTTCTTCGAGCGGAAGCGGGTACATGACCCGGGGGAACTGTTCCAGAACCGGTTCTACCAGACCTACGGCCGTCGAGAGCCATAGCCCCGGCAGGGGGCAGGGGCAGGGGACTCACGCGGTGACGCGGAGACACGGAGGAAGAATACGGAGGAAGAGCGGGAAACTGGGGGGGACACCGGGACACGAGCCCCAGGTCGAGGGACATTCCCGAGGCCGAAGGCCTCGATGGGTGGGTGATGCAGTGCCCTGCATCACTGGGCGCGGGAGCGCCCATTCGAGGGATGACCTCCGTGTCGTCCCCATCTTCGCCGCGAGGGTGGAGTCGATCGAACAGCCTTGCCGGATCCTTTGACGCTGTAGACGACCCTGTCCCCCTTCATGGGTGTGTCACATGCAGCGGGTTCAGATGGGGCCGTGGCGGAGCACAGCCCTACCGGCATTCCCTCTGTCGCTGTCTTCCGCCACCTTTCCTCCGCGACTCTGCGTCCCCGTGTGAGTCCCTTCACGGAGGAAGAACGCGCCTCAGACGTTGAAGTCGGGGCCCAGGTAGATCTCGCGGGCTCTGGGGTCGTTGGCCAAGAACTCGGCCGATCCCTCGCAGAGGACCTCGCCCTTGTGAATGATGTAGCCGCGGTCGATGAGCTTGAGGGTCTCGCGGACGTTGTGGTCGGTGATCAGGATCCCGAGCTTCCGCTCCTTCAGCCGGCGGATGATCTTCTGGACCTCGTGCACGGCGATGGGGTCGATGCCGGCGAAGGGCTCATCAAAGAGCATGAGACGAGGGCCGGTGACGAGGGCCCGGGTGATCTCAAGCCGCCGTTTTTCGCCGCCGCTCAGCTGGTAGGCATGGCTCTTGGCGAGCGGGGTGAGATCCAGTTCGTCGAGGAGGTATTTCAGCCGGGTCGCACGCTCCTCGCGGCTCCCCTCGCAGGTCTCTAGGATGGCCAGGAGGTTCTGCTCGACGGTGAGCTTACGGAACACGCTGGGCTCCTGGGTCAGGTAGCCAATGCCCTTCCGCGCCCGCAGATGCATCGGGAGACGGGTGATGTCCGACTCCTCGAACGACACACGGCCGGCGTCGGGCTTCACCGCGCCGACGATCAGGTTGAAGCTGGTCGTCTTTCCGGCGCCGTTGGGACCAAGCAGGG
>SXGR01222950.1_pt1 | contig 22310 bp, 18 predicted proteins | sample 3174711 | NCBI WGS metagenome assembly SXGR01 (sample SAMN11356860, study PRJNA531348) | freshwater metagenome | isolation source: freshwater sample F1-60 | place: China: Fuxian Lake, Yuxi | collected 2017-12-25 | reverse complement strand
TAGAGCAGGTTGTCTGCGCACCAGATCCATGCACAGTCGGCACGGCCCTGCGTGTCGAAGCCGATCGCCGCGCGCGTGAGGGGATGTGTGAAACTCTCACGCTGCACGCTGGAGACACCCTTTGCCACCAGCTTGCCTTCATCGATCACGACGCTGACCGACCCGCTGCTCGAAAAGAAGCCCGCATTGATCGCGACCAGTGCCTGCAGGTCACCGGCCTGACGGGTCGTTGTCCGCAATCCTTTCGCAGGAACGCTGGCCTCAGGCCTCCAGGACTTGTCGGGGCGCGCTTCGACCAGCCACGCACGCAAGGGCAGCCGCGTGTCCTCGCGTTGCAGAATGCGAATCGACTCCGGCAGCGAAGTCTGGAGGTCAGCCCTCAACTCCCAGCCCTGCGGCGGCTTCTGCAGTGCTGCGACTGTCAACCCGAGCAGGAGCATGCTGTTCATGAAGTGGCTTCAGGGCTTGAGGCACTCGTCAAACCAGCGTTTCCACTCGGGAACGGCGCGCGCGAACGTCTTGCGGTGGTTGGCATCGGGACCGGCGCTGATCGCCTGCACAAGATTGTTGCCCATGGCGTGCTGATATTCACTCGGCAGACGGGCGAGTCCGATCGTGAGGCACTCATCGACATCGCCGTAGTACATGCGCACGGGTGTCCGTATCTGCCAGCGATAGGGACGGATCTCGCTGACCAGCTTGCCGTAGGCGCTGTTACGGAAGTAGACGGGGTCGAAGTACTCCTTGCGTATGAGTCGCTTTAGATCACCCGGCCACTCAGCTTCCTGATAGGGCTGCTTTTCGTAAATCCGCCGTGCGATGTCGTACTGCTCCTCAGTGAAGAGCGAGCGCGCGAGCCCGGGTTGCCTGTAGTAGTTCTCATACGAGAACGCGGTGAGGATGAACATCGCCGATACCCACGGTGCGTCCAGCGGGCGCGGAAACTGCAAAAACCCCGTGAGCATCACCAGGCCGTCGCACTGAGCGCTGGCGGTTCCGGCCGCACGCACGGGCACACCGAGGCCCTCGAGCTTGTCGAGGAAGGACATCGTCACGACACCGCCTTGCGACCAGCCCGTGAGGAACACCTCAGCCGGTTCTATGCCCTGCGAGCTCAGTACGCGCTGTCCGACCTGCAGCATGTCGAAGCACGCTTGCTGGTGGCTGCCGAGAACCACATAGCCATCCGGTTCCGTGGATTGTCCCAATCCGAAGTAGTCCGCGCCGATGACCGCATAGCCCTGCGATGCGAACTGGGCGATCATCAGCAGGGTTTCAGGGGATCGCTCGCAGGAGGAAGGTACGCCGAGCTTCGACATGACGGTCCCGTGCTGGTACGAGACGATCGGCAGTCGCTTTGCCCCGGAATCAGGTATCGCAACCAGACCGGAGGCGAGCGTGGGGCGGTTGCCCTGCTCGGGGATCACGGACGGGTAGCTGACCGTGAACAGCCGCACCGCATGGCGCGGAGGGCTGTAGACCTGCGCATCCCCGGTGAATGCCGGTGCTTCCTTGACGAGGATGTTCTGAAGCCGATCGACCTCCAGGCGACCGATCTCCTTCCAGCTTGCCTCCGTTTGGGCTTGAAGGGCGGGCGCAAGCAGACAAAGGCCGAAGGCCAGCAAAGGACGGATCATTCCTTCGATTCTAGCGCGTGGTGTGCGGTTGCGCAGCCAGATGCGCACGCAGCGCGTTGCCGTGATCGCGCTCGAAGTCGTGCCACACGTGGTGCACATGATCCGTGCTGCTCGTGCAGTCAAACTCGATGGCGAAGAAGCTGCCGCGCAGACACCAGTAGTGCCGGCCCTCCGGCGCATCGGAGCCGGCCCAAATCAGGCAGAGCTCCTCTTCCCCTTCCGCGAGCAGGCGTTGCCGCTCCTCCTGCGCAAACGGCCCCTGCAGGCGCAGCGCATGCTGTTCCAGCAGCGCGCGGAAGGCAGCCTTCGCCGCGGGGCTCATGCGGTCCATGCTGAGGCCACGGCGCTGTTTGAGCACGGAGAGGTCCGCACCCGGAATGCCCGTCACATCGCCCGGCGCATCAGCCGCGATCCGTGCAGCCGCGCGCTCCGATTCGGAAAGCTGGTTCCACAGGGCGAACCCCAGCTCACGCTCACGGCCCAGCGGCGCATAGCCGTTCGCTGTCTGGAAGGGTGCCGCGCCGACGAACCATGGCGTGAAGCTCGCCTCCTTGCCATTGGTCATCCACTGCACCGAGAGGTGGTGACCCTCGATGCGCAGACCAAAGCTGCCCTGCGCCGGGTCGCCGAAGACGAGCCAGTCGTACCAGTCCGGGTCGTAGCTGCCCGGCGACTTCGAGTGCAGCAACGCCTCCAGCTCAATGACGCCCTGAACCTGACGCGCGCCTTCGACGGAAAGCAGCGCGGTGATGATGGCCAGCGCCTGCGAGCGTTGCGCGGCATCCATCTGCGACAGTCGCAGGCCCGCCCGCTCGCCCGGCACGAATGCCCAGCGTGTCCGCTCCTCCGCATCGATTGCCACGCGCGCGAGGTTTGACTGCTCCGCGCGCAGGCTTGCCAGCCATGCCTGGGTGGCCGCACGGATCGTTGTGCTCGCATTCGAAGCTGCGGGCGCCGGCTGCGTCGGGCGCAGACAGGCACCGAGCATCAGCAAGCCGACTGCGCCCAGTGCGACGAGCCGGCTTTTCACGAGAAGCTCGCCAGCAGGGCGACGAGGGGCTTGCCCGTGGGGCGGCCGTGCTGCCAATCACCGCCCTCGGCGCCGCTGCCGCCGATGTCGATGTGCGTGAAGCACAGCGGCTGGTTCGAATCCGTGCCGTGCTTGTCCAGTCCCGAGGCAATCACAAGGAAGGCAGCGGGGAACTGGTGTCCGCGCGCGGTGCCGGAAGATGGCAGGTTGTTGCAGGAGAGCAGGTCATCGGCTTTCGTACGCGGCTGGACGAAGTCGTAGTCCTCGCGTCGCAGTCGCGAAATCTCAAACGGATCGCCCCATTGATCGCCCTGTTCGCCCAGTTGCACGGCGACGCCCGCAGCCCGCGCAGGACCGTTGTCCAGCGCGATGTTGTACGGGCCCACGGCGCGACCCGCATGTCCCGTCAGCGTGGCAACGGAGAAGATGCGCGGGTTGTGCTCCTTGAGTGCCCGCACGCGCAGGTGCGAGAGCAGATCAGCGAGCACCAGCCGGCCTTCGGCATCCGTATTGCCGATGCGCACGCGCACGCCCGCGTGGCTGGTGACGATCTCATCGGTGACGAAGCTCTCGGCACCGATCGAGTTGCGCACGACGCCCAGCTCGGCGATTGCCTGCACGGGGATTTTCAGCTTCGCCGCCGCGAGCATGAAGCCCGCCACCGCCGCTGCGCCGCCTTTGTCACGGCTCATGCCCGCCATTGCGCCTCCGACCTTGAGGTCGGCGCCGCCGGTGTCATAGGTCAGGCCCTTGCCCGCGAACAGCAGCGTGTGCTGCGGCTTGCCCTTGGGTTTGTACTCCAGCCGCACCACGCAGGGCCGGTGGCGCTCGACCTCGAGCGAGGCGCGCGCCACGGCGCTCAGCAGCGGATAATCACGTGCCAGCACCTTTAGATCGCTGACGACCGAAACCTTGACGCCGCTGCCATGAAAGGCATCGACGCAGTACTTGGCAAAGCGCGGCGGGGCCATGCGCTCGGGCTCCGTGCCGCACAGATCGCGCGCCAGACGCAGACCTGCCTCGGTCGCCTCCACCCATGCAGCATCCGCGGCACCAAAGCTGCCGCCGAGCACCGTCACGCCGATGCTCTTGATCGGCTCGACGGAGTCACCGCGCGCTTCGCGTGCTTCCAGCGGTTCCCACAGACCGCCGACGGCGCCCAGCGCCGCGACGCGAGCCGCATGCACCAGCCGATCATCCTTGGGGGGCGCCGCGATCACCAGCAGCGGCTCCAGCGCGCCGGCGTCCCGGGCGCGCAGCAGTCCCTTGCGCGCCGCATCCGCGTAGCGTCGCACATCATCGTGATCGCGCGTCACCGCTCCGGTGGGGCTCAGGATCACGCGACCACCGGGAGCCGCGGCCACCGGAACGAGCGACAGCGCGCTTGCCGCCTTCGCATCGACCTTGCGCGCGATTGCAAAGGCCTGCACGCACAGCTCGTGCTCCACAGCCGTCAGGTCGTGGGCGACGATCACCAGCGCGTCGAAGCCGTGCTTGCGGGAAAGTGCGGAATCAATCGAGGGAACGGCGTGGACTCGGATCATTCCCGAAGCATCCCAACCGCCGCTAACCGGCTCAAGTGGGAGCCGATTTTCCACCGCGAAGAACCCTCGCTTCGGGTAGCGTCATGGGTCTCCATGGAACCCGTATGGATCATCGTGGCCGCCGCCGCCGGACTCGCCATCGGCTGGCTCGCAGGCCGTCAAGGCGCCCAAAGCGCCCGCGCTCGTCAGGCTGAACTCGGAGCCGAACTCGAACGGCTTCGAAAGGAGCGCGACGCGCTGATCGTCGAGCAGGCGCGCCTTGCCGAGCGCAGCCGCAACCTCGAAGTGCAGAAGGCCGAGGTGGAGACCGTTTTCAAGGCAGCCAGTGCCGACATTCTCAAGGAGGCCGTTGCGCAACTGCAGACGCAGGCCAAGGGACAAAGCGAGTCGTCCCACAAGCTGCTCGATGAGACGCTCAAGCCGCTCAAGGAACAGCTCAAGCGCAGCGAAGAACTGGTCGCACGCATCAGTCAGAAGCAGGAAGGCGACGCCAAGACGCTCGGAGAACAGCTGCGGCAGATCGCGGAACTGCAGCAGAAGGCCTCCAGCGCGGCGCAGACCCTCTCCAGCGCACTGCGTGACAACCGTCAGCGCGGCCAGTGGGGCGAGATCTCGTTGCGCAACATCGCAGAGCTCGCCGGCCTCAGCCAGCACGTCGACTTCACCGAACAGGCCAGCGTCGAAGGTGACGCCGGCAACCGCCTGCGACCCGACATGATCGTGCGCCTGCCGGGCAGCCGCTTCCTGCCGATCGATTCCAAGGTGCCGATGAGCGCGTATCTGGACTCGCTCAACCATGCGCTGTCGGATGCGGAGCGCCTGACGCGTCGCGCCGAGCACGCCAAGGCCCTGCGCAACCATGTGCGTGCGCTGGCCGGACGCGACTATGCCAAGGCTCTGGGCACCAGCGTGGAGATCACCGTGCTCTTCGTGCCGCTGGAAAGCGGCCTGATCGCGGCGCTGGAGGAGGATCCCGAGCTCTACAACGAAGCGCTCCAGAAGCGCATCGTCATCACGACGGCCTCGACTCTGCTGGCGCTGATGCGCGTCTGCGCCCTGCAGTGGCAGCAGGCGGCCATCAACGAGAACGCTCGCGAGATCCAGGTGGCCGGGCAGGAACTCTACGGTCGGCTCGTCACCTTCGCGGATCACATGGAAAAGGTCCGCAAGGGCCTCAACGGCGCGGTCGAGTCGTTCAACAAGGCTTCCGCGTCGATGGAGTCGCGCCTGCTTCCCAAGGCGCGCGATCTCAAGCGTCTGGGTGCCGCCACCCAGGATGAGATCGGCGCCGCAGCCCCGATCGAGATCAGCGCCCAGCCGCTCTCGATCGAGAATCACGCTCAGGAGAACGAAAAGAACCGTCAGTTCTGAGGCGGCGCGGTGAGCGGCACGAGCCGCACCAGCTCGTCGTACAGTGCCGCGCCCATGCCCTGATCCGACAATCGCGCCCGGATCAGCGCATTGGCGCACATCCCGCGGCGCAGGCTGCCGCCCTTGGGCACCAGCGCGACATCGCGTCGTTGCTGCACATCGTGGCGCACGCGCACGGTCATCGAGCCGATGGCCGACTCCAATCGCCCGAGCGCTCCATCCGCAATGCCGCAGGCGGCAAGAGGATGCACAGTGACCACCAGCGGAGCCTCGGGCGTGCGCGACCACTGCGAGGCCTGTGACTTCTCGCTCGATACCGAGAGCAGCAGCAGCGGGAACTCCGCCGTCGGCCGCGCAGCCGGCGGCGGCGCCTCGCGCATCAGCTGCGCGCGGCCGTTCGGCGTCGCGAAGCGACGATCCTTCCAGACCATCGTCGTGGCGAGGGGATTGCGCATCGGTCCCTGCTCGAGCCGCTCCAGCGTCGCGCCTGCCGGCGCCAGCTTGCCCGCAAGAATGCGCCGCTTCCATGTGCGCACGTCCCCGGCGAGCTCGCTTGCCAATCCCGTGCGCTCGGCCAGCATCTGAATGATCTCAAGATCGGAGCGCACGTTGGGCGGTCGCTCCACGACGGGCTGCGAGACGCCGACGTAGTGGTGTCCGTAGGACCCCAGCAGGTCATCGTCCTCGAGCAGCGTCGTCGTCGGGAGGATGACATGCGCGTGCTCGGCAGTGTCGGTGAGGAAATTGTCGACCACCACGACGAAGTCGCGCGTGGCGAGCGCATGCGCTGTGGTTCTGGAATCGGGGAGCATTGCGACGGGGTTGCCCGCAGTGATCCAGACGGCCCGGATGGGCGGATCCTTGGCCGCGAGTATCTCCTGCCCGAGCAGCGGTTCGGTCAGTCGCCGCGGCGCGTTGCCGCGCACGAAGGACAGGTCAAAGGGCCGGCGCCGTTTGATCTCGAAGTTCACCGAACCACCAGGAATGCCGACATTGCCCGTGATCGCACCCAACGCATCGAGCGCGCGCACGCTGCCGCCGCCGTTGAGCTTGCGGCCCATGCCCCAGCCCACGAGGATCGTCGTCGGTCCCTGATGCAGGCGCTGTGCCAGATCCTCCGCGGCATCCACGGGCAGATCCGCCTCTCCGCACCATTCCGCAAGGCTCCTTGACTCGGCTAGTGCGCGGAAGCCATCGAGGTGATCACACCACTGTCCCGCATCCGGATGCACCCAACCGCGCTCGAACAGCACACGCGCGACTCCCATCGCCAGCGCAAAGTCGCCGCCGGGCCGAGGTTGCCAGTGCCGTTGGCACAGCTCGGCCGTGCGGTGATGCACCGGATCGATCAGCGTGAGCTGCGTTCCCGCGGCCTTGGCGGCTCGCAGTTCAGGCAGGAGGTGCGGCCAGGACACATGGATGTTGCGACCCCAGATCAGTATCTCCTTCGCGTGGAGCAGGTCGCTCGCATCGTTGGCGTCGTAATCGCCGAAATCGCTGATCTGCGCCCACTCCCCGGCTCCGCTGCAGATGTCGCCCTGCTTGTCCGTGACGGGACCGAACAGCTCGAAGAAGTAGCTCGTGGCGTGCTTGACGAAACCCATGCCACCGGCCGAGCGGTAGTGCAGGATGGAGGCCGCACCCGACTCCGCACGGATCGCGAGCAGGCGCTCCGCGATGAGATCCATCGCTTCGGCCCAGCTGACCGGCTCGAAGCCGCTTCCGCGCCGGATCAGCGGGCTCAGGATGCGATCGGGCGAGTACTGCAGGTTCAGGAACTGGTTCGTGCGGTGGCACAGGAACCCGCGCGTGACCGGGTGCTCCTTGTCGCCCTGGAGCTGCGTCACGCGGCCGTTCTCGAGCGTGGCGATGATGCCGCAGGTGTCGGGGCAATCGCGGTTGCAGAGCGTCTTGCGGATTGTCGTGGTGGTCTCGATCGTCACGAAGAAGAGCCTAGCGGATCCCACGTCGCCTCGGCAGGGGCGGGTACAATGAGGAAATGGCACGCGATCCCTTCCTGCAGGCAGCCATCGATGAGGCCCGTCAGGGCCTGAGTGAGGGCGGCATTCCGATCGGCTCGGTCATCGTTCACAGGAACCGCATCATCGGGCGCGGGCACAATGTGCGCGTTCAGCTGGGTGACCCGCTGCTGCACGGCGAGATGAGCGCGTTCAAGAACGCCGGTCGTCAGCCGGCGAGCGTCTATCGCGAGTGCGTGCTGTACACGACGCTGTCACCCTGTCCGATGTGCAGCGGAACCTCGCTGCTCTACAAGATCCCGCGAATCGTCATCGCGGAGAATGTCAACTTCACCGGAGCGGAGCAGTGGCTGACGACCGAAAATGTCGAGCTGAGCATCGTGCAGGACGCCGAGTGCATCGAGATGATGGCCCGCTTCATCCGCGAACGGCCGGATCTGTGGAACGAGGATATCGGGGTCTGACTCAGGGCAGGATGTGGCGGGCAAAGCTCGCGGCATCCGTGTTCGATCCGCAGACCAGCACGCCGACGCGCTGACCCTGCAGCTGTTCGCGCAGCGGGAACATCAGCCCCGCCAGAGCAGCCGCACCCGCCGGCTCCACCGCCAGCTTGGCCGAGCGGAACAGAAGCCGCATCGCAGCGCGGATCTGCTCGTCGTTCACCAGCACCACTTCATCGACGAATCGGTGGTTGAGAGCAAAAGAGTAGGGCTCGCAGCGCGGCGCGCCGAGTGAGTCGGCGATCGTGCGCACGGCCGGAATGGCCTGCGGGCTGCCGGCGGCGAAGCTCCTGTGCATGGTGTCCGCGCCTTCGGGTTCGACGACGAAGACGCGCGTGGCGGGACTCATCTGCTTCACGGCGCAGGCGATTCCTCCGGTCAGTCCGCCGCCGCCTGCGGCGACCACGATCGCGTCGAACTCCTGCTGCTGCGCTCGAATCTGGTCGATCATCTCGAGTCCCACCGTGGCCGTGCCCAGCGCGGTCTTGGGACCTTCGAAGGGGTGCACGAACGTGCGGGCTTCGTCGGCTTCGATGGCCTTCACGCGCTCGAAAGCCTCGGCGACGTTGTCCACGAGCACGACCTCGACGCCGAACTCGCGGCAGCGCTCGATGCGGAAGGGATTGGCCGTGCGCGGCATGACGACCTTGGCGCTGGTGCCGAGCAGGCGGGCGCAGTAGCCCAGGCTGATGGCGTGATTGCCGGCGGAAACTCCGGTGATGCCGCGGCGCAGCGTGGCGGCGTCGATGTCGCGCAGGAAGGTCAGAGCGCCGCGCGGCTTGAAGCTGCCGGTGTACTGGAAGAGCTCTTCCTTGAGCCAGACGCGCGTGCTCGCGCCGCAGGCCTGATCGAAGGCATCGTCGATGATGCGGCGCAGCGGGGTGGTGATGACCTGCTCGCCAAGCGCGGCGCGGTTGGCCCGGATCATGTGGGGATCCGGGAAGGACATGGCTTGCATGTCCGCGAGCTTAGCGCACGATGGCGATACTGCTCCCTTTCCCGGGACTCGCTCGGGCCACGGTTTTCGACCAGGCCCTGGGGTCGCCACCTGATTCAGGGCCCAATCGCCACTGCAAGAGACTGCAGCAGGCTCCGTTGCACTTGCGCGGACAGAAGCAGCGGCGCTCATCAGGCGTTGGCGTTGGCTCGGCGGTCCGGGCTTCCCTGAGGTATTCAGTGCTCCATCGGTCTCCTCGCCGGGGTGATGAATGGTGCCCGGCTAGGTAAGGACGGCTTCGCCCCCGAGACCTCGCGCTTTTTCTCCGACTTTGAGTCCCGAGACGGGGAGCAGTATCCCCGAAGGCCCTCAGCGTTCGCTGGATGCGGTCCGGGCCTGCACGGCCGGCGCGGGCTCCAGCAGGCTCAGCTGCTCGGTGCGCTCCAGCCACTCGTAGATCTCGTTGAGCGGTACGACGAGGCCCATGTGGGGCACCACGGTGGGGCGCAGTGAGCCATGCGTGTAGATCTTGCTGAAGATGCCCAGCAGCTCGTGCGACTCCGCATCGAAGATGCCGCCGCCGGAGTTGCCGATGTAGGTCGGCGCGCTGATCATCCAGTAGCGCAGGTCCTCGACGCGGTGATGCGTGTCCGCGATTTCGCCGAAGGTCGGGATCGGGTCGTTCCCCAGCGGACAGCCGACGGCGTAGACCTGATCGAAGATGCGGCGGCGGGCGATGGTCTCGGTCGGGGCGAGCTTCGCGCCGCACTCCACGCGCTGGTCCGTATCGAGCACCAGCAGCGCGGCATCGATCGAAGGCTCATGGGCGAGAATGAAGGCCGACTCGAAGCGGGTCTCGCGCTCGGGGCGATAGATCGTGACCGGAATGGGCGTCGTACGCGGATCACCATCCTGAACGATGTCGCGCACGACATGCCACGCGGTAAGGATGCAGGTGCGCCAGCGCTTCTCGTCGATCGGCCGCGATTCAAGTAGCACGCCGCTGCCCACGGTCTCGGTGCCGCTGAGCTGCACCACGGGGCCGACGAGCTCGCGCCACATACGGTCCTCGTCGCGGACAAGTGTCTGTTCCACTTCGTGGGCCACTTCCTGCACCTGTGCGCTGGTGGACTGCGCGATGTCGCGGATGTGCGTGTAGCGCTGGTCAATCTCGGCGCGCAGCTCTTCGACGCGGCAATCCAGCCGCGAACCGACGAGCGAAGCCACCCGCTCCGGTGTGTTGCGCTGCTCGTGTTCGAAGCCCGCCAGGCGGGCGCGCTGTTCGCCGAGCGAGAGCGCGGCGCTGCGCAGCTCGTCCTCGATCTCCTGCAGGCGCGGCTCGAGACCGTCATGCTGCACACTCGCGATTCTGAGCTCGTCGAGCACCTGCAGCGTGGCGTCCACCCGCAGACTCAGCCGGTCGAGTTCTGCGCTGACGATGCGGACATCCTGCGGGGTGACGCGGGGCGTCTGTTCGAGGCGTTCGAGCCGGTCGTCGATGTGGCGCATGCAGATCGCGCCGATGCCTGCCGTGATCAGAACCGTGTAGAGGATCGAGGTGCGTTCCATGGAGAAGGGGAGGCACCCCGTACTGCCGGGTAGGGACTGCCTGCATTTCCCTTCGGAACTAAGGAAGTCGCAATTTGAGGCAAAGGCCGGAAAAACGGACTAGTCGATCGCTCGAACACTGAGGATCCGGTCACCGACCTCGATCGCGTCAAGGACCTCGAAACCCTCGATCAACTGCCCGAAGAGCGTGTAACGGCCGTCCAGATGCGGAGTTTCGCGGTGGGTGACGAAGATCTGGCTGCCGCCGCTGTCGACCTCATCGTTGCGCGGCATCCCCAGCGACCCGCGAACATATTTCCTGGGCCGGAATTCGGCCGCGAGGGCCCCCTCGTCGAAGGTGCGGCCCCCGTTGCCGTCACCGCGGTAGTCCCCGCCCTGGATCACGAAGTCGGGAACGACGCGATGGAACAGCGTGTCGGTGTATTCCCCGTTCCGTGCCAGTGTGAGGAAGTTGTGGACGTGCAGCGGCGTCTCGTCCGCGAACAGGCGGAAGCGCAGCGTGCCTTTGGTTGTCACGATGTCCACCACAGGGGCCGCCGGCAGTTCCTGCAATGGACCGAAGTCGCGCTGCGGCTCGAGGCCAGCCGGATTGCCGTTGCTGATCGTGCCAGTGCTCACTTGCTGACCTGCTTCTGACAGCAGCGCCAGAGCGCGGCGGCGCACGGTCGCATCCGGATCGGACAGCGCGGCACGGATGAACTCCAGCGACTCGGGGCTCTTCAGGCTGGCGCAGGCTTTCAGGATCGAGCGCTTGAGCTCGGGCGCGATGTCGCCCTTGGCCTGCGCGAAGCCGATCGTCAAGCCTTCGAAGTCGGACGCCGTCGCGCGTTCCTCCAACTGCGTGCTGACGGCCAGACGGACGCCGTTGTCGCCGCTGCGCCAGCAGCGTTCCAGTGTGGCCTTGGCGCGCGGATCCTCGCAGCCGAGCAAGGCCTCGTGGGCCGCAGCCGCCACGCGCAGGTCGCGATCGTCCGCCAGTTGCAGTGCCAGCTCGAGCCGAGCCGCCGGGCTCAGTGCCGACAGCCCGCTCGCCACGGCGAGACGCAGCCGCGCTTCCGCGCTGCGCGCGAGTCCCTCCAGATCGCGCAGCGCGCGATCGCCCTGCAGTTTCGCGCCGGTTTCAATCGCAGCGGCCCGGACATTGGGTGAAGCGTCGGCGCGCGCGGTTTCGAGCGCCGGCATGATGCGCTCGAGCGCCGCCGGAAAGCCCGCGAGAGCTTCCAGACGCACTCGACGCACGTGCGCATTGGGGTGCGCGCCCATGGCAAGCAGCCCGTCGAGCGCCGTGGCATTGCCGTGCTTGCCCAGCGCAACCACGGCCTCGCACACCACGCGCCAGTCGCTGTCCTTGAGCGGCGCGAGCAAAGCGAGCGTGGCCTGCGGCGAGCTCTTCATGCTGCCGAGTCCCTGCGCGGCGCAGAGCCTGGCGCGCGCATCGCCGAGCGCGAGCGCATCGACGTACGCACGCTCGGCCTGCAGCGACTTCTGCCGCGCCAGCGCGAAGAGACTGCGCCAGCGCACATCGGCGTCGCATTGCTGATCCATGGCAAGCGCGATCAGGCGGCTCTCGGCGGCGGGCCACTGCCGGACGCCGCCCTTCCAGCGCGCGATGCCCAGCACGGCTTCGCTCAGCACGATCGGATCCGGGTCCTGCAGCGCCGTGAACACGAAGGTGCGCGCCGTCTCGTCATCGAAGCGGCTGGCCGCTTCCACGCGACGCGCGCGAGCATTTGCATTCGACTCGCGAGGCTCCGCGGCGCACAGCGCCCCGATCGTCGCAGGATCGGCGCGCATTCCCAGACCGAACGCCGCGGCGGCCCGCACCTCGGCATCCTCATCGCGCAGGGCCGCCGTGAGCGCATTGCTGACGCGCGCGCCCCACTCCGGACTGGGCAGCGCACCGAGCGCCTGCGCGGCAAGCCTGCGCACCTCCGTGCTGCCCTTGGCCAATTGGTACTGCAGGAAGCCGCCACCATCCCGCCGCAGGTACTCGTAGTGCCGGATCGAGAGCTCGGCATCCTGCGCGGGCACCGCCACCGGCCCGGATGCGGGCTGGAAGGGAGCTTGAGGCTTGTGCGGGGCCTGCCATGCCGCGCAGGAGGCCCACAGGCAGCATCCGCAGGCCAGCACTCGCGCGAACAGGACGGGGAACACGGCTCTTTCCTTCATGACAGGCTCCAGACGGACAGGGATTCTCTACTATGGGGGACTGTTCGGCCTGCCGCCAAGGCCCTGACGACCCTTCCATGCCCATCGCCACGATCCCTGAAATCATCGAAGAGCTGCGCGCCGGCCGCATGATCGTCCTCGTCGACGATCCCGGTCGCGAGAACGAAGGCGACCTCGCCATGCTGGCCGAAGCGGTCACGCCCGAGGCGATCAACTTCATGGCGCGCGAAGGTCGCGGCCTGATCTGCATGCCGCTCTCCTCGGACCTGTGCGATCAGCTGGAGCTCGTCCCGCAGGCCTCGACCAACACCAACAAGATGGGCACAGGCTTCACCGTCTCCATCGAAGCCGCCTCCGGTGTCACGACCGGCATCAGCGCCCAGGATCGCGCGCACACGATTCGCGTGGCCTGCCGGGCCGGTGCCAAGCCAGAGGATCTCGCCCGGCCGGGCCACGTGTTCCCACTGCGCGCGCGCGAGGGCGGTGTGCTGGTCCGCGGCGGTCAGACCGAAGGCATCGTCGATCTGGCGCGTCTCTGCGGTGCTCGTCCCGCAGGTGTGATCTGCGAGATCATGCGCGATGACGGCACGATGGCACGGATGCCGGATCTGGAGCATTTCGCGGCTCGCCACGGCCTGAAGATCTGCACGATCGAGAGCCTGATCGCCTGGCGACGCATGCACGAGCGCCTGATCGAGCCGATCGAGCTGGATGTGCCGCTGCCGACGCGCTTCGGGACCTTCCAGGCGCACATGTTCCGCTCCAAGATTGACGGCAAGGAGCATGTCGCCCTCAGTCAGGGCCTGCCGGCGCCCGGCCTCGATGGTGTGCGCCCGAGCATCGATGCGCCGGTCTGGGTCCGCGTGCACTCCGAGTGCCTCACGGGGGATGTGTTCCACTCCCTGCGCTGCGACTGCGGACCGCAGCTCGACCGGGCGCTGGAGATCCTGGGGCAGAAGCCCCAGGCGGTGCTGGTCTACATGCGCCAGGAGGGCCGGGGCATCGGCCTGTCCAACAAGCTCAAGGCCTACCGGCTGCAGGACTCGGGGCTCGACACGGTCGAGGCCAACGAGAAGCTCGGCTTCCCCGCCGACCTGCGCGAGTACGGCCTTGGGGCGCAGATCCTGCACTATCTGGGAGTTCGCAAAATGAACCTGCTGACCAACAATCCCAAGAAGATTGCCGGTCTGGCAGGCTACGGGCTGGAGGTGATCGATCAGGTGCCGCTGGAGACGGCACCTAACTCGAACAACCTCAAGTATTTACGGACGAAGCGCGATAAGTTGGGACACCGTCTGGGTGGGGTTGAGGCCCCACCCCGGTCTCCGGAAACTCCCTAGTCCAGCCGTACCTTGGGAATAGACCCCCGACCCGGGCGTCCTTCCCTCCGTGGCCCAGATTCAGCGCAGCATGGAACAGACCGCACCCGATGACGATCGGCTCGTTGCCGAGAGCCTCCAGGGCAGTCAGATCGCGTTCCAGCTGCTGGTCGAGCGTTATCAGGACCGCATCTTCCGCCTGATCCGCGGCTACGTGCGCGAGCCCGCCGAGATCGAAGACCTCGCTCAGGAGACCTTCCTCAAGACCTACAAGCGCCTCGAGAGCTTCCAGCACCAGTCCTCCTTCTACACCTGGATCTACCGCATCGCGATCAACACCGTCCTCGACCACATCAAGCGTCGCGGGCGCTCGCCGGTGCAGGCGGTGGAAGACCTTGAAGTGCTGCCCGTCAACCCCGGTCAGCGCCTCCCCGCGCCGGCCGCCAACCTCGAGCGCGAGGAGATCAGCGCCATCACGCAATCCGTGCTCGAGGAGATCCCCGAGATCTTTCGCACGGTGCTGATCCTGCGGGAGTTCGAGGAGCTCGCCTATCAGGACATCGCCGACATGCTCGGCATTTCGATCGGCACGGTGGAGTCGCGATTGTTCCGCGCCCGTGCCCGCTTCAAGGAGAAGCTCTTGCAGAAACACCCCGAGTTCGGAGCCGAGCTCTAGGAGACGACACCATGGAATGCCATGACGCCCGATCGCTGATCCAAAGCTACCTCGATGGGGAGCTCTCGCAGGCCCAGGCCGCGCCGCTGCGCACCCACCTGCTGGACTGCCAGCCCTGCCGCGCCGGTGCTCAGGACGAGAAGAACCTCAAGCGCTGGTTCGCCGCTCCGGCGGCGACCGCCGTGCCGGAGGGCTTCGCCGCCCGGGTGGCGCGCGCCGCTGTGCAGGGCGAGAGCCTGCCGCGCCGGGGCACGCTGACCCCGCTGGCGGGCGGGGCTGCGGCCGGTGCCACGGGAGCGGTTGCGGTGGAGCGGCGCGAGGCCTCCCTGCTGCGCTTCGTACTGGCCTGCACGGCTGCCGCGGCTCTGTTGTTGTTCACGCTGGCGCTGGGCATCCGCACGCTGAGCCTGCCCCAGACCAACCAGTTGGCGGCCGATGACCGTGCCGAGGTCCAGCTGGAGCGCACGCTCGAGGATCTGGACCAGCTCAATCGCACCGAGGCCGCGGCGGGAGCGCAGAAGCGCCCGTGAACTCGGTGCGGCTGTGGGTGCTGCTGCTGGCGCTGGTCTCGTTCGGAGCGGGACTGGCCGCCGGCGTTTTCTGGACCACCCAGCGCATGCGGCCGGAGCCGGCTGCGGGTCCCTTCGACCAGTACCGCGCGGACCTGGTCCGCGAGTTCCGCCTTTCAACCGAGCGTGAGAAGCACCTCGGCAAGATCCTAGCGGCCTACGAGCAGGAGATCGTGCAGATCAAGGACCGCTTTCAGGCCACGACGATGGCGCAGATGGAGCCGGAACTTGCCGAGCGCGGTCGCTACTATCGCAGCGTGATTCAGAACCAGTTGCTGCCTCCCGGCGAGCGCGAACGATTCCAACAGATGGCTTCAGGCCTTCCCACCACCCCCAACTAGAGCTCATGGCAAGATCCTGCGGCATTCGCCTTGGCCCGCGACGCTTCGAATTGGTCGTCCTCGACGGCAGTCCGAAGAAGCACAAAGTCCTCACGACCCTCAGCGGCGAGCTGCCGCGCAAGAGCGGTGATGCCGCCGCCGATGCCGCGGCGCGCGCTGCCGCATTGAAGGAAGCACTCAAGCAGCAGCAGATCCCGCTCGATTCGGTCGGCGTCGCCGTCGACACCGGTCTGGGCGCCTTCCGCACGATCAAGGTGCCCTTCGCCGACAAGGCCAAGATCGAAGAGGTGATCAAGTTCGAGGTCGAGAGCCACCTCTCGCAGTGGAACATCGACGAGGTCGTGGTCGACTTCGAAGTGCTCGAAGCAAGCGAGTCTCAGAGCGAGCTGCTCGTCACCGCCGTCCAGAAGTCGGACCTGCGCGCCGCCATCGAGCTCGCCGGCAAGTCCGGTTTTGAGCCGCAGGAGATGGAGCTGGAGACCACGGCGATGGTCAACGCGGCCATCGAAGCCGGGCTGTGCCCGCTCGATGAAGCACAGGTGCTGATCCACATCGGCGAATACTCGACCAGCGTCGTGGTCGTCGATGGCGGCAAGCCGCGCGAGATGCGCGCGATTCACGTGGGTGCGCTCTCGTGGGAACTGGGAACTCCGGCTGCCGAGGGTGAGGCCGCGCCCGCCCCCGCTGAAGGTGCAGCCGCGGAGGCGGCTACGCCCGCCGTGCTCGATCCGGAAGAACAGCAGCGCAAGATGGATCAGGCCATCAAGCGCATTCGTCGCGAGCTGGTCCGCACCATCTCGGCGTCCCGCACAGCGCACCCGCTCAAGGGGCTGTATCTGTGCGGACATGCGGCGCCCGACCTGTTGGCGGCACCGGTGCTCGATCTCGAAGCCAAACCGCTCGCGTTGCCGGGCGAAGCCGGCATCCCCGAAGGTCAGCACGGGCAGTACGCGATCGCGTACGGTGCCGCGCTGCGCCAGCTCGGCGGCGGCTCGCTCAAGCCTTCGCTGCGCCGCGAGGATCTGCGTTACACGGGAACGCTGGAGCGCGTGGAGATGCCGCTTGCCGTTGCGGCATTGCTGCTCGTCACGCTGCTGGGCGTCTGGAACATCTTCCTGTTCAAGGATTACGAGAACCTCAACACCAAGCTGGGTGTCTGGCGCGATTGGACGATGAGCTTCCTCATCGGCACTACCAAGGGCGGCAAGGCGCAACCGGGCTATCTGGAGCAGCCGCCCGAGAAGGTCGCCAAGTACATCAAGGCGATCGACGAGGACTCGGAGCGTTCGCGACTCGAACAGATGCAGGAGGTCAAGCGCCTGCTCAACATCGAGATCAAGAACCTCGAGAAGCAGCTCGGACAGGATGCGGAGATCAACTATCCGCAGTCCGCGCTCTCCGGTCTGGCTCTCGTGCTGGATGTGCTCGAGAAAGGCGGCACGGCCGTCGGGCGTCCTTCGCTGCGTGTCCTCACGGCGGACTACATCCCCGCCAAGAACAAGGAAGTCGACCACGTGCTGGTGAAGATGGACATCGTCTTCTTCGCCGACTCACAGACCATCGCCACCGAGAACTATGACAACTTCCGCATGGCGCTGAAGCAGAAGCCCTGGTGCCTCGACGTCTCCGAGCAGCAGACCAGCGCGCTCGACGGCGGCAAGGGCCTCAGCATTCAGAATCAGCAGATCAAGGTGGATGTTTCCAAGGGCAACATCGGTCGCCTCGCCGAGGCGGCCCCTGCGAAGAACTGAGGTGCACAAGCCATGAAGAGCTTCTTCCAGAACTTCAATCTCGCCCGCGGCATCATTCTGGCATCGGTGCTGGGCAGCCTAGGCCTGGGCGTGCTGGGCTACACCCAGCAGTCGCGCGTCTCGGAATTGGCGAACGCCTTCGAGAAGCGCAGCGACCGCAAGGTCGCCGGCGGAACCTACGAGGAAAACGAAGTCACCAAGCTCGCCCGTGAGATCGAGAGCCTCGGACGGCGCCTCGATCAGCTGGGCAAGGCCCAGCGCGCCGAGGGCTTCAGCGAGCAGGAAGGCCTGCAGCTCTATGCCCAGAAGGCGCTGGATGCCGACGGCGTGGATATCGGCGAGAACGACAAGACGCCCAGCGAAGCACCGGTCGACCGCGGCAACATCATCGACAAGAAGATCATGATCAAGCCGGTGCCCTCCGACCGGACCTTCCCGCGCTCTAAGATCTCGAACCTGCTGTACAAGCTCGAGACGGACAGCCGACGGATCCGCGTGACGCACGTGAAGATCGCGCTGGGCGGCAAGCCGCTGCCCAAGCTGCATGAAGTGCCCGAGGAGAACAACTGGACCTTCGAGGCCCAGATCACCTCGCGTCAGCGCAAGTCGCCCTGAGCTGCGACGAGTTCTGGGGACGGACGCATGCCGCGCATCCGAATGGTGCGCGGTTTTTTTTTTTTGCTTGGACGCATTTCAGACGCCCGACTAGCATGGAATCGTCTGCGGATGTGATCGTTCTCGACTCGCAATTCAGGAGGTACACATGCTCGTTTTCCCGCGATTGTTTGGTCCGTTGCTGCGCGTTCACCTGCTCTGGTGCTTGATTTGGGCGCAAGCGGCGCTGACGGCCAGCGCGGAATGGCGATTGGAGCAACGCACCATCGTAGACGGCCAGCCAGGGCAAGTCACAGCGCAACCCTCGGGGCTGGGATGTGGGAATGGCTGGGCTGATGCAAGAGTGGTGAGCAGCCCGGATTCCGCAGCCACTCAGAGAACCGACCTCTTCGCAAACGCTGAAGCCTGGGACTTCAGCATCTTCGGCGAGGTCCTGGTCGCGCAATACGCATCCGGAATGCTCTACGAAAGGTATCGGTGGTACCCATCCCCCGGCGGCAGTGCGCTCGGTGAGATTGAAGAGTATGTTGACCTTGGGGTCAGCGGTTCAATCAACCTCCTAGACGCCGCATGTGCCGGTGAGGCGCTGCTTCGGCTTGAGTACACGAGCAGCTTGCCTGTCCAGAACGGCGGCCCGTACCCCATGGTGGAAATCAACGAGGGCAGGACCACGGAAGCTGCGGGTTCCTACACGCTTGGCATTCCGGATCTTGCTTCGATTTCAGGGTCCTACCATCAGAAAGAAGGGCGCTATCCGCTGTTCCCCACGACGGTATCGCCACAGACATGGTCAAATGGAGGTTGTGCGTTGGTCTACTGGCGACGGCATGCAGGTGCTGTTCGTGCGATTGCCTGGGCCAATGGTGATTTTTTCGACGATGCCGAGTCTGAAGTTCACCTCGACGGTTTGCTGGTTTCTACGATACAGAAGCGCCCCTGCCCCCAGTAGCGAGACCTCTGATGAAGAAAGTCCTCGCAATATTGACGCTGCTTTCGCTTTCGCTGTTGTTGTGGCTGTTTCCGCAAGCCTCGACACCGAGCATACCCATGTCTCCGTCGAAGGATCAGGGGGCAAGCTCGTTGGAATCGGAGTTCCAAACAGAGGCAGATGCTCCCGATCGTGACTCTGCGCATGCCCAATCCACAGTCAACGTCGCAGCGCGCGAAACTCCCGTTGCGAACATCTCTGTATGGTGCACCACTCCAACAGGAGCACCGCAGATCGATGTCCCTTTCTGGCTCGTCGAGGTAGATCGCCGCAATCGGCACAAGCCGGAGCGCCTGCAACTGAGTAGTGCGATAAGTAAGGCCAGGCAGTGCTTCGAATCACCGGGGAAGGTGATCGAAGGGGCCTCCCGGCAGCTCACGGATCGGGATGGAGTCGCGCGGTGGGGAAATGTGCTTCCTGATCGAACCTACATCGTGGCCAGCGAAAGGATGTCTACGGTTCATTTCGAGGGAAGACCGACCTGGCTCGAAAGATCCAGTGATCGAACCAAGTCCGGGGACGAACCCCTCAGCTTCCACACCGACCCGCTTCATCCGAAACCCGGCTCCCAACTTCAGGTTCATGCGATCGCATCGGAGTCAGCCTCGATCGCCGGCATCGCAGTTGAAATCCCCAAGCATCCCGGTGACGGTGGCGGAGTGGCGCGCGTGGAGATCGCGCATGTGGCCCGAACCATGGAGCCAGATGGCCAACCACTGACGATGTTGCTCGGAGAATGGGCCGGGCACACGGACACGCAGGGCCGGTTTCAATCGGGGCCTCTAGTTCCCGGGCGCAAGCGCATCACGCTGTACTGGTGCAACGGGGGGACGGACTACTACTTCATCAACCGCTTCATGGATCTGAGCGCTGGAGAGCAGCGCGATCTGGGGTCCTTGCATACGCTTGCTGGTCCAGTCTTCGAAACATGCTTCGCATTCGCGAATGCTGCGGGAACAGTCCTCGCTGTTGAGCGGGTGCTCACTCCCAGCCCACAAGCAAACAGAGTTTTCGTGAGCTTTTTTTTCGGCTCCTACGTGGGCGATCAGCCGGAGGCGTTCGAAATCACGATCCCAATCACTCATCGCTGGGATCTGCCCTTTCGCGCACATGGGCTCCATCCGGGTCAGTACGACCTAAGTGCGCCGGACTTCAAGATGCCGTATCGCTTCAAGGACAATGTCAAGTCGACATTCGTATTCGAGAATGCCGTGTATCCCGACAAAGTGCCGGCCCGAATGTTCTGTCGTGTTGCGGAGACCACGGAGCTGACCGTGAAGTTGCGTGCTGCGGAGCTTGGCAACCCAAACACGATGTCCATGCAGTTCAACCTGCTGCCTCTCGATGGTCAAAACACTGAGAGATTCAATCACTCACCCAAGCAACTGTCGAGTTCGGAGTGTGTCATCAAGTCACGGGTCGAGGCGGGGCGATACCGCCTGATGGGGAGCATTGTGGCGCGGCCGAAAGACCTCGACAGCCCGCACTGGTATGTCGATGAAGCGATTCGGGTGACTGCGGATGAGCCCGCAGAGTTCTCTTTCGACCTCCGACCCGGGGCGGCACTCATGGGCCATGCCGAACAGCGCAACGAATTGCGCATCTTGAGCCTGACGATCGTCATGGGCGAGGCTTCTGGCTCTGTCGAATGGCGCATTTCTTTCAAGACGGACGAGGACGGCCAATATCGGATCCTTGGACTGCCGCCCCTCGCGGAGGTGCGCCCCTTTCGCATGCAGCCAAGCAGCATTCGGCTTGGACCGGCGGGCTCCCAGACGACGAGAGATCTGGTCATTGATCCCCAATACCTGCGTTAGCGTCGCGGCGGCCGCCTCTGAGACCGGGGCTCCGTCTGCCTTGCCATGCCTCCGGCTGCCTATTCTGGCTGCGAAGGGGTGCGAGCACCGCGCAAACTCAACACCGGCCAGCCGCGCTGCAAGGCGACGCTGGCCAGCTTCGCATCCGGATCCACGCAAACAGGATGCGAGACGCGCGAGAGCAGCGGCAGATCGTTGTGCGAGTCGCTGTAGAACCAGATCTCTCCGGGCTGGTCGAGTCTCAGCCCGCGCTCGCCGAGCCAGCTCTCGACCCGCGTGATTTTTCCCTCGCGAAAGCAGGGCTGGCCGACGATGCGACCCGTGAAGCCGAGCCCTTCGCGCTCCAGCTGCGTGGCGATCAGCTCCGGGATCTGGAGCTCGCGCGCCAGCGCGCCGGCGAGGAAATCATTGGTGGCCGTGACGACGGCGAGCTCGAAACCCTCGCGGCGACGCTGCTCGACGAGCTCGCGCGCCAGCGGCTTGAGGCGCGGGGCCGCGCGCGTCGCGAGCCAGTCCGCGCGCCACTCGTGCAGCGTGTGGGGAGGCACCTTGATGAAGGGCTCCAGGTAGTGCGAGAGGAAGCGCGGCAGATCCAGCGTTCCCTGCATGTAGTCGCGGTGGAAACCGCGCGTGATTTCCGCGTCGAAGGCCCCGCGTTCGGCGAGGTACTCGCTCCAAAGCAGGTCGCTGACGCCGTCAAGCAGCGTCTCGTCGAGATCGAAAAGGGCGACGCGCATGGCGCGGGGCGGTGCTCTAGACGCGGGCCTTCTTCGGGACCGCGGTGCTCGGCATGCGGCGCGGCAGGTCCTGGTGGTGTTCCTGCAGCGAACGCACGGCGTAGTCCGAACGGTGCATCGCCGTCAGCGCACTGACAACGGCGCTGATGCCGGCGCGCGTCGTGATGCAGGGCACGCCCGCGGTGACGGCGGCGGCGCGGATGGCCGAGTCGTCGACGCGCTGCTGCTTGCCGAGCGGCGTGTTCAGGATCAGGGCGATCTCGCGGTTCTTGATCATGTCCACGACATGCGGACGGCCTTCATGGACCTTGTTGACACGCGTGACGGGGATGCCGTTGGACTTCAGCGCGCGCCATGTGCCGTCCGTCGCGACAAGCTCGTAACCAAGCGCGGCCAGCGTGCGTGCCTCGGAGACCACGGCGCGCTTGTCCGTGTTCTTGACCGAGACGAAGATCCTGCCCGTCTTGGGCAGCTTGAGTCCGGCGGCATGATAGGCCTTGACGAAGGCGTTGCCCAGCTCGGCGTCGATGCCCATGACCTCGCCGGTCGAGCGCATCTCCGGGCCGAGCGTGAGGTCGGAGCCCGGGAACTTGTTGAAGGGGAAGACCGGCGCCTTGACGGAGAAGTAGGGCGGGATCAGTTCTTCCGTGAAGCCCAGCTCCCTGAGCTTCATGCCGGCCATGACCTTCGTCGCCAGCTTGGCGAGCGGGACGCCGATGGCCTTCGAGACGAAGGGCACGGTGCGCGATGCGCGCGGGTTG
>SXGR01504025.1_pt1 | contig 22311 bp, 20 predicted proteins | sample 3174711 | NCBI WGS metagenome assembly SXGR01 (sample SAMN11356860, study PRJNA531348) | freshwater metagenome | isolation source: freshwater sample F1-60 | place: China: Fuxian Lake, Yuxi | collected 2017-12-25 | reverse complement strand
GATGCGGGTCGTACCCTGCTGGGCAACTTCCTGGAGATACGAATTTAGTGCCTGATCCAATTCTCACCGACGCAATCGAACGCCTGCTCTCCCGCGAGGACATTGGCCGGGCTGGCGCGCAGGCGGCGGTTGGCGTGATCATGGATGGGGCGGTGGAGGATGCCCAGGTCGCTGGGTTCCTCATCGCCCTGCGTGCGAAGGGGGAGACGGCGGAGGAGCTGGCGGGTATCGCCGACGCCGTGCGCATACGGGCTGAGGCTGTCACGGTTGATCCTGCGCTCACCCTAGTGGATACCTGCGGTACAGGCGGCGGACCGTCCACGGTCAACATCTCCACCGGTGCAGCATTTCTTGCCGCCGGCGCCGGCGCCCACGTGGCCAAGCACGGCAATCGTGCGGTGACGTCGTCGTGCGGCAGCGCCGATGTGCTGGAGGCAATGGGCGCCAGGGTGGATCTCGTCCCCGAGGCGGTTGCCGAGTGCATCGAGACGGTCGGGTTGGGGTTTATGTTTGCGCCGGGTCACCACCCGGCATTCCGGCATGTGGGCCCTGCGCGCAAAGCGCTCGGCGTGCGGACCGCATTCAATGTGCTCGGCCCGCTCGCGAATCCCGCAGGGGCGCGCCGTCAGGTGATCGGGGTGAACAGTCGTGACTACCTCCAACGTGTCGGGCAGGCGATCCGCGGGCTGGGCACCGAGCGCGCCATCGTGGTGTGCGGCCGCGACGGACTTGACGAGATCAGCACCATTGAGGCCACCGACGCTGTGCTCATCGAGGAGGACCGCCTTGACGCGTTTGTGATTGACCCGGTGTCGCTCGGCCTGATAACGCCGTCCCCAGGCGATCTGGCGGGCGGGGGGGCCGATGACAATGCGCGTATTCTGGTGCGTGCGATCGGCGGCGCCGCCGGGCCGGTGCGCGACATCCTTGTGGTCAACGCGGCTGCCGCGCTGTGGATGGCGGGTATCGCACCGTCGCTGCAGGACGGCATGGCCCGTGCCGAGGAGGCCGCCACCTCGGGCGCGGCAAAGGATGTTCTCGAACGCTTCATAAACACAACCGGCCGCCTCGCCCCCGCGGCATAGAGAGGGAAGCGCACCCCACATGCCCACGTTTCTCGACCAGGTGATCGAACGCACCCGCGCTGATGTCGATGCCCGCGCAAAGGTGGTGGCCGCTGAAGCGCTGCGTGAACGCATTCCGGCGCCGGGGCGCAGTCGCCCATTCAGCGAGGCGCTCATTGCCGAGGGCATCTCGCTCATCGCCGAGATGAAGCGCGCGAGCCCGTCGAAAGGCCCCATCCGCCCCGACGCCACGGTCGCTCAGATCGTCCAGGCGTACGAGCAGGCCGGCGCATCGGCGTGCTCGATTCTCACCGAGCCCGCATGGTTCGGGGGTTCGCTGGATGATCTTGTCGAGGCGCGCGCGGCGGTTGACCTGCCGCTGCTGCGCAAGGACTTCATCGTCACGCGGTATCAGATCCTCGAGGCGCGGGTTGCGGGCGCCGATGCGATCCTGCTGATTGTCGCGGCTCTCAGCCCTGAGCGGCTGGTGGAGTTGCAGGAGGTTGCCGCGGGCGTCGGCCTCGATTGCCTTGTGGAGGTGCACGACGAGGAGGAGATGGAGATCGCGGTGGAAGCGGGGGCCGAGATCATCGGCGTCAATAACCGCAATCTGCACACGCTCGAGGTGGATCCGGAGACAGCACTACGGCTGCTGCCGGATGCGCCGGCCGGAACAATTGTGGTGGCCGAGAGCGGCATCACGTCGCGCGGGGACGTTGATCGCCTCGAGGTGGCGGGTGTCGATGCAATCCTTGTGGGCGAGATGCTGATGCGAAGCGATGACACCGGGGAGTCTGTGCGCGCGCTCCTCGGGTCGGCGAGGTCGTCGGACTGACCCGCCGGATTGCAGCCGCAACGCTGCTCCTCGCCGTCGCAGCCGCCACGGCGGGCGCTGCGCCGGTTCCCGGCACCGTTGAGGTACGCGATGAGTTGGGCACGCTCATTGACACCAAGTCGGGGGCCGACGCCATTCGCGACGCCCTCGGTGCGGTGCAGGCGCAGCGCGGATCAGACGTGCGCGCGTGGGCACTCGCCATCGGGGCCGGCACGTATGGCGACGCCGCAATCACGCAGCGCAATCTCACCGTCGCGGCCGATCCTCCGGGCAGCGCCGTAATCGCTGGTTACGGCGGTACCGATGACACCGGCGGCGGATGCATTGACATCACGCGTGGATCAGTGATCCTCGAGGGAATCGTGTGCCGAGGTGCGTCGCGCACCGGCGTCAACATCACGCCACCCAACGCAGAGGGCGGCATCGTGCTGCGCGGTATCGCAGTGGACGGCGCTGGTGTGGATGGGATCGCGGTCACCGGGGGCACTGGCATCGTGATTGCCGACGCAGTGGTCACGGCGACCAAACGCGCTGGTATCCGCCTCGCGGCGCTGACTGCAGCGGGCCCATACGCCATCACTGGCGGCTCGGTGTCAGGGGCGGGGCAAGGTGGCCTACGCTTGGCGGACGATGTGGCAAGGCTTGATGTGACCAATTTTCGCGCGACTGGCAACGGGATGGATGGCATCGCCAGCGAGGATTCCGGTACGTCCGATATCTCGCTGGTTGGGGTCACCGCGTCGTCCAATGCCCGTAACGGTGTGCTCATCGGCGGTGGCGGCCTGCGCATTGGGGTTCGCGACAGCGTGGTGTCGGGGAATGCCGGAGCAGGCGTGCGGTTGGGTGACGGCAGCGGATTCAGCCTCTCGGGGATGACGCTTGACGGCAGCAATGGCGCAGGTGACCTGCTGTTTACCGCTGATTCCCGTACCGGCGGCGCCTACGTCGGCCTCGATGCCGGTGGGGGCTTCTCGCTCATCGGCGAGCCCTCGGCCGTGCGTGTATCCGGCGTGCCCGCTGCGCGCATGGGAATCGTGGCGCCGACGGCTGGCGGCCACCCCCGAAGCGGAGCGGCGCTCTCCATTGGCGCCACCGCAGTTGTGGCATCACGCCGTGCCGTGGTGCGGTTTGACCGCGGCGCCGCCGTGTGGCGTGGCGCCGGCAAGTGGACCAAGGTGCCTTCGAGCCGCCGTATCAGGGGCGGAATGCAGGCCATTCTCGGTACCTCACTGCTTGGTACCGCTCGCGCCACCTACGCACCGTTCGGCTGATGGTCGAGGCCGACGACAGCGGTTCAGACCGCCGGCGCCTTATCGGGCTCATCGCGGGCGGGGTCGCGGCGGTGCTCATCATCGCGTTACTCGTGGTGGGCCTCGCCGCGAGCGGGGGCTCAACGGCGATTGACGATGCGCTGGTCTCGGGGCAACGCCCGCCCGCGCCCGACATCACGCTCCCGGTGCTCGTGAGCGGCCCGGGGCTCCCGCCGGCCGGGCAACGGGTGTCCCTGTCATCGCTCAAGGGCACCCCCGTGGTGCTCAACCTCTGGGCGTCGTGGTGCGGCCCCTGTCGCGATGAGGCACCCATCTTCGAGACCGCGTGGGAGCGTTACAGGGGTAAGGGTGCGCTGGTGCTCGGTCTCGACCTTCAGGACCTCAGCGGGAATGCGCTGGCATTCCTTCGCGAAAACAGCATCACCTACCCCTCGCTGCGTGACGGCAGCGATGCCAGCAAGCGCGATCTGGAGGCCACCGGTGTGCCCGAGACGTACATCATCGACAAGCGGGGCCGTATTGCCCTCCACATCACCGGGCAGGTCACCGAGCTTCGGCAGCTCACAGTGCCCCTCGACCAGGTTCTGGCTGAGAAGTGATTCGTCGCTCGCTTGCGGTGGTGCTGACGATCTTCGCCCTGGCCGCAGCGGTGACCCCTGCGCTCGGAGTCACCTCGCAGGAGATCTATCGCGAGACACGATGCCCCACGTGCAATACGCCCCTTGATATTTCCAACTCTCCGGCCGCACTGGACATCAAGGAGTTCATCGCCGTCCGGGTGGCAAAGGGGCAATCGGAAGATCAAATCCTCGATGCGCTCGTGGCCGAGTTCGGTCGTGAGGTGCTCGCCACTCCGCCGAAGTCGGGTTTTGACCTGGTGGCGTGGATCGTGCCGATCCTGCTCGTGGTCGTGGGGCTCGGCGCGATCCCCTTCGTTACGCGGGCCTGGGCCCGCAGGCGAGCGGGAGACGCCCCGGCACCCCAGATCTCACCTGAGGACGCCGCACTGCTTGAGGATGAGCTGCGCAAGCATCCGGGGTGAGCACGGCAGATGGAATCCGCATCGGCACCGCATCGTGGACAGACCCCGAGTTCATCAAGGCGGGCTGGTACCCGGACAACGTGAAGAACGACGCCGAGGGGCGGCTGCGGTACTACGCGTCGCAATTTCCCATGGTTGAGGTGAATGCAACCTTCTATGCCATACCGCGCCGATCGACCGTGGACGGGTGGGCCGAGCGCACGCCTGATGACTTCCGGTTTCATGTGAAGGCGAACCAGGTGATCAGCGGGCACGCCGCCGATCCGGCGCGGCTGCCCGAGCCGCTGCGCGAGCTCGCATACGAGGCCGACGGCCGGGGTCGCATCCGCAAGCCGTCGCGCGAGCTGAGGGATGCGGTGATTGATGCATTCGTCGAAGTGATCTCACCGCTCCGGTCCAAGATGGGGTCGGTGCTGTTGCAGCTGCCTTCGCATGTGACATCGGGTCCCGAGCAGCGTGCAGAGATCGGGCGCATCATCCAGCGCCTGTCACCCCTTCGTACCGCCGTGGAGTTCAGAAACGCCTCGTGGACGGCACCGGGCGAGCGCGAGGCGGCGGTGGAGATGCTTGGGGAGCGCGATGCCGCATGGGTGTGCGTTGACGCCCCTCGCGTGGACGTGGCGAGTGCGATGCCGCCCATCGTGGAGGTCACCTCACCCGGCCTCGCGTACCTCCGATTGCACGGGCGCAACACAGCGACGTGGCAGGGCAGCCGTACCGTGGCCGAGCGCTTCAACTGGCAGTACTCCGATGAGGAGTTGGGGGAGTGGGTCGATCCGGTCATCGACATGGCCGGCGCGGCGAGCGAAGTGGCCGTTGTGTTCAACAACAACCATGGGGACTTCGCATTGCGTAGTGCCATGCGCTTTGGAGAACTGCTTGACGGGCGTGGGGCAGACGCCACCTGAACGATCGTGATGCGGTCGTGCCCCAGCCGTGCGGCGAGGTCATCCGGCGACACTGCGAAGTACCGCGTCCGGCGCGGTCGGGCAAGGTTGCGGACATGCGCCGCGCTCTTGCCATCATCGTGCTCGCCACCATTGTGGCCGCTCCCCCCCTCGCAACGGGCTCCCCGCTCGATAAGGCGCTCGATCACCTTTCGGCCCGGCAGGACTCCCTGACAGGCGCCATCGGGCCAGCGGGTGCGGGCCAGGCAGCGGATACCGCGTGGGCGGCAATGGCCGTGGCGGGTGCCGATGAGGATCCCTCGGCCTGGCACGGTGCTGGTCTGGGGCTTTCGGACGCCGTGGCGGCGCTTCCCGGTGACGCCATCGGTGATGTGCTCCGGCTGTCGATGGCCCAGAGGGCCGCGGGCATGCTTGATCCGGCCATGGCCGACCGGGTTTCGGCCCAGCGGTCGGCGGATGGTTCATTTCCTGGGGGCACCGCGGTGACGGCGTGGGGTGTGATGGCCCTTATTGCTGCTGCCGTGCCGCCAGATGACCCCCGGGTGACCGGCGCGGTGGCAATACTCGAATCGCTGCAGTTGCCTGACGGCGGCTGGTCAGCAACCGGTGCGTCGCAATCCGACGTCGTGACCACCGCGACTGTGATGCAGGCGGTGCGGGCGGCCCGCATGGGGGTGCGCGACCCGGTACTCGTAGCTGCCCGTGCACGGTTGCTCTCGCTTCGGGATTCTGGTGGCACATTCGCCCGCGCAGCCGTGCCCACCGCCTGGGCCGTGCTGGCCATCAGAGCGCTCGGTGAGCGACCGGACCGCGGCGGGTGGGCGTCAGGAGGGAGCCCACTTGCAGCGCTGGAGGGGCTGCAACGTGCTGATGGGGGCGTACGGGTGGCATCAGGACAGCCCACATCGCTGTTCGCCACCTCGCTGGCGGCCCTTGCATGGGGCGGCCGTACGCTCCCGACGTCCCCCCGCGGCCGGCGGGTTCCGGGCCGTGCTCCCCGCATCGTGGCCCGCACGCCAGCAGACCGCGACGTAGTGCGTGGAGTGCTGTCCATCCGGTACTCCGACGAGACGGGCGGCACCGGAATCGACCCCGCACGTACCACGATCACCGTGAACGGCGTGGATATGACCCGCCGCGCGCGCATCACTCCGTACACCCTCCAGATCCGCGCATCTGCCCTCCCCAGGGGCACTCTGGCGCTGCACGCACGGGTCCGGGACCGCGCCGGTCACTCAATCACCGCCGACTGGAGTGTGATCGGAGCCGGTTGAGTGGAACCCATCCGCATGCCGTGGCACACTGCCGTATGCGCATGAACGCGCGGTTTGGCCATTTGGGAGGATACTGGATGATCACCCTCACGCCCGTTGCCGGTGACAAGCTCCGCGAGATTCTCGCGACCGAGGCGGATCCCGGCTCCGGGCTGCGCGTGAAGGTTCTTCCGGGTGGCTGCTCGGGCTTCGAATACTCGATGACGTTCGACCACGCGGCGGATGGCGACGAGGTGGTGGAGCAGCACGGTGTGAACGTGATTGTCGACCGCCTGAGCGTGCCGTACCTGCTCGGAGCCGAGTTCGACTACGAGGAGGGGTTCCAGGGCGCGGGTTTCCGCATAAACAACCCGAACTCCACCGGGTCGTGCGGCTGCGGCAAGTCCTTCACCGCCTGACCCCGTGACCATCCCCGTCATTGCCGGCGCGGTACGGACGCCCATCGGCGCCTTTATGGGTGCGCTGTCATCTGTTCCCGCAACCGAACTTGGCGCCATCGCGATGCGCGAGAGCATCGTCCGCGCAGGGGTGCCAGCCGACCAGGTGGATGACGTTCTGCTGGGGTGCATCCTGCAGGCCGGCCTCGGGCAGGGCCCTGCACGACAGGCCGCAGTCGCCGCAGGGATACCCGATTCCGTCCCGGCGACCACCATCAACATGCTGTGCGGATCCGGCTTGCGCGCGGTGGGTATGGCCGCGCAGGCGGTCCGCGCAGGAGATGCCGGCGTGGTGATGGCCGGGGGCATGGAGAACATGAGCCGCGCCCCTCACGTTGCCGATGGCATTCGGCAGGGGCACCGCATGGGTGACGTGGCGCTTCGCGACACGCTCATCGCCGATGGCCTGTGGTGCGCGCTCACCGACCAGCACATGGGAGGCACCGCCGAGGTCGTGGCGGAACGCTTCGGTGTGACCCGTGAGGATCAGGACGCCTTCGCTGCCGAAAGCCAGCGGCTCGCGGGGCTTGCGCTCGAGCGCAAGCACTTTGCCGATGAGATCGTTCCCGTTCCCGTGCCCCAGCGACGCGGCGACCCGGTGCTGGTGGATACCGATGAACACCCGCGTCCCGACACCACCATGGAGACCCTCGCCGCACTGAGACCTGCATTCAGGGCCGATGGAACGGTGAGCGCGGGGAACTCATCTGGAATCAATGATGGCGCCGCATCGATGCTCGTGTTGTCGGAGGCCCGCGCGACCGAGCTCGGCGTGCAGCCAATGGCCCGCATTCTCGGCTACGCCTGGAATGGGGTGGCGCCCGAGATCATGGGCATGGGCCCCGTGCAGGCCATTCGCACCGCACTGGACCGCGCCGGTGTGGACGACATCCGGGCCATCGAACTGTTTGAGGTGAACGAGGCCTTTGCCGCCCAGGCAGTGGCCGTGCAGCGCGAACTTGGAATCGGCCGTGAGGTGCTGAACGTCAATGGCGGCGCCATTGCGCTGGGGCACCCCGTGGGTGCGTCAGGCGCGCGCATTCTGGTGACGCTGCTGCACGAGATGCACCACCGTGAGGCCAGCCTGGGCTGCGCGGCGCTGTGTGTGGGTGGCGGCATGGGCGTGGCAATGGTGGTTGAGGCGCTCTAGCGTCGCCCCCGGGCGAAGTCCTGTGACCCGGGCACACCAGCGCGCACCCGGGCATCTGCGCCGTGCTCAAGCGGCACCGGCTCACGGGATGGCAGGCGGGCCGCAGTCACACCGCTGGCCAGCACATTTACCACGCGCTCACGGCGTTCAAGCCGCCCTGTCACCACCAGCAGCGGATCTGCCCGGAGCAGTGAGCGCTCGGCCTCGTAGAGGTCGGGTCGCACGATCACGTTGATGGGTCCCGTTTCGTCCTCGATGAGCAGGAACACGATGCCCTTGGCGGTGGCGGGGCGCTGTCGGGCCACCACCATGCCCGCCACGATCACGTCGGTGCCGTGGCGGGTGTTCTTGAGCGCCTCTGCGGTGATGGTGCCCTTCGGCAGCGCCGGGCGGATGAGGGTCATCAGGTGCCAGCCGGTGGAGACACCCGTGGTCTCGTACTCGGCGATGACACGGTCGATGCGGTCGGGGGCGGGGAGCGGCGGTGCGGCAGCCGGATCGAGCGGCAGGGGCAGTTGTTCTGCACCTGCGATACGCCGGGGCCGGGCGAGGGTGGCCACCTGCCACAGCATCTCCCGCTCGGGTACCTCGAAGGCATCGAGTGTCCCGGCGCGCGCCATCATCGCCATCTGCTCCGGGCGCAGGCCGGTGCGGGCAATCATGTCGGCCAGGCCGGTGAAATGGCCGCGGGCCTCACGTTCGGCAACCACACGGTGGGCGGGTATCTCGCCAAGGGTGCGCACCATGCCCAGGCCAAGTCGCACCGACCCGTCTTCCACCGTGCACCCCACCTGCGAGCGGCGGATGCAGGTACGCAGCGTGCGCACGCCACGCCGGCCGGCGTCGCGCACCAGACTGGCGGGCGGATAGAACCCCATGGGCTGGGCGTTGATGAGCGCGGCCAGGAACTCGGCGGGGTGGTGCCGCCGCAGCCACGCGCTCTGGTACGCCAGCACGGCGAACGCGGCCGAGTGGGCCTTGGGGAATCCGAAGTTGGAGAAGCCCACCAGCTTGGTGAACACCGTCTGGATGGTGTGGTCGGGAACACCACGATCGCGTGCCCCCTGCTGGAAGCGCTCCCACATGCGCATCATCGCCGTGCGACTGCGTTTACGGCTCATCGCCCGGCGCAGATCCTCGGCCTCTCCCGGAGTGAATCCCGCGAGGGCCATGGAGACTTCGAGTACCTGTTCCTGAAATACGACGACTCCGAGGGTTTCACGAAGCGCCGGCTCAAGCAGCGGGTGGTCGTATGGCGGAACGAAGTGGGGATCGCGTCGAAGGGCCCGGCGGTGGGCCACATAGGGGTGCACGGCGCCACCACTCACAGGGCCCGGGCGGATGAGCGCCACCTGCACGGTGAGGTCATCGAGGTTTGCCGGCCGGGTCTGCAGCAGGCTCTGCATCTGGGCACGGCTCTCGATCTGGAATACACCCATGGTGTCGGCGTCCTGGATTTCGGCGTACACACCCGGATCGTCAAAGCCGATGCGCGAGAGGTCGGGTGCCCGACCATGCGCGGTGGCGATGAGGTCAAGGCACTCCTCCACCGCGCTCAACATCCCGAGGCCGAGCAGGTCGATCTTCACGAACCCGGCATCGGCACAGGAGTCCTTGTCCCACTGGCAGATCTGCCTGCCGGCGAATGCCGCAGGCACCACCGGCACCAGATCAATGAGGGGGGTGGCGCTCACGATCATTCCCCCCGAATGCTGGGCGAGGTGCCGCGGAATTCCCGCTGCCTCCCGGGCCAGCGACGCCAGCGCACGCCAGCGACGTGACTGCAGGCGGTCCGCGCCACCGGGCATGCGACGGATCTCGTCTTCCACCGCTTCGGCTGACGACCAGCCATCCGACAATCGCGCGAGGCGCTCGATGTCGGCGGGGGGCAGCGCGAGTGCCGCCCCCAGTTCGCGAATGGCCATGCGGGCACGGAACGTGGGGAATGCCGCCACAAGCGCGGCATGCTCGTGGCCATAGCGGCGGATGATCTCCTCGATGAGACACGCACGGACGTCGCGGGGAAAGTCGAGGTCGATGTCTGGCACCGAACGCAGGTCCTTGTTGAGAAACCTGCCGAGGAAGAGCCCGCTTTCGATCGGATCGATGTGCGAGAGGCCTGTGAGGTAACACACGATCGACCCCACGGACGATCCGCGCCCGCGGCCGGGCGGCAGCATGCGACGCGCGGAACCTGCAGGCCGCACCTCGAGCGCAACCTCCCGTGCGATCTCCAGGATGTCGCGGTGCAGCAGGAAGAATCCGGAGAGTCCGTGGTGGCGGATGAGCCCAAGTTCCTCATCCAGCCGCTTGAGGGCCTCAGCCCGCCCGGGCCCATCGGGGTAGCGATCCCGCAGTGCATGGCCGCAGATACGCGCCAGTGCCACGTCGGCGGTCTCCCCGGGGTGGCCGGCCACGAAGTCGGGGAACCGGTACCCCAGATCGCGAGTGAGGTCAAACTCCAGGCGTTCGGCCAGCACCACCGAGTTACGCACTGCCTCGGGGTGGTCGGCCAGTCGCAGTGCCATGTCGTGGGGCGCGCGCAGTACCGACTGCCGGTTGCCACGGCGCATCGCCTCCGATGCATCGAGGGTGAGGCGATGGCGCACGGCCACCAGGGTGTCCTGCAGGAATGCGCGACTGGGATGGTGGGCATGCACGTCGCCTGTGGCCACCACGGGTGCGCCCACGTGGTCTGCCAGCGTCTCGAGCGCCCGTGCAAGGGTTCTGTCCCCCCGTGTAGCCGCACGCTGGATTTCCACCCACGCATTGCCTGGGCCGAAGGTGGACATGAGCCATCGCAGTGCGTGTTCGGCGTCCGCATGACGCCCGGCCGCGAGGAGGTGGGGTACGAGCCCATGCCGGGCACAACCCGACAGGCACACGAGCCCATCTGCATGTGCCTGGAGCGCGTCAATGGGCAGTACAGGGTCAATCGCCCGCCGGTCGGGCCCGGACCTCGTGTTCGCGTGCGAACGCGTGATGAGGCGGCACAGGTTGGCGTACCCCGTGGCGGTCTCGACCAGCAGGGTGAGGTGGAGCACGTGGGGTGCATGACCGATCCCAATGGCGGGAAGGGCACAGATCGACAACTCGGCACCCGTGATGGGGCGGAGTCCCGCGGCGGTGGCCGCATGGGCGAACTCCATCGACCCCGACAGGGTGTCGTGATCGGTAATGGCCATGGTGCTGTGGCCCAGCGATGCCGCGGCCTCCGCCATCTCATCCGGCAGTGATGCGCCGTCGAGGAAGCTGAAGGCCGTGTGGGCATGAAGTTCGACATATGGGGGACTAGGCATGAACGAACCAGCCGCCGCTGCTCTCACGGAAGATGAGGGCGTGGCGCCCCGGCTCGACGATTACATCGAAATACGAGCGATCTACCGGGTCGTCGGTCCACCAGCGGTCCTGCACGCGCCATGAATCGCGCACGGCGACCACCAGCCGCCTGCGGCCGTCGCGCATCAGCGCGTGGGGCGTGCCGTCCGGCGAGGTGAACACCTCAACCGGCCCGGCCGCCGCTAGGCCTCGTAGGGACCGAGTGCCCACGTGCGCTCCGGGAGCCTGCTCCACGGTTCGATCTCAACCAGCCTGAGTACCGGTGCGGCACCGCCTGCGGCGCGTACCTGCGCGAGTGCCGTACCGGCACGTCGCATGCGCTCTTCGTCGGGTGTGCTCACCAGGGCGAGTTGCCCTGCATCGGGTGGTCCTCCGGCGTCGGCCTCAATGGCCAGTGAGGTGACCGGTGCGGTAATGCGCGCGAGGTGGGGGAGCGCGGCGATACCGATGCGCCTGGGGTCGCAGGTGGCCTCCCTGAGGGCCACGGCGTGGGTCCATGAGCCGCCATCTTCCAGGCGTGCGCGGATGACGATTGATCGCACGGACCCTCCCTGCGTTCTGGCGTGCTCAGTGATGCGTGCGATGAGAATTCGCAGCGCCGCCTCAAGCGCCGGCAGTGCCCCGATGGACTCGGGAAACGACACCTCCTCACCAACCGGCTGAGGGGGCACGCGGGGGCTGATGCGTGGATCATCCTCGCCACGGGTCATCTCCCACGCGGCCACTCCGGTGGGTCCGAGCCGGTCGAGAACCGATGCCCGCGGCAGATGCGCAACCTGTCCCATGCTGCGGATGCCGAGCGCTTCGAGGGCGGACCTGCTCTTCTGCGGCAAGGGCAGGCGCCCGGCGGGAAGGGGGGCGAGGAAGTCAGCCACTTCATCCTGATGAATGACCACCCCTGCTCGCGCGGCCTCGCGTGATGCAAATGGGGTGGGCGCGGCACCTATGCGACCGCCGGCACCCACTGGCAACGCAGCACGGGCGCGTCGCATGAGCACGGCCATGCCGCCGTGCATACGGATGAGCCCGGTGGCAGCGAATGACCACGACTCGCCGTCATCCCCCGGCGCCACGGCAGCGCCAAGATCCTCCAGGCGCAGCGTCACGCGCTCTGCTGCCGATCGCGCGGCATCGGGATCGGGCATCACCAGATCGAGCCCGGGGCACCGCGCAAGGGCCTCTCCCACACGAAAACCGGGTCGCACGCCCTGGCCCCATGCCGATGGCGTGCACGGTCCGATCACCTGCGGCGCCCCTGGCTCGGGGCCGAGTGCGATTGGGTCATCCCATGGCATCCGCGCCTCAAGCAGCGCGATGCGGAGTGGGAAGAGCGGGATGAGTGCGGTCACAATCATACGAACACATGTTCGCATAACGTGACGACGCACATCAAGTGGGGCGCCTGATCAGCCCGAGGGGGCCGACCTCCTTCATGAGCCCAGCCGGACTCATCGAGCGCAATGGAATTGTTGGAATCAGCGACACCGGAAATGACGCCGATGTTTGCAGGATTACCCCGGCTGGAACCGCCGCGTGCCTTGCGGCAGACGACAGGAGCAAAGATTGAAGATCAATTCATCGGCAACACTTACGGCAATTGTCTGCGCGTCATTGCAAGTCACATCATGAAGCGGCCTTACGGTTTGGCGGCACCCGCCGTCGCGAGCGTGCTGATATTCACCACGTCGGTGGGAGCGGTCACGTTCACCGGTGCATTCCAGTTGGTGAAGCTGATCTCGCCCGACCCCTCCGCGGCGCCACTCTTGACCTGCACGGGGTAGGGCTCGCCCACGGTCTGGATGGCCAACGTGCTCTCGCCCTTGGTGTCCTCGAGGAACACCACCGGGGTGCCGTTCACATCGCCGGTGCTCTTGACGGTCGCCCCGCCTTCGAGCGAGAGGAGGCCCTCGACCAAGGAGTCCTTCTGGAAAAGCGCATTCAAGGTCGTCAGCGTCACCCCGAGCACGCCACCGGTATCGTCGAGCGAACCCGGTTCTGCCGGCAGCAACAACCACCTGTCGCCGACGAGGCCGGCGATCTCCTCGCCTGCGGCCTTGCCCTCGGCGCCTGTGTTGCCCAGCAGCGTGGCCCAGCCACCGCCGGACGCCTTGAAGTAGACCTTGCCATCCACGAATATGGTGCTGAGTTCAACGCCCTCGGTGGTGATGGTGCCCCTGCTGGCGTTCGTTCCCAGCACCAGGTCGAGCGAGGTCTCCTCTGCCCCCTCGGTCATCGTGCCCTTCACGGTGACCGACGTCGCGGCCTTCGCCGCGGCCTGGCTCTTCGCGAGGATCTCCGTGGCCGGGAGCGTCCCGACGCCGTTCGGGGGCTCCGCTGCGGCGTCGGCTGCCGCAGTGGATGCGGCGGTGTCCGTCGTGCTCGAGCCGCAGCCAGCCAGCACCCCGCCGCCGGCGAGGAGGGTGACGGCTGCAGCAGCTGCTGCAGCCCTGCGCTTCATGGTGCGTTCCATTCGAGCTCCTTCATCCTTCATGGAAAAGTATGGGGGATTGAGATGGGCCCGTGGCCTTCAACAGGCCCCGCACCTGACCCCGCATGCAGGTGTGATGATTCAGGTTGTGGCGGTGACCGTCCTTCCACCCACGGCATAAACGGTGCTTCAACGTCAATGGTATCAGCGGGTGCCACGGCGCTTACCGGGCCATTCCAGTTGATGAAGTTGACGGTGCCACTGAAGTCGCTGTCGCCGCCCGTCACCTGTCGCGGGTACGGCTCGCCGCCGGTGGTCAGCGCACGCGTGCCGTCGATGCGACGTTTCACCACATTGTCCACCTGGGTTCCTGTCGGGCGTCGGGGTGGGCGGGGGTTGCCTCAGCGGTCGCCATGCACCAGCGTTCGCCATGGCCGGCGCTTGGCCGCCATTGCGGGGCCCACCGGGAATTCGGTGGGATAGCCGTGCGTTGTGATCACGGGGATCGGGCATCAACAGGTTGAGCCCGGGGCACCGCGCAAGGGCCTCTCCCACACGAAGACCGGGTCGCACGCCCTGGCCCCATGCCGATGGCGTGCACGGTCCGATCACCTGCGGCGCCCCTGGCTCGGGGCCGAAGGCGATGGGCCCCACAGCATCCGCGCCGGAAGAAAGCCGGATGCGGAGTGGGAAGAGCGGGATGAGTGCGGTCACGATCATACGAACAGATATCCACATGATCGTGCCGCATTCATGAAGCCCCGTGCATCAGTTGCTGCTGGTAGTACTCCCCGCGGACGACGAGTCGCCACCGGCGATGGCACCGAAGTCGAGCGCGTCTGCCGGTGCCGTCACCGTGACGGGCTCATTCCACTTGCTGAACGTGACGACGCCGGTCCCGCCGGTCGTCTTCTTGACCTGCAGTGGGTATGGCTCGCCGGTCGTGGCCACTGCCAGCGTGCCGTCGTCATTCGACTCGGTCAGCAACACCACCGGCTGGCCATTGACGTCACCAGTGCCCTTCACCTTGGGAGAGGCGTTGTCGAGCAGCCCATCGAAGAGGCTGTCCATATCGGCGATCTCGCCGAAGTCCTTGAAGCTGTCCGCGCCCGTCCCGGTGGTGGGAACGACGAACCACTTGTTGGCGAGCAGGGTGCCCACCGCGGCACCACCGTCAGCGATCTGATCAAACAGCGCCTTGGGGGCGTTGAGGTAGAACTTGCCGTCGACCCTGAGGATCTTGACCGTCACGCCATTGAGTCCGATGGTGCCGCTTGCCACGCCATCACCGAGCGCGAGATCGATGCTGATGGTGTCGGACCCATCTGGCACGGAGCCACTGACGGTCACCGACGTGGCCGCCTTGGCTGCGGCCATCGACTTGGTGAGGATCTCGCTGGCCGTGAGCGAGGCGACGCCGTTATCGGTCGTCGAAGCGCTTGTGACACTGCTGCTCGCCGACGACGAGTCGCCACCGCAGCCGGCAACACCAAGGCCTCCGGCCGTGAGGGCGATTGCCACCAGCGACGCACCGAGGCGCCGTTTCATCATTGTGTTCATAGGTTTTCCTTTCGTGGATTCGAGGTCAAGAATCCGGTGTTCGGACCCCGAGTGCGTTGTCGTCCGCCCAGTTGCACGATGCACCAAGCTCCGAGATGTCGGGTGCGTGCACCACATTAGGTGTTGTCGTGTGGGTCGCCCGGTCAGGCGCGGGGGTTCCCCCAGTGGTCATCATGCACCAGCGTCCGCCAAGGGCGGCGCTTGGCCGCCATTGCGGGCGGGAGCCCCACCGGGAATTCGGTGGGATAGCCGAGCGGGGTGATCAGGGGGATCTCCATCTCAGCGGGAATGTCGAGGAGCGCGCGGAAGTCGTCCTCGGCGTACCAGTGGAAGACCGTCGGCACGGTACCCAGACCCCGGGCACGTGCGGCCACCATGAGGTTCTCCATGGCAAAGCCCACCGACACCAGGTCGGCGACGCGCTCCCATTCGGCCTGATCATCCGGGAAGGCGTGGCGTGGTACCACCAGGCCCACGATCCATACGGGCACGTGACGGTAGTTACCGAGCACCTGCTCGGCGTAACCACGCGCCCACTCGGCGTGCTCATCGGCGCTCACATCCGGGCCAGCGGGCCGGACGGTCTCAAAATACTTGGCGCCGCCGCGAATAACGATCTCGGCCACCGCTGCGCGCAGTTCTGCGTCGCGCACCACGATGAAGCTCCATGCCTGTGCCATGCCGCCCGTGGGGGCAAGAAGAGCCAGGCGGAGGATCTCGCTGATGTCCTTCTCGTCCACCGGCTGATCGGTGTACGAGCGCACGCTGCGCCTCAGGCGGATCGCTTCATTGGCGTCCATGTACGCCTCCAGGGTCACGCGGGGCCACCTGCCCCGACGAAGGAATGATGCCAGCCACGGAAGGTAGTGACCCGCGAGCTGTGTCAGGCGGCGATTTTGGCCTTTTTCTTTGCCTTGGGCCCCGACGTCGGCGCGAGCGCTTTTCGGATGCGCTCGGCCAGACGCTGCTCAAGCGTCGTGCGAGCAGCATCGGCGCCGTCGCTCACCTTGCACCAGAGTTTGAGGGGCTTGATATCAAGCGAAATCTCCGCCACAAGACCACCTGCGGGCGTATCGGGCAGTCCCACCTGCGATCCGGCAGGAATCTCGAGCGTCACCTTGTCGCCGCCATCCAGCCCGGTCCAGATGGCCCGCTCCAAGAGGTGGCGTGCGATGGATCCGTCGGCATCAACCGCGCCTCTGGTGGTACGTGCCTTCGCCGCGCCCCGGCCCACCACGGGGTCGAGCCCCGCGGCCTCCGGGTTGGCACGGTCAACCTCGACCTTGGCCTTGGCTTCGTCCATGGTCATCTCGTGATCCGACCCGCGGGCCTTCTTCCAGATGACGTATCCACAGCCGCGATTACGGGGGCTCTTCCACGAATTGCATCCGAAGGTCTTCGGACGGTCCACGATCATGCCGCCGCACCCGGGAACCGGACACTCAGATACCGGCTCGCGCGGAGGCGTGGCGTTGGTCTCACCCCGGGCCACCATGCCCTGCGCCTCTTCCACCGACACCTCCCCCTGCTTGCCGCGTACGCGCTTCCAGATGACGAAGCCGCAGCCGGTCTCGGTCTTGCTCTTCCACGACGTGCAGCCGTAACTGCGGTCGCGGGCAATGATCTCGCCATCACAGCCGTCGGTGGGGCAGCCGCCGATAACCTTGCGCTCAGACTCCAGATCCTTGCTCTGGATCCCCTGAGCGATGTACTCCTTGGCGTCATCGAGGGTGAGCGTGCGAGTGCCGCTCTGCTTCCACAAGGTGTATCCGCAGCCCGGGTCATCCTTGCCCTGATAGCTGTCGCATGAGTAACTCTTGCGCTGCTCCACGATGTTGCCCGGGCAGTCGGGCGTGGGACATGGAGCGATGACGGTTCGCTCCACGCGCAGGTCCTCACGCCCCTTGTCGGCAAACCAGGCGACCACCTGCTTGGTGAACGCCACGATCTCCTGGTGGAAGGCGTCACGCGACTCACTGCCGCGCTGCACCTCGTTGAGCTTCTGCTCCCACCGGCCCGTGAGCTCTGGCGAGGTAAGCAGGTGATCGCCCAACATGGTGATGAGGCCAATGGCCTTGTCGGTGGCGCGAAGCTGCTTGCCCTCGCGCTCCACGTATTCGCGGTCGATGAGGCTCTCGATGATGTTGGCGCGGGTGGCGGGGGTGCCCAAGCCAGCATCCTTCATCGCCTCGGCGGCCTCGTCGTCGTCCACCAGTTTGCCGGCGGTCTCCATTGACTTAAGAAGGCTTCCCTCGTTGTATCTCGCAGGCGGCTTGGTGGACTTGGCCAGCACCTTGGCGCGGGCACAGGTGAGGCGTTGCCCCACGGTCACCGACGGAAGGGTGTGGTCGTCGGTCTCCTCCTCGCCATCTTCGTTGGCCATGCGCTCGGCCTGCTTCTCCACGCGGTGGCGCCGCATGGCGTCAACGGCGTACCAGCCCGGGTCAACAATGACGGTGCCACTGCTGCGGAAGGTGTGCCCCTCAACATCGGTGACGATGGTGGTGCTCTCGAGCTTGGCGGGCGGCAGGAATACCGCGAGAAAACGCCGGGCCACCATGTCGTAGATGCGTCGCGCATCATTGGACAGTCGCGAGAGGTCGTGATCTGCGTCGGCGGGGATGATGGCGTGGTGGTCGGTGACCTTGGCGTTGTTGATCACGCGTCCGAGTGGCAGTGAGTCGAGCGCCAGCACCGATCGCGCGACGTCCGCGTACTGACGCTCGGCCGAGCCCACACGCGATACCACCGACTTGAGCTGTCCCACCATGTCGCCGCTCAGGTATCGCGAACTCGTACGCGGATACGTGAGCACCTTGTGCTCGTCGTAACACGACTGTGCGGCGGCCAGGGTGCGGGTGGCGCTGAAGCCGAACCGCTGGTTGGCATCACGCTGCAGGGCGGTGAGGTCGTACAGCAGGTGCGGTGCTTCGGTGCGGGGCCGCGTCTCCACCGATGCGACGACGCCCTCCGCGCCAGCGGCGAGAGTGGCGATCTCATCGGCAGCGGCTCCCGGAACGATGCGGTCCTTGTGGGTCTTGCCGTCGTTGTCGGTGAACAGCAGGTCGCGGTGCGTGCCTTCGACGTCGTGCCACATGCCCGGAAGGGGAGAGTCGGCACCGGTGAACGTGACATCCACCTGCCAGTACTCCTGCGGCACGAACGCGCCGATTTCGATGTCGCGGTGCACGATCATCGCCAGCGTCGGCGTCTGCACGCGGCCGAGCGACAGCACACGGCGGATCGATCCGGCACGCGTGGTGGCCGCGCGGGTCCCGTTCATTCCCACCAGCCAGTCGGCTTCGCTGCGTGCGCGGGCGGCGGCCTCGAGCGGCTGCATCTCCGAGTCCGGGCGCAGCGACTCGAAGGCTTCCTTGATGGCCGACTTGGTCATCGACGAGAACCAGGCCCGCTCCACGATCTTTCCCTGCGCCTTGGGTGGGGCGCTCTGAAGGATGAGCTTGAAGATGAGCTCGCCCTCACGTCCGGCGTCGCAGGCATTGACGATGATGCCCACGTCGGGCCGGGCCATGAGTCGGTGAAGCGAGGCGAGTTGCTTGGCCGATCGGCCATCGCGGGCTTGGTAGCGGAACTCCTCGGGGATGATCGGCAGGTCCTCGTATGTCCACTTCTTGTACCGGGCGTCGTAGGCGTCGGGATCCACCTGCTCAAGCAGATGTCCCACTGCATATGAAATGACCCAGTGGCCACTCTCGTATGCGTCGCCCTTCTGGGTAAACGTCTCTGGGAGCGCGCCAGCCACGTCGCGGGCGACGGAGGGCTTCTCGCAAATAACCAGTTTCTTGCTCACGGGGCGGGCACGTTAGCACCGCCGATTTCGGGCACCTGTGTCGTCGGCGTGACGATGCCGGACCGGTGGCCCAGTGGGCCACAGGCTTTCGCTCATGAGACAAGGGGGCGCGTCGACGGGGTGTTGCCGGTACCGACAACCCCCGAGTCGCGTCGATGCGTGTCGCCGTCTGCATCCCGCTGCAACCGCCGCCGGTGCCGTTATGGCGACTAGGAGGCGGTCGGCCCAGAACGTCGGTGCCCACCGTCGCCATCGGGACTTCTGCAGAGGACCGCTAGCCGAAGAAGGGCTGGGCCAGGCGGTAGTACTCGTCGGGGACGGTCTTCAACGTGCCCACGGCATCGGCCAGCGGGACGTCGGTGATGATGGCGCCGCGCAGCGATGCCATGCGTCCGAACAAGCCCTCCTCCACCATCTCGGCGGCATGCGTGCCAAAGCGCGTGGCCAGGATGCGGTCACGCGCGGTGGGGGTACCCCCACGCTGAACGTGCCCCAGCACGGTCACCCGGGTGTCGAAGCCGGTGGCCTCGCGAATAATGGCCCCGAGACGGTCACCGACCCCCTGTTGTGCCAGAAGTGCGTGGCCGAACTCGTCGCGCTCGCCCTCGGCACCGCCATCTCCCAGATCAACTCCCTCGCTCACCACGACGATGGACGAGTCGAGTCCGCGGGAGTGGCGTGCCCGCAGGGCATCGACCACCGCGGGCACATTCGGGTGGTGTTCCGGGATCAGGATGTAGTCGGCGCCACCTGCGATGCCGCTCTCAAGCGCGATCCATCCCACGTGGCGCCCCATCACCTCAACAACCATCACGCGGTCATGCGACTCGGCAGTGGTGTGCAGGCGGTCGATCGAGCTGCACACGATCTGCACCGCCGTGTCGAACCCGAAGGTCACGTCAGTCCCCGACAGGTCGTTGTCGATCGTCTTCGGTACACCCACGATGGGCAGCCCGTGCTCGGCATGCAGTTGGTTGGCCGCGCCGAGTGTGTCCTCGCCGCCCAGCACCACGAGGGCATCGATGCCCAGCGCCGCAAAGCCGTCGAGGGCCGCCTGCGTCGTCTCGGCGTCACGGCACGGATTGGTGCGCGAACTCTTGAGGATGGTGCCGCCGCGGTCGAGGATGCCGCTCACGTCACGGACGCCCAGCGGGACCGTCTGCTGCTCAAGAAGGCCACGCCAGCCGTGGAGGATGCCCACATGCTCGTGCCCGAACCGGCGGACACCCACCTTCACCACAGCACGGATGACGGCATTGAGTCCGGGGCAGTCGCCGCCGCCGGTGAGGATTCCCACACGCATGCCACGACCGTACCGGTGGGGCATGCGTGTGGGCAAGCGGCCCCAGCCATCTGCTGCAGGGCTGTCCTCATATGCGTATCTCATGGCCGAGATGTTGAGCACGCTCTTTGGTGATACGAACAGGCCCGACTGCCGCCATGGCCACATCGCCGAATCGATCCCCTGCCCGGGGTTCGACGAGCGGAGCGGGGCGTAGCGCTCGCCGTGCGTGGTCTGATTGAACGGGATGGGGCCGATATCATTGCCCTGTCCCAACGCCCCACGATGAGGTTCCGTCATCCGCGATAAGGAATCATCAGGTCGCCTGGGCCTGGTGCACGCACTGCCCGGCGCAGAGGTCGTGTACGACGTCCACGGCAGAGGGCCAGACGTGGTGCTCATCCACGGATGGACGTGTCGCCGCACCGACTTCGACGACGTGGCCACCGACCTGGCCCGCGACCACCGGGTGCTGGCGCTCGACCTGCCGTGGCACGGCGACTCGACGGCAACCTCCCGGCACTGGAGCATTGACGATCTGGCCACCGTGGTTGGTGCCGTGGCCGTCAGCGAGGGCATGCATGAGGCTGTGATTGTGGGGCACTCCATGGGCGCGGCAGTGGCCCTTGAGACGGTGGTCGCGGGCACCGGGCACCGGGTCATCTCACTCGACGGTCTCACATACATGCACATGTACCCGCGGCAATCAGCGCAGGCAGGCGATACGTTTCTCGATCCCTTCCGGGCAGACTTCGCCGGCGCCATGCGAACGATGTGCGAGCGCGCCGCCGGTCCGGGATGTGATCCGGCCCTCATCGACCAGGTGGCGCGTGCAATGTGCCGCGCCGATGCCGAGGTGGCCATCGGGATGATGGATCAACTGATGCGCTGGGATATGGATGGCGCACTCGCACGTGCCGATGCACTCGCGCTCACAGTAAAGGTATTCGCCTCTGCCCCCCTGCTCTCCGACACCGCGGTGACGCGCTATGGCGACCGCATGGACATCGTGCCGGTCGACCTGGGTGGTCACTTCTTCCTGCTGCAGCAGCCGGTGAAGACGTCCGGCCTCATCCGTGCGGCAATCGCTGCCTAACCGCGAACGGCGTCCGGATCAATTGCCGGGGTGATTTCTTCGAAACGGTTGATCTTGCGAAGCCCCGGGAAGAACAGCGCCCACAGCCCCGCGGCGGCGATGGACAGCGCACCGCCCAGCACGATTGACCCGACGGTGCCGATGAACTGCGCCAGCACGCCGCTCTCAAATGCTCCGAGTTCGTTGGATGCACCCACGAATACGCGCTCCACGGCAACCACGCGCCCGCGCAGGTGTGGGGGAGTGAGAAGGGGCGCCATTGTTGAGCGGATGAACACACTCACCATGTCGCTGGCTGAAAGCAGGAGCAGCACGCCAAAGGTGAGCCAGAACGAGTCGCTCACCCCAAGCAGAATCGTGAATACCCCGAACCCGGCCACTGAGATGAGCAGGATCGGCCCCACGTGGGCACGGATGGGGCGCCCGGACAGCAGAATGCCCACCGCCACCGCACCGATGCCGGGTGCTGCGCGCAGCACGCCATAGCCCACGGCGCCCACGTGCAGGATGGTGGTGGCGATAACGGGGAGTAGCGCCATGGCGCCGCCAAACAGCACCGCGACCAGGTCGAGGCTGATCGCCCCGAGCAGGGCGGGCGTGGCGAAAATGAGCCTGAGTCCCGCCGTGGCATCGCGCATGGTGGGTGGCCCCGACACCGATTGGCGGTGTGCGGTGCCCACTTCGCGCGACACCCCGAGCAGCAGGATGACGCCGACCACGTCAATTACTGCGGCGCACAGGTACGGCACCGTATTGCCCGTGGCCTGCAGCACACCCCCGAGAAAGGGCCCCACAATGAGCGCTCCCTGCCAGG
>SXGR01443821.1_pt1 | contig 22330 bp, 21 predicted proteins | sample 3174711 | NCBI WGS metagenome assembly SXGR01 (sample SAMN11356860, study PRJNA531348) | freshwater metagenome | isolation source: freshwater sample F1-60 | place: China: Fuxian Lake, Yuxi | collected 2017-12-25 | reverse complement strand
GAGAAGCCCGGGATCATGGGCGGCACCGAGCAGCCTGACTACGGCACCTGCGTAAGTATCGTCACCGCTTCGGCTCAGCGCGAGATGATCGTCCCCTCGCTGATCCCAATCGTTTTAACCACGATCGTCGGCCTCGTCTCAGTCGCCGCGCTCGGCGGCCTGCTGATTGGCGTGATCGTCGTCGGCTTCTTCTTCGCCGTGATGATGACCGCCGGTGGCGGCGCCTGGGATAACGCCAAGAAGCTGATCGAGGACGGCGCATTCGGCGGCAAGGGGTCGGATGCCCACGCCGCGTCGGTAACCGGCGACACTGTCGGTGACCCATTCAAGGACACCGCCGGCCCTGCGATCAACCCGATGATCAAGGTTGCGAACATTGTTGCGATTTTGATCATTCCGATCATCACTTAGCGGCTGACCGAGGGACGCCTTGACCAGCGAGACGAGTTTCTGGCATCCGTTTGCCGACATGGCCAAGGTTCGCGGCCATGAGTTTGTAATTGAGCGCGGCGAGGGCTCGTACGTCTGGGACGCTGACGGCAACAAGTACTTTGACGCTACGGCGAGCTTGTGGTGCGTCAACGTCGGCCATGGCCGTCACGAGATCGCCGACGCTGCGCGCGCGCAGATGGATACGCTGGCCACCTACCAGACGTTCGGTGGCTTCGCCAACAGGCCGGTGCTGGAGCTGGCCGATCGACTTTCCGCAAGCGCTGCGCCGATCATCGACGACGCGAAGATTTTCTTCGGCCTTGGCGGCGGCGACGCGATCGAAACGGCGGCCAAACTGGCCCGCCGCTATTTCGCAGCTACCGGGCAGCCAGACCGCGTCCACATCATCGGCCGCACACAGGGTTACCACGGCACGCACGGAATTGGCACCAGCATCGGCGGGATAGCGGCCAACCAGCTTGGAATGGGGCCGGTCGACCCTGCCGCTTCGAGCGTCCCGTGGGACTCGCTTGAGGCGCTTGAAGCGGAATTTGAGCGCGTCGGGCCTGACAAGGTCGCGGCCGTTTTCGTTGAACCAGTGATCGCCGCCGGCGGCGTTCACCGCGTGCCGCCCGGCTACCTCCAAGGTCTGGCGGCGCTCTGCACGAAGCACGGCGCGCTGTTCATCGCCGACTGCGTGGTCGCAGCCTTCGGCCGACTTGGAACTATGTGGGGAGTCGACCGCTTCGAGCTGCGGCCAGACATGATGACCTTCGCCAAGGGCATCACGAGCGGCTACCTGCCGCTCGGCGGCGTCGTCATCAGCGGCCGGATCGCCGAGCCGTTCTGGGAGGGCGACGGGCTTTGGTTCCGCCACGGGCAGACCTACTCCGGCCATCCGACCTGCTGCGCGGCCGCGCTCGCGAACCTTGACATCCTTGAAAACGAGGGGCTGTTTCAGCGCGGCCGCGAGCTCGAAGACGAGATTGCAGCGGTGCTCAGCCCGCTTGAATCAGGGCAGGTCGTCGATCAGGCGCGAGCTGGGATCGGTGCTCTCGGAGCGATCTCGTTCAAGCCAGAGCTGCTTGCCGAGCATCCTGACCTGCCACTGCGCACCTTCGCCGCCGCCAAGCAGCGCGGCGTGCTCGTGCGGCCGCTTGGCGACGGTGTCGCGATCTCACCTTCGCTGGTCACGACTGAGCAAGATCTTCAGCAGGCGTCAGTAGCTCTCGCTGAGGCGCTCGCGGTCGTCGCAGGTTCGCTTTGAGCCGCTGAGAGAATGTTCTCAGCATTTCCTCGCTCCGTGCGCCGCAATAGACTAATCCTCTCAACGATGAATGAGCTTTGGACGTAGATGGCGCGGCGCCGCCTTCATGGTCTCCAACGTGTGCTGGGGGTCAATGCGCTTTTCTCAACCGCTTACGGCAACGTCGGTTCGTCGATCTATTACGCACTTGGTCTCGTTGCCTCATTCGCGCTCGGCCTGACGCCAATTGTCTTCGTCATCGCCGGCTTCATCTTCTTCCTCACCGCTAGCAGTTACGCCGAGGCAACAGCGATGTACCCTGAGGCTGGCGGATCCTCAAGCTTTGCGCGGCGAGCTTTCAACGAGTTTTGGTCCTTCTTTGCTGCGTGGGGCCAGATGCTCAACTACACGATCACGATCGCGATCTCGGCTTTTTTCGTTCCGCATTACATCGGTGGACTGTTCTGGGAGCCGCTGCGAACGGCGCCCGGCGACATCATCTTCGGCATCGGCGTTGTCATCGTCTTGGCCGCGATCAACGTCTTCGGCGCCAAGGAATCGGCTGGCGTCAACGTGACCCTCGCCGTCGTTGACTTTGCAACGCAGCTGTTGCTGGTTTTGATCGGCGCGATCCTCGTCTTTTCCCCCGACGTATTGGTCAACAATATCGAGTGGGGCGTGGCACCAACCTGGACGGACTTCCTTATCGCGATCCCGGTGGCGATGATCGCCTATACGGGAATCGAAACCATCTCCAACATGGCCGAGGAGGCCAAAGACGAAGCGAAGACGATCCCGAAGGCGATCAACCGCGTTGTGATTGCTGTCTTTGCGATCTACGCCGCGCTTCCGGCCGTCGCGCTTTCAGCCCTGCCGGTCGTAAAGCAGCCGGACGGCAGCTACCAGACGCTGCTCGGTGTTTCGAGCGAGGAGGGCGGTTACGCCGGCGACCCGGTGCTCGGTGTCGTCAAGCAGATCGATCTCGGAATCTTTCAGGGAGCGGCAGAGATCTATGTCGGCTTGCTTGCCGCAACGATTCTCTTCGTCGCGACCAACGCTGGAATCATTGGCGTCTCGCGGCTCGTCTATTCGATGGGTGTCCACCGACAATTGCCGAACAAGCTGCGCGAGCTACACCCGCGATTTGGCACGCCCTGGATTGGGATCATCATTTTCAGCGCCGTGGCCTGCCTTGCGATCACCACCGGTCAAGCCGAATTCCTCGGAAACCTTTACGCATTCGGGGCGATGCTGAGCTTCACGATCGCGCACATTTCGGTGATCAAGTTGCGCTTGCGCTACCCCAACTTTCCGCGGCCTTACCTCGGTCCGATGAACGCGATTGTAGGTGGCGTCAACATTCCAATCTTTGCCGTCCTCGGCGCGATCGGCACAGGATTGGCGTTCATCGTTGTTACGGTGCTTCGCCTCGACGTTGCGATCGCCGGCTTTAGCTGGCTCGCAATCGGCTGCGTCGTCTACCCGCTCTACCGCCGAAGTCAGGGCCTAAGTTTGACCGAGACAGTTTCGGTTGAGATCAAGGCGCCGGTGACGGTTGGCGAGGCTGCTTACGAATCTGTTCTAGTGGCGTTAGAGCCACCGTCCTATTCGCCCGCTGCGGTCGCCACGGCAATTCGGCTCGCCGCACGAAGGCGCCGCGGGATTCACATCCTTGTGCCGATTCCCGTCCCGTCTTCAGCGCCAATTGACGCTGAGATGCCAGAGCAGGAAGAGCGCGCGCAAGCAATGATCGAGCAGGCGCGACTCCAGGGCGGCCGTCTCGTCACGGGGCGCTGGATCAAGGTTCGAGCAGGGCAGGCCGGCGGGATGATCGTTCAGGAGGCCGTAGATCTGCGCGCGAAGGCAATCGTGCTCGCGCTACCGCGCCGGCAGGGCGGCAACATCTTCGATAAGGCAATCGAGACGGTGCTGCGCGAACGGCCCTGCCGGGTGATTATCCAAAGCGATCCGGCAAGCCACAAAGCGAGCTTGCGCGACGAGCTAGACGCCGACGAGGTGCCGTTATGAGTTCGCCGTCTGGCCGCAATCTGCACGTTTCAACAACCGTGATCCTTTCGGCACTGATGGTTCTCATCGGTGCCGGTTTGGTCGTTCGTACGCTCACGCTCGGTGGGGGGCTGTTCTCGATCGGCGTGATCATGGGCGCGCTCTTCGTTGCCGCGGGACTGGGACGGCTTTGGGTAGCGATGCGGGGGGCAAAGTAATGGCGCCAGAGAAGGCGACGAATACGCAGACGTTCGGCCGCGAGCTTGGTTCTCCGGTGCTTTTCAGCGTCATCTACACGGTCATTGCCAGCGCGATCTACATCTGTCTTGGCGTTGTCGCCGGCTACGCGCTTGGCCTCACTCCGATCGTCTTTCTCGCCGGCGGCGTGATCTTCGTCCTCGCCGCAATGACCTATGTCGAGGGCTCGTCACTCCATCAAGAGCGAGGCGGTTCAACCGTCTTCGCTCGCTTCGCTTTCAACGAGTTCTGGAGCTTCGTCGCGGGTTGGGCCATTCTGCTCGACTACGTGATTTTGCTTGCCGCTGCGGCGCTCTCTGCGACCAGCTACCTGCAAGTCTTCTGGACCCAGCTTGGCGAAGGCGCGATCGAGGGCGTGCTGATCGTCGGCATCCTGCTTTACGTCGCGGTTCGAAACATTCGCGGCTTCTCAACCACCCGCTCGAGGCGGATCGCGATCCTCGTTGTAGCCGATATCGTCTTGCAGCTTGCGCTGATTGGCCTTGGCCTGATCTTCCTGCTCGAGCCGGGCACGCTGGTCTCCTCAATCGAACTCGGTACCAGCCCAACGCTCCAGAACCTGATCGTCGCGCTCGGCATCGCGACCGTCGTTTCGACTGGGCTCGAATCGGCATCAGGACTTTCAGGCGAGGTCGGGGTTGGGCGATCCGGCCTGAAGCGGCTCGTCACTAGCTCGTCTCTCACGGTGATCATTGTTTACACCGGAATTGCGGTCGTCGCGATCAGCGCGCAGCCGGTGATCGACGGCCAGACGGCGTTATCGACGACCTACAAGGACGCGCCAATGCTCGGCCTGGCGGCAGGTTTCGACCAGCAATGGCTGGCGCAGGGAAGCCGCTTTGTTATCGCAGCAATCGCCGTTGCAACGCTGGTTGCGGCCGCCAACTCGACGATGCTCGGGCTCTCGCGGCTGGCCTACTCACTGTCAACCCATCGCCAGATCCCGAGCGCTCTCGGACGGCTTCACTCGACCCGCTTCACGCCGTGGGTTTTGATTTTGCTCGCCACGATCGTCGCGATCGCGCTGGCCGTGCCGGGGGATCTGCTGCTGCTGCTCAATGTCTATGCCTTCGGTGCGATGTTGGGGTTGACAATCGCTCATGCCGCAATCGTTCGTTTGCGGATCACAGAGCCAGATCGCCCGCGGCCGTATGCGATGCCGTTCAACATCAAGATCTCCGGCGCGAGCATTCCGCTTCCCGCCGTCTTTGGAATGGTTCTCAGCGCGCTGATCTGGATCAGCGTCGTCTGGACACATCCGTCAGCGCGCTGGGTTGGCTTCGGCTGGATGGCCGCTGGGCTGCTGCTCTACTTCGTCTACCGCCTTTCGACCGGCAAGACGTTGACGCGGCGCGTGAGCGTTCCGCGTGAAGCGCTCCGCGGCGAAGTAGCGGAGGTTGAGTACGACTCGATTCTCGTGCCGATCACCGGCAACCTGCTCGATGACGACATCATGCAGACCGCTGGGCGGCTCGCCGCGGAAGCGAGCGAAGAGGACGGCTTCGAAGGTGAGGCGCGGATCGAGGCGATCTGGGTGACCGAGGTTCCGATGTCGCTGCCGATAGATGCCCGCTTGCCAGAGGACGAAACACGCCGCGCGCGAGCTGCGCTTGCGCGCGCCAAAGCTGTCGGTGAGGAGTACGACAACGTCTTGGTAGACACTGCGAGAGCCCGTGGTCGTCGTGCGGGCCAGACGATCATTGCCGAGGCCCAACGGCGTGGTGTGCAGGCGATTGTGCTCGCGGCCGAAGAGCCGACTCGGATAACCGGCGGCGCGCTGCTCGGCGGCGGCTATTCAGGTGACCTTGTGATCGGTGAGACGGCCCGTTACGTGCTCTCGAACGCGCACTGCCCGGTCATTGTCACGGCGCCGTCATCGGGTGACCAGGCTGTCTCCGCTGCGTCGCCAGACGAGCCGGACGCTGAAGCGCCGGAACGCTAGGATTCGGCGAGATGTCATTCGTTCTCATCGTTGGCTCCGGTCGTGTTGGATCGACCGTTGCGCGCAAGCTGCTCGCCGGCGGTCACGAGGTCTCCGTTCTCGACGGCGACCCGCTCTCGCACGAGCGGCTCGATGCCGGCCAGGAGACGACTTGGGAGGCCGCCGGCGGTCGCTTCACGATCGGGCAGGCGATTGAGCGCGACGCGCTCGTAGAGGCAGGAATAGAGAGCGCCGATGTCTTCATCGCCGCCACAAACGGCGACAACACTAACCTCACGATCGCGCAGATCGCGCAGAAGATGTTCAAAGTTCCGCGCGTGCTCGTCCGCGTAATGGACCCGGCCCGCGCAGAGTGGTACAGCTCGCAGGGGATGGAGACGATCTGCCCGACCAGCTACGCGGTCGAGATGTTTGAGAAGGCGCTCGTCGCCCCCGGAGGCAAGTAGCTGATGTACGCGGTAGTGATCGGTGGCGGAAAGGTTGGCCTCAACCTCACACGAGAACTGCTCGCAAAGGGCACTGAGGTAACGCTGATCGAGTCGCGCCGCGACCGATATCTGCGAATGGACGCTGAACTCGGCTTTGTAGTGCAGTACGGCGATGGAACCGAGCTTTGGGTCCTTGAGCGCGCGGGCATTCAGCGCGCTGACCTCGTTGTGGCTGTTACCGGCGACGATGAAGACAACATTTTGATCTGCCAGGTCGCGCGCGACAAATATCAGGTCGAACGTTTCATCTCACGCGTAAACAATCCGCGTAATCGCCAATACTTCGAGCTTCTTGACATCAGGCCCGCCTTCTCGGCAACCGACCTGATTCTGCGCTTGATCGAGCACGAGGTTCCGGACTACGGTCTCATTCACCTGCTCGATCTGCCCGATGAGCAGCTCGAGGTAATCGAGATTGTCGTCTGCGAGGGATGCCGCGCCGCCGGTCTCGAGGTTCAGCAGCTTGAGCTCCCGGAGGGCAGCATTGTGATCTCGGTACTCCGTGACGAGGGCGGCTTTGTACCGAAGGGCGATACCGTCATCAACGCCGGCGACGAAGTGCTCGTCTGCCTTGACCCGGGCCTCGAGCCGCAGGTCACGGCGCTCTTCGAAGCTGCAAAGTAGGACCGCCAGCGCCTATACTTCGGCACTCATTGCGGGATGGTGTAATGGCAGCACGCCTGGTTCTGGTCCAGGAAATTGGGGTTCGAATCCCTGTCCCGCAGCTCTAGTCAGCGAACGCAGCCGGGAAGCCCTCGGCGACGAGGGCGGCTCCTGCTGCGGGCCGCTGGGCAACGGCGTTGTAGTGCGCAGCGATTGTCGGGCTGTCGGACCAGCGTGAGCCGGCGCTTAGGTCGCCGCTCCAGCCAGTCAACATCGCGAGGAAGCCATCGGCGATAGTGAATTGCGTGCCGATCAGGAAGGGGCCACCACCGATCTGCGCGGCGAGCACCTCGGCCACTCGGGCAAGCTCCGCAACGGCGGCCTCCTGAACGGCCTCTAAGCCATTTGTATCGGCCGTGTACTGATCTGGGTAGTACCAGCGAAGGAATGAGGCCTGGGCGGTATTTGTGAGCAGCGTCAGCCAGCGCAGTGTCTTCGCCCAGTCGTCGCTTCCCGCGGGCGGCATCAAAGCGGCGTCCGGGTACTTCTCTGCAATGTAAAGGCAGCATGCTGCGGCCTCGGTCAAGACGAGTTCGCCGTCGACGAGCGTTGGAACCTTCCCCATCGGATTAAGTGCCGCGTAGCCGGCGGGAGAGACGTTGTTGCCAGCGTCGTCGCGCTCGACGTGCGCCAGCTCGTAGTCGGCGCCCGCCTCGTCGAGTGCGATCCGTGGAGCGGTAGAGGAGCTGCCGGGCATTGTGTAAAGAGTGATCATCGTCGGCACGCTATCACCGCTCCGCGGCCGGATACGCTTAAGGAATGAGCGCCTCGTCGTTACGCGAACTTTGGGACCGGGGCCAGCATGGCTGGCCGAAGAACGCGCCTATCGCACAGTTCCCGAACGCTCCGCTGCTGGTGGCGATTGCTGCGTGGATTGTCGGCCACTTCGTTAGCGGCTCGGTTCACGACGCCGCCTCGGCCGTCTTTTACGTTGCGCTTAGCTGCTTCGCTTGGTGGGAGGTCACCGATGGTGCCAATAATTTCCGGCGCGTGATGGGAGCCGCGGTGCTGCTGTTCGTAGTCGTCAGCCTCGCAGCCAAACTCGGCGCCTGAGCGCCAAGGGGGGGGCTTTAGGACGCGATCGGGGCGAAACCGCCCGCTTTGTAGGTAAGCCCTGGCAGGGCAGTTCCCATCTGCTCAGCGAGCCAGCGAGATACCTCAAACAGAGCCTCAAGGTTGACGCCGGTCTCAATCCCCATCCCTTCGAGCAGGTAGACAAGGTCTTCAGTTGCGATGTTCCCCGTTGCGTTAGGTGCGAACGGGCAGCCACCGAGGCCGCCGGTCGATGCATCGAAGATCGTCGCGCCGGACTCGGCTGCGGCGACGGCGTTCGCGTAACCGGTGTTGCGCGTGTTGTGGAAGTGAACGCCGACGGTCAGGCCGAGGCCCAGCGTCTCGGCCACGAGCTCGCGGACCTGCGTTGGCACTCCGACGCCGATCGTGTCTGCCAGCATGATCTCCTCAACGCCGCCGGCGGCGAGCTGCTCTGCTGCTGAAAGCACACGCGAGGCTTCGATCTCGCCGTCGCAGGGGCAGCCGAAGGCGACTGAGAGCGTCACGGCGTAGCTGATGCCATCCGCCTTCGCGCGAGCCGCAAGCTCGATCCCAAGCTGCGTTGCGGCCTCAACAGTTGTGCCCTGATTCTTTTCCGCGAACGTTTCGCTCAATGGAACGACGTACCGAACGAGATCAACGCCACAGACCAGCGCACGCTCATAGCCGCGCTCGTTCAAGGCGAGGCCGGCGTAGGCAACTGCGGGGCGGCGCTCGATCATCTCCATAACTTCTTCGGCGCCTGCCATCTGCGGCACGCGCGCAGGGTTCACGAAGCTGACCGCTTCGATCCGCGGTAGGCCGCTAGCGGCAAGCCGGTTCACATACTCGGCGCGAATCTCGGGGCCAAGAATGGGCTCGGCGTTCTGCAGCCCGTCGCGCGGCCCAACGTCGCAGATGATTAGGGAATCGGCGGCCACTGCTTGCCTAGCCTGAGCTGCGTCCGTTCACCGGCGCCAGCTCACGCTCGCCGACGCCGCGCAGCACGTGCAGATCAATCGCTCCGGGCGGGAACACGTCGATCGAGTATTGAACGGCGTCACCACCGTTGACGTGGATTGTTTCGGTGATCTCCAGTGCGCCGGTCGTGCGCTTCACGCCGAGCGCGCTACCGACTGGATCGTCCGGTTCAAGCAGCCGCGGGCGAATGCCGGTGCGCGCGAACGCAACTGGCACGCCGGCCTCAATCACGATGTCGAGCATCATCTGACCGCCCTCGACCGCCGACTGCAGGCGCTCGAGCGACGGCAGCGGAACAGATGGGTGGATCCAGTCGCGCATGTGGGCGGCATACGCCTTGTCAACGAGTAAGGTCCGCTCAACGCAGAGCGCATCGGAGTTCTTGCGCAGGTTGAGTGCCTCAGCGACGTAGCCGGGCGCACGCTTCTGACCGATTGACACACCGCGAGCCTTGACGCTGTGGCCCTGCCGCCGCGCCAGCGAGGCATAGGACTCAAGCACCTCGAGGCCCTCGCTGAACGCCGACGGCACGGCAACGCGACCGACATATGTGCCGGAGCCTTGACGGCGGACAATCTCACCATTGGCGGCGAGCCGCTCCAGCGCAAGGCGCAGCGTGCCGCGGGAAATCCCGAGCATCGCCGCGATCTCCTGCTCCGGCGGAAGGCGATCTCCTGGGCGATGGTTGCCGGGTCCTAGCCACTCCCGCAGCGAAATCTCAGCGCTGTCGACGACCGAGATTCGAGCCTCCGGCTTTGCTTGCCTAGAGGCCATCAGAGCGCCACCGAGGCCTGTTCGAGGCGGCAAATAATCACTCGGATTGAGATCACATCAAGCAGATTACCGGCAAACGCGACCGGTCCCCGCGCCGCGCCGACTAGAACAGTCCGACCGTGTTGCCGTCAGCGTCAATATCGATGTCGAAAGCGGCCGGCGTCTTGCCGAGGCCCGGCATCTGCATGATGTCGCCACAGAGCGGGACGAGCCAGCCAGCACCGGTGTAGGCGCGCATGTCGCGCACAGGAAGCGTGAAGCCGGTAGGGGCGCCAAGCTGCGTTGGGTCGTGCGTCAGCGAGAGCGGCGTCTTCGCCATGCACATCGGCAGCTTGTCGAGGCCGGCCGCGGTGAACTGCTCGATCTTGCGCTCCGCATCGAGGTAGTAGACGACGTCGTCAGCGCCATAGGCCTTCGTCGCGATCGCGTGGATCTTCTCTTTGATCGTTGCGTCCTCTGGGTAGAGGAACTGGAAGTCGGATGGCTCATCAGCCGCTGCCACGACCGCTTCGGCGAGCTTCGCCGCTCCGTCGCCGCCCTTCTCGAAGGCCTCATTGAGCTCGGAAGCGAAGGCGCCGCCCTCGAGCGCCAACGAGCGAACCATCTCAACCTCCGCATCGGTGTCGCCTGGGCGACGGTTAACGGCGACGACGCAGGGGAGGCCAAACTCCTTGACGAGGCTGAGGTGGTGGTAGACGTTCGACATGCCGTCTTCGATCGCCTTGCGGTTCACTTCAGCTGAGTCGCTCTCCTCGTCCATGCCGCCGTGGTGTTTGATCGCGCGGACGGTGCAGACGAGGACGACGGCGTCAGGGCGGAGCTCACCGGCGCGGCAGACGATGTTCATGAACTTCTCCATCCCCATATCGGAGCCGAAGCCTGACTCGGTCAAAACGTAGTCGCCTAGTTTCAGCGCAATGCGGTCGGCGATCACGGAGTTGTTGCCGTGCGCGATGTTGGCGAACGGGCCGGCGTGCATCAGTGCGCCCTGGCCTTCGAGCGTCTGAATCAGGTTCGGCTTCAGTGCGTCCTTGAGCAGAACGGTCATCGCGCCGGCCGCCTGGAGGTCTTCGCCAGTCACTGGGGTCACGCCGTCGAACTGGTAGGCCGCGGTGATTTCGCCGAGCCGCTTGCGCAGGTCCTGCAGATCGCTCGCTACGGCGAGAATTGCCATCACTTCGGAGGCGGCTGTGATGTCGAAGCCGGTTTCGCGCGGGTAGCCGTTGGCGCGGCCGCCGAGCCCAATCGCTACGTCACGTAGGGCGCGGTCATTCATGTCAAGCGCGCGCCTCCAAGTAACGCGAAGCGCGTCGATGTTGTGCGGGTTGCCGTGCAGGATCGAGGCGTCGAGCAGCGCTGCTAGGAGGTTGTTGGCGGCGCCGACGGCGTGAATGTCACCGGTGAAGTGGAGGTTCAGATCCTCCATCGGAACAACCTGGGCGTAGCCGCCACCGGCGGCGCCGCCCTTGATGCCGAAGACGGGGCCGAGCGACGGCTCGCGCAGGCAGAGCACAGGGGTCTTGCCGATCTTGCCCATCCCCTCAGTCAGAGAGACGGCGGTGGTTGTCTTTCCTTCTCCGGCTTTGGTTGGCGTCATGCCGGCGACGCAGATCAGCTTGCCGTCGGGACGGTCCTTAAGACGGTCAAGCACCGAGAGCTCGACCTTGCCTTTGAAGCGGCCGTAGGGCTCGAGTTCGTCCGTTTCGAGGCCGAGCGTTGCACCGATCTCGTCGATCGGGATCAGCTCTGCCTCTTGGGCGATCTCAAGACTGCTCTTCATGACGGCTCCTGCGGTTTTGATTTCGTCAAAGGTTGCGGTCGTGGACGCCGCTAGTGAGAGACGGCTGCTGCGCCGAGCTCGGAGACCAGCTCGTCAGTGAAGAAGCGCTCTACCTCAAACGGCTTGATCAGCTCCGGCGTCTTACCGGTCGCGATCAGCTCGGCCAGCGTGACGCCAACGATCGGCGCCGCCTTGAAGCCGTAGGTGCCCCAGCCGGTGGAAACGAGGAAGCCCTCAAGCTCGGTCTTGCCAAGAATCGGTGAGTAATCGGGGCTAAGGTCGCAGAGGCCCGCCCAGCTGCGCAGCATCCGCGCGCGCTCAAGTTGCGGGAAGAGTTCAAGCGCGTGGCGCGTCGACTCCTGCAGGAAGTTGAGCGTGCCGTTCATCCGGTATGTGGTCCAAGGCTCAATCTCTGAGCCGATCAGGAACTCGCCGCGGTCGGTCTGCGAGACGTAGACGTGCATCTGTGAGGAGACGATCACCTTGTCGAGCAGCGGCTTGAGCGGTTCGGTGACGAACGCTTGGAGAATGTGCGTCGTGATTGGCAGCTCGAAGCCAGCCATCTCAGAGAGAATTGAGGACCAGCCGGCAGTGGCGGAGAGCACCGTGCCACCGTTGACGCGTTGGTTTCCGTTGACGGTGACGCCGGTCACGCGGTCGCCGTCCTTGTGGATCGCGGTAACTTCGCTGTTGGGGTGAATCTCGGCGCCGCCACGGTCGGCGCCACGCGCGTAGCCCCAAACAACGGCGTCGTGGCGGATAATCCCACCCGGCGGGTGGAAGAGAGCGCCCATGATCGGATACTCAGCGTCGTCTGTCACCTGCATTGCTGGGACCATCCGCTGAACCTCATCGGCGTCGACGACGGATGTATTGATCCCAACCAGACGGTTTACTTCGGCGCGCTCGTGCATTACGAACATTGCACGGTCGGTGTGGCCTAGCGTCAGGTGGCCCTTCTGCGAAAACATCATGTTGAACTGCAGATCTTTCGAGAGATTTTCATAAAGCTTTACTGAGGCGTCGTAAAAGCGCGCGCCTTCAGGCGTCTTGTAGTTGGAGCGCAGAATCGTCGTGTTGCGACCTGATGCGCCGGCGCCGATATAGTTCTTCTCGAGGATGCAGATGTCCTTGATGCCGTGGTGCTTGGTCAGATAATAGGCGGTCGCAAGCCCGTGCGAGCCGCCGCCGATGATCACGACCTCATAGTTGTCCTTCAGTTTCGAAGGCTTGTGCCACATCTTGCTCTGGCGGAAAATGTCACGCATTGCTTGTTACCTCCACGGCGCCGCCCAGTGGGCCAAGCGCATCGATTCCAACCGGTCGTCCGCCGAGCTCCTCGGCAGCGTCGATCGCTGATTCCCACATGTACTGAGCGCTTGCGGCGCCAAAGGTGTGAAGGAAGCTGTCCTGACTCTGGCGTAGCAGCAGGCCCGGAACCCGCCCGACCGAGCCGGGCAGAAAGCCGTTGACCGGGAACTCGCGCTCGCGCAGATCGAGCGCCGTGATCCGCGCGAAAGTGTCGCGCGCCAGCGGGCCGCTGTAGCTGAAGGTGGTCAGTGTGCTCGTTAGGTCGGTGACCGAGACCAGCTCGTTGCGTGAGCCAGCAGCAGCCTCGAGCCGTTCGCGCAGCGCGGCCGTAGAGCCGGGCTCTGTGATCGCCAGCACGCGGTCGGGCTTGACAGTGCACCACCACGCTCCGCCTGCGAAGACAGCTTCGCCAAGCTTGGCGGCGGTTCCCGCAACCTCACTCGTGATCGCTTCGATTACTGCTGGCGTTCCAAGTAGCTCGGTGATCCCGAGGCTAGAGAGCTCGGCAATGCCAACGCTTTCGGCGCAGGCCTTCTTTTCAGCGATCGTGTCACCGTAGCTCGCGGCAACGCGCCAGCCGCCGCGCTCCTCGATTTGAGCCCCGGCCGCTACCAATTCGGCCTCAATGTTGCTTTGGAGCAGCGGCACGAAGGTGCCCTGCTGCTGAACTTGATCTGCAGAAAGAAATGTCAGGCTCATGAACGCAGGCGCTCCTGGTCGGGATCGTAAAAGGCGCCGTGGACAATCGTCGCGGTCTGGTTCTTGCTTCCGTATTGGATGTGCAGAGAGCCGCCGTCCTTGCCGTGGTCGGCTGGAACCCACGCCAGCCCGATCGACTGATCGAGTAGCTCGGAGTAGCGGGCCGATGTAACGCGGCCAGCGGGCTGCCCGTCAACAACGACAGCCGATCCCTCGATCGGCACGTCGTCGCCGTCGATCTTGAAGCCGACAAGCGTGTTGACCATGCCGCGCTCGTTGGCGCGCTCCAAGGCCCACTTGCCCATGAAGTCCTCTTCCTTATCGAGCTTGACGATCCAGCCCATCTGGCTCTCGTAGGCGTTCGACTCGGAGTCGGTGTCTTGGCCGACGATGATGTGCGCCTTCTCGAGCCGGAGGATTCGCTGTGGCTCGAGGCCAAACGGCTTGATTTCGTACTCAGCGCCAGCTTCGAGGATCTGGTCCCAGAGATATTGGCCGCAGGCGGCCGGGTAGTGAATCTCGTAGCCGAGCTCGCCAACAAAACCGATCCGCATCGCAAGGCACTGGACGCCTGCGATCTGGATTTGGTGGCCATCGAGGTAGCCAAAACCTTCGTTGCTGAGGTCGGCGTCGGTCAGCTTGCCGAGTAGGTCGCGCGCCTTTGGGCCGGCAACGTTGATCGCGCAAAGCCCCTGAGTCACGTCGGTCACGTGAACTTCCATCTCCCAGGCTGCCAGCCACCAGGTGAACCAACGCTCAACGGCGTCGGCGCCAGAGGATGTGGTGGTCACAAGGAAGCTGTCATCGGCGATGCGGCAGACGGTGCCGTCGTCGGTGATTCGGCCGGCATCGTTGCCTAGAACGCCATAACGGATCCGCCCGACCTTCAGGTCGCTGAGGCGGTTGGTGTACATGCGGTCAAGGAACTGGCCGGCGTCGGGGCCGCTGACGATCATCTTGCCGAGCGTCGACACATCAATCATGCCGACGGCGTTGTGGACGGCGGCTGCCTCTGCACGTACGTCGCCGTAGTCGTAAGCGCGGCGCCAGTCGCCGGCCCACTTGACGTGTGACCCCAGCTCACGCTGGCGAGCGTGGATTGCCGAGCGCTTTGCCGGTGTAAATGGACGGCCTGCCCAAGCTCCCAGTGGAACTGTTGTCCAAGGCGGCCGCGCCGTCGTGATTCCTGTCTCGTCGATACTCAAGCCGGTCTGTTTGGCGACCGCGCGAATGCTGGGCAGCTGCGAGAGGCGGCCCTGAGAAGGACCCATCGTAACCGTCGTATAGCGTTTGCTTAGCTCGATCGAATCATAACCTTCCTCAATCGCGTACTTCATGTCCTTAGTTGTTACGTCCTCGTCGAGATCGAGAAACGCCTTGCCATTGGGGCTGGAGGTGCGCTGATAGGCTGGCGATGGAGCGGCCGGGGCGGGGGCGGGCAGGGCGTCAAGTGCGCTGGCCGCGGCGGTCGCCGCCGACCCGTCGCCAAACTCGCACTCTTGGGCGGCGCGCGCACCTGCCAGCGTTCCGCTCAGCGCAGCCGCCTCGATCTCTTCCTTGCCTGCCACGGCGCCCGCTGGGTGGATGCCGGGTGGGGGGTTCTCGGGCAGGAAGCAGTTGGCCTCAGAATTGAACTTGGCCTTCGCGCCGGCCTGCAGCATCAGCGATGAGGCGGGTACGGTGCCGCCGGAGACCGCGAGCAGATCGCAGTCGAAGCGTTCTTCAGTTCCCGCCACAGCGACGCCCTGCTCGTCGATCTGAGCGAGCGTGCAGCCCTTTAGCTGCTTGTTGCCGCTGGCTTCAACGACGGTCATCCCACGCATCAGCTGAATCCCCGCCGCTTCGACGGCGGCGGTCAGTGCGTTTGAGCGGTTCGGGAGCAGGTCGGCAACGGCGATCACGTTCACGCCCGCGGCCTGCAGCGCCAGCGCGGCCTCAAGCCCACGTTCGCCGGTCGTCGCAATCACGGCGTTGTCGCCCGGCTTCAGCGCGTAAAGCGCCGCCAACTTCAGCGCACCGGTCGTCAGCATCACACCGGGAAGGTCATTGTTTGGAAAGACGAGCGGCTGCTCAATCGAACCGGTCGCTGCCACGTGACGCTGCGCGCGGATCTGGTGGAGCGTGCTGCCTTGCCAGACCGGCACCATGCCGTCGAAATATCCAAGTGCGGGCGCGCCGCTCATGATCTCAACCCCTGCGTCCTTGGCCTCCTGAGCGAGCTTGCGTGCGCGCTCGTGCTCCCCTTGCCAGAGCAGCTGGCCGCCTGGCTCGACGTCCTCGTCGACGAGCACCACGTCGGCGCCCTCACGCGCTGCCGCGATCGCAGCACTGAGGCCTGCAATGCCGCCGCCGATCACGAGCACATCGCAGTGGCGCCGCCGGTAATCGGTGCGCCACTCGCGGTGGGCTTGCCTCTTTTTGATCGTTCCAAGACCGGCGGCGTTGCGCAGCACTTTCTCGTAGAGCGGCCAGGCACTACGCGGCCAAATGAAGGTCTTGTAATAGAAGCCAGCAGGCATGAAGGGGCCGCCAAAAATGTCCGAGGCGCGCATCACATCGAACTTCAGCGAGGGCCAAGCGTTCTGGTGCTTGATCTCCATACCGTCCTTGAGCCGCTCGGTTGTAGCCCGCACTGAAGGCCATTCGCCGTTTTGGACGAGTGTGTTGGCGGTCCAGCCCGAGGCGCTAACGATGCCGCGCGGACGGTGGTATTTGAACGAGCGCGAGAAAATTCGCTGCCCTTGGGCGTAAAGCGCCGAAGCGATTGTGTCGCCTTCAAAGCCGGTCACCGACTTGCCGTCGAACTTAAACTTGACCTTCTTCGAGCGATCGATCCGCTCAGCGGGCTGTTGGTCAAGACGGCTCATTTAGCGCAGCTCCTCGCCGCCGGCCGCACGGGCCTGAGCAACAGGTGAGACCGGCGCCTGCGTGGCGCCGGTGATTTCGGGGACGGCTGTCCAAAGGACTTCGTTTGTCGAGGTGTTGCGTTCGGCTTGAAACCAAGTTCGGCAGCCGGCGCGGTGCCACCACCATTCGCGCTGAACGCCATCGGTGTTGGCACGGAAATAGTTGTAAGCGTTAAGTTCGCGCTCACCCGGGCGGCTGTCGGGCCGCACAACAATTTCCCCACCGAAGCCAAAGTCGGTGACTTCGCGGGTACCGCAGATGGGGCAGTTCAACAGGAACGACATTCGGCTCGCAATCGGTTGCTGGTTTCCTACTTCGGAGATACTAGACAAATAGGTTCAAGGAATGCAAATGAAGATACTTGCATTTCCGGACATTGCGCCGGCGGATTGGCTTTAGCGGCTCCGATCTAGATCGCAGCCTGCAGCTGGGAGCGGATAGTAGGATTCCTGACCGTGATTCTCTTCGTCATCTTCCAACGAGCGCCGATCCTCTTGATCGTGTTGCTCGCGGTTATCGTTTGGCTCGCAATTATTGAGGTTCGCGGCCAACAAGAGATGCCGTTGCTGCAGAAAGTCTGGTGGGTTCTTTTCGTCCTGCTGACGAATTTTGTTGGGCTGATCATCTTGCGCATCTACACCTACGAGAAGAGGCGTCGAGCAGGTTCAGCTGATTAGCGCGGAGGCTCTCCGGCTATGCCCAACTTGAGCCGAACGAGCTTTAGCGTTAAGGCCAGAGCCAGCAGATCCTCGTCGGCCAGCGTTAGGCCGCTGACGCTTTCGATTCGCGCAAGCCGCTGACGAAGCGTGTTGGGGTGTATGAAAAGCGCGTTAGCGCTTGCAGTGACCTTGCGCCCTTCAGCCAGATATCGCTCCAGCGTCAGCAAAAGCTGGCTGCGCTGGTTGTTCTTCAGGTCGTAGTTAGCAACTTTCTCGATCGCCACGTAGGGATCACCCTCGCCGACGGTCTCGAGGTCAAGGCCCACGAGAACGCTATACGCGCCGAGCTGCTCGCTGGGAAGAAGGCCGCCATCGCGATAGAGGTAGGAGGCTGTCTCTGCGGCAGCCTGCGCGCCGGCGAGCCCCGCTGCGCACCGGTCCAAACTTCCGCAAACAGGACCGATCCCGATCGCTACCCCGCACTTGAGCGCCTCTGTCTCGGCCCGTCGCTGGAGCTCGCCGGCGTCGGTACCGTCCGGAATCGGCACGACCGAAATAAGTCGATCACCAATCAGACCACTTAGACTGCCCGGGAAAGCGGTCCCTAGATCAGTTTTTAGCTCGGCAAGCGCAGAGCGGTTCGGGTTGAAGGATGCTCGAGCTGAGTTAGCGGTGGGGCGGCGCTGCTGCTCGGCAGGCATCTGCGCGACGAGCATCACGTATGGCAGCTCGAGGCTCGCCCCCAGCGCCGCGGCCATTGTCAGCGCTACCGATACGTCCCCGCTCCTTATTGCGGCGATAAGTTCAGCGAAGCTTCCCCGCGAGGCGAGCCTCTTGATCAGGGCGATCCGCTCGAGAGCGACAGACGTCAGTTTTGCCAGGGCGCGAAGAAGTTCACGATCCTCCTCTTCCCAATCCGTGATCGCAAGGTCACTGGCGACGAGCAGGCCAATCTGCTCGTCGGTAACGCACAGCGGAATCGTGAACTTCGCCGCCTTACCCTGCGGCGGCGACCCAGCTCGTGCGACCTCCGTCGCTACGAACTCGGCAGAATCTGCTGGCTGCTGATCTGCTTCTGCGATCTCATGCGCTGCCAGCCTCAAACCCCGATCTTGGCCCGTTTCGGTAGCACTGGAGAGATATATTTGGCAGCTCGAATTCTCGAACAGCTGACGGACTCCGCTGACCGTATTTTCACAGAGTTGTGCCTCTGTTTCGGACGAGGTAATCGCGGCAGTGGCCCTTGAAAGGATTTTCAGCTTCTGGACATGATGTTTGGTAGCTGCGTGCTTCTGGGCATTCTCAATCGCCCCGCCGATCAGAGAAGCACTCGAAACGAGATAGTCAAGAACTTCAGGCTCGAACTCGCGCGGTGCGATCGTGTGCAGAGAGATGACGCCGATCGTCGAACGGTCTCGACCTACGATTGGCGCCGCGACGAGCGACTGGAAGCGCTCTTCATCTAGCTCCGGGATGACCTTCATACGAGGGTCCTCCATTGCTGCTTCGCGAATGAACTCGGCGTCGCCTGTGCGGGCGACCCAGCCAACCAAGCCCTCGTCGGCCCCAATGCTCAGATCGTCTACAAGCGAGCGATATTGGGGCGAGGCAGCGCGGAGGACCAGCCGTTCTGCCTCCAGCGAATAGACGAAGCAGGCATGGCATCGCGTCGCGTCGCTAAGCAGCTTGACGACGCCTGCTAGCACTTTGTCCAGTTCTAGCGAGGCGTTAAGAGTTCGGATTACGGCGCCCAGCGTCGCATTTTCACTAGTCGCAACTTCGAGCTGACCGCTGAGGGCGCCGTCAGCGGCCAAGAGAACATCGGCTAGCGAGTGCGCGCTGTTTCGGTTCACGGGGGGATATTTACAGGCAAGCCGCCAATGTGCAACTCGTACATAACAGCGGCCCCCAAAGGGGATGTTTTTTACCTAGCGCGCCGGTCGCCGTTCGGCGAATCTAACGACCAGTGCTGGGTCTGAGGAGGCTTCTCGCCTGCTCTTAAGTGGAGAGGAACAAGTGCTTGAGCTATTTGCAGCGGCGGGACCAACCGTCGAGGACGTAGTAGTAGGTCAGACGCAAGATTCGCTTGTCATCGGCGAGCAGTTTTACTTCTTCACGGTCGTGCTGATGTGGCTGATCCACGCTGGTTTCATGAGCTACGAGGCCGGCATCGCGAGGCGCAAGAACGTGATGGCGACGGCGATGAAGAACATTCTGACGATTGCCGTCGTAACACCAAGCTTCTACTTCTTCGGCTGGTGGATCTACAACTGTAACCAGCCCGGCCTGCCGATTGGCCCGAACTCGTCCGACTTCACCTCGCTCGCGTGCCAGGGAGGGATTCCGTGGAGCGAGTCCTTCGCCCCGAACATTACGAACAACATCAACCTCATTTTCTTCCTCGCCTTCCTGCTCTTCTCGTGGACGACCGCGTCGATCATGTCTGGAGCCATAATTGAGCGCGCAAGGCTCAGCGCTTACCTGCTGCTCGCAGTGCTGCTCGGTTCCGGCGTTTGGATTCTCGACGCTTCCTGGGGATGGAGCGCAGGCGGCTGGCTTACGATGCGTTTCGGGTTTCACGACTCGATCGCTTCCGGCGTAGTTCACGGCGTGGCTGGCGCTTTCACGCTTGGCGTGCTGTTCAACATGGGGCCGCGAATAGGTCGCTATGTCAAGGGACAGGCTCGAGCGTTCAGGCCCCACAACCTCCATATTACGGCGCTCGGCCTGATGCTGATCTTCACCGGCTTCTATGCCTTCTACGGCGCTTGTTTGGTTATTTCCTCGACCGCATTCCCAGGCTGGGCGAACATCTATCTGAGCCCGACGACGCTCGGCGCTATCACGATGACGATTACGGTTGGCTTCGCGGGCGGGTTCACCGGCGGATATTTCGTTTCCAGGGGTGACCCATTTTGGACAATTTCCGGCGGACTCGCCGGAGTAATCGGCGTTTCCGCAGGAGCCGACGTTTACGCCCCCTCATTGGCTTACTTGCTCTCCGCGCTGACGGCCGTGCTCGCTTACTACGCCGCCGGCTTCATTGAGAAGAAGATGCGCGTTGATGATGCCGTCGGCGCAGTCTCGGTTCACGGAGTTGCGGGCTTCCTTGGCCTGCTCTGGGTCGGTGTCTTTGCCGCTGGCTACCCGACTGGGATAAATAACGTCGAGTCGTCGATCGGCGGCCAGCTGATTGGTATGGCAACGTTCCTCCCTCTCGGCTTCCTGACCGGTTGGTTCGGATCTTGGATTCTGAAGAAGATGAACCTGCTGCGAGTACCGCCGGAGGTCGAGATTGAGGGCCTCGACCGCGCTGAGTACGAAGATGATTTCTTCCCTGAGTTTGCTGATGCCGAGGAGATGATCATCGAGCCGGACGGAACGATCGTTCCTTCACGGCCGGTACTAGAAGATGCCTATCGTCGTATTAAGTCAGGGGTTTGAGCAGATGGTGCAACTGGCTATTAGCGTCATCGTGATGATTGCCGTTGTCGGCGGTCTCAGTCACTGGATAATTCAAAAAGACCGTCGTCAAAAGGCCGGCGATGTCATCCACGAGCAGGAGGATTGATAATGGCCCTGCTAATCGACAGCGCTCCAAAGTGCGTCCAAGATGTCGGTAATTCGGCTCCGGACGCCGCCGACACTGCAGACTTCATCGTCCAGGCCGCATACGAGAAATGCGCTGGCATCATGACCTTCGGCCCAGGTTCAACCTACGGAGCGGAGGGTGCCGGCGCGACGACCGCTTATTACGTTCTGACCGCGCTAGGGGCAGCATTCATGGTCGTGACGCTCATAGCTTGGGTGGTGGTAGAGAATCGCCGCCTCCAATCTCACACTCAACGCCTGACCGGGAGTAACTCAAGCTCTCAGCCGCCCGAGTCAACAATGTCAACCGAGATCGGCTAAAGGAGACAGCAATGTCCGAACGTGGCAAGCAAGTTGAATTCCCACCAGACGAGACTCATGTCAAAGGATTTGAGGTCGCGATGATTTCGATCTCAATTATCTGTGTTGGCATAGTGCTCGCGATCGTTCTCGGCACCGACTGGGGCGACACCTTCCGTCCCCAGATTTAAGTAACGCACTGCGGATTTCAGGCCAGCGTGGAGCAGCAAACGAGGCCGAAATACCGCCATGCTGTCTATCCAGGCAAGCTTCCGAAGCGGATCACGTGGAAGCCGGTTGCCGCGATCGTTGTTCTGGTTGCTGTCACTTACGCCGTCTCGCAAGGCTGTCAACAGGCACAAATTCGAGTCAGCCAGGCGCAGGCGATCGCGACGGCCCGTGAGCAGATTAGGTTTGACGCGACGCGCACTCAAATTCGCTTCGTCCGGTCCGGTTTCGGAACCTCTTCCTATTGGGCCGTTTCGCTCGCTGAGCCTGCGCCGGGGGGCTTGGTCTACAAGAACCTCGTCGTCGTTAAGATCAATGCAAATAGCGGTCAGGTAGCCGAGGTGATCCGCGAGAAGAATGTGAAGGAAGAGGGGCTCTCTCCGAGCCCGACCGAGAGCGGGCCGCAGGCCAGCCCGTGAGCGTCCAATTTCAGCAGAGCAAAGATCAAAGGAGAGATAATGGGCGCGATTGAAAAATTCAGCAGCGACGACGTCCGCAAGATCGTCGCTGATCAGGGGATCGAGTTCCTCTTCGCTCAGTTCGTCGACATGCACGGCAAGCCGAGCGCGAAGCTCGTGCCTGCCCACCACCTTGACGACCTCTTGACCGATGGCGCGGGCTTTGCCGGCTTCGCCGCCGGCGATATTGGGCAGACGCCCGACAGTCCGGACATGATCGCGATGCCCGACGTTTCGACCTTCACGCGCCTGCCTTGGCTGCTGAACATTGGTCGCTTCGCCTGCAACGTCACTGTCGAAGGCGAGCCATGGCCTTTCTGCCCGCGAACGATTCTGCAGAACCAGATCGCCCGTGCCACGGAGCTCGGCTACGAGCTGCGGATCGGCGCCGAGCTGGAGTACTTCCTGCTGCGCCGTTCCGAAGATGGCGGCATTGAGCTAGCCGACCCGCTCGACGATCTCGAGCAGCCTTGTTATGACATGCGGGCGCTGACGCGCAACCTGCCGTTCGTCACCGAAGTCGCCGACAACATCACTGCGCTCGGCTGGGACAACTACGCCACCGACCACGAGG
>SXGR01006151.1_pt1 | contig 22338 bp, 16 predicted proteins | sample 3174711 | NCBI WGS metagenome assembly SXGR01 (sample SAMN11356860, study PRJNA531348) | freshwater metagenome | isolation source: freshwater sample F1-60 | place: China: Fuxian Lake, Yuxi | collected 2017-12-25 | reverse complement strand
CGACCTGCCGTGGTCTGGCCATCGGTCGAAGTGAACTCGAGCTTGCTCGGGAGCGTGCCGAGGAGTTTCGCGAGCGACTCCGTCAGCGACACGACCTTCGCAGCCCCCTGCGGGTTGACCGTGTGGCCCCGATCAGTGGGCTTGTGGTAATCGCCGTGCGATCCCGTGAACAGAAAGAGCACTGGGATCCCCGCGCGATAGAAGCTCGCGTGGTCGCTCGGACCGCGACCCGACGGGTCGGCGCGAATGGTGAGCCCGCTCGCCTCGAGCGTGGGCTTCAGGTGCATCATGAAATCCTTCGCCGTGCCAGTGCCGCCGAGCGCCAACTCGTCGTTGCGCATTCGCCCCACCATGTCGAGGTTGATCATCGCCTGCACCTGCTCGTTCTTCAGCGTCGGATGCTTCGTCCAGTAGTCGCTGCCGTCGAGACCAACTTCCTCGGCACTGAACGCTATGAAGAGCACCGAGCGCAACTCTGTCGGTGCGTCCTTGGAACGATAGAACTCCGAAAGCGCCTTGGCGGTACAGAGCATCGCCGAAGTGCCCGATGCGTTGTCGTCGGCGCCTGGGTGAAGCGTGCCTCGATTCGACGGATCCGCGCCGTAGTTGCCGAAGCCCACATGGTCGTAGTGCGCGCCGACGATGACCCACTGGTCAGCGAGCGTTCCCTTCCCGCGCAGCACCGCGCCGATGTTGTCGGTCTGCACCACCCCGTCGGACAACTCCGTGTCGAGCGACACCGTGACCGAGTCCTTGAATGCCATGGGGCGCATCGACCCGCCGTCAGCGACCTCGCGCAGCGCTTCAAGTGATCGCCCCTGAGGGTCTGCCGCCTTCACGAGGCGATCCGCTTCCTCGCTCGACATTTGGATCACGGGAATGTCGAGGCGCCCTCCGAATCGACTCGTCTCGCTCGTCTCCAGCGTCCGCTTTCCGTCGCGCGCGCCCGGCGGATTCACCATGATGATGGCGGCCGCATGGCGCGCTGCGATCGAGTCCATCTTGGGAGCCACCGCGGCGTGAGGGCTGAATCGCCGATCGGCCCAGCGACTGCGGCCATCCTTGTCGAGTGGCTCATAGCGAAGGAACATCACCGCGCGACCCTTGAAGTCATCGCTCGGACCGAACGATGTGTAGCCGTCCTTCCCCTCTTCGATCGCGTACCCAACGAACGCGAGGGGGCCGCTGAACTTCGCCGTGCCGCTGTTGCCGAGCACCGCGTATCCCTTGCCTCGCGTGAGTTCCCCTGCGGGCGCGGAGGCCGCGCTGTCACTCCACGCCACCTCGCTGCGCACGAGTTTGGGACCCGCGCCCGCGAGGTCGAACCCCTGTCGCCACTGCGTCCACTCCGGATGAGACGACGGCGAGTCTGGGGGCGGCGTGCCACCTTCGGTCGACGCGGCCACCGCCGGGACCGGCGCGGGCTTGGCGGGATCGACCTCCGGCGCCGGGAACGCCGGCTCAAGCCCGTACTGCTTGAAGTAGAACTCGATGTACTCGCCCGCGATGACGCTGCCACGGGACGCTGGGACGCGCCCCTCGAAGAACGGATTCGAGAGCGTCATCACATGCTGGTACCACTCGATGGCGACAGGCCCAAATCCTTCGAGCGTGCCACGAAGGTCGAAGTCGGTGTGCCCTTCGGTGTTCTTCGGGCTGTAGCCGTACGGGTTGACCGGACCCTCGATGATGCGCGACGCTGGCTCAGTCGGTGCCGCGTCCTGGATGGCGTGGCCGGCGAGCGCGAAAGCCATGGCCGCGAGAGCACTCCCAACACCCGCGCCGTTCCGAAGCGTGAAGAGGGTCATGCCTGCCACTATAGATGGATGACGGCCGTTCCTATACTCGGCTACCCCATGTCCATGCTCGAATCGCCGCGACCCAATCTCGCCTCTCGCACCCACCGGGACCCGCTCGATCCCACCGACACATTCGCGCGCCGGCACCTCGGTCCTCGCGACGCCGATATCGCGGGCATGCTCGCGGAACTCGGGTTCGGCTCCGTCGACGAACTGATTGCGGCCACGATTCCTGCGTCGATCCGCATGGCGGCGCCCCTGCAACTAGACGATCCGACCAACACCGGTCAGTTCCGCGAGCGCGGCGAGCACGAAACGCTCGTGGCGCTGCGCGCGATCGCCTCGCGCAACGAAGTTTGGCGCTCGTTCATCGGAATGGGCTACTCCGGCACGATCGTGCCCGGCGTCATCCTTCGCAATGTGCTTGAGAGCCCCGCTTGGTACACGGCCTACACCCCCTACCAGCCCGAGATTTCGCAGGGTCGGCTCGAAGCGCTCCTCAACTTCCAGACGATGATCACTGAGTTGACGGGACTCGGCGTTGCGAACGCGTCGATGCTCGACGAAGCGACCGCCGCCGCTGAGGCGATGACGATGTGCCGAGCAATCACCGGCGGGCGAAGTGCGTTCTTCGTCGCCAACACATGCCATCCGCAGACGATTGCCGTCGTCGAGACTCGAGCCAGCGGCGTCGGCATCGAAGTCGTCATCGAAGATCCCATGACCGCGGACTTCACCGCGCGCGAGTATGCGGGCGTCCTCGTGCAGTACCCCGACACCAACGGCACATTGCACGACTGGACAGCACTCGCGGCGCGCGCTCACGCCGCGGGCGCGCAAGTTGTCGCCGCGTGCGATCCACTTGCGCTCACGCTCTTCGCCCCACCGGCATCATGGGGAGCTGACATCGCCGTCGGCAGCGCTCAGCGCCTCGGCGTCCCGATGGGTTTCGGCGGCCCGCACGCCGGATTCATGGCGACGAGAGTTGAACATGTTCGCCGGATGCCCGGACGATTGATCGGTGTCAGCCGCGACCGCCACGGTGCGCCAGCGCTGCGTCTGGCGATCCAGACGCGCGAGCAACACATCAAGCGCGACCGCGCCACAAGCAACATTTGCACGGCGCAAGTGCTCCTCGCTGTGATGGCTGGCCTCTATGGCACCTATCACGGCCCGGATGGCCTCGTGAAGATCGCGCGGCGTGTTCGCCATGCGACCGCGACCCTTGCGAACGGCATCACGGCGCTCGGCCACACCATCGCCCCCGGCACATGGTTCGACTCGCTGCGCATCACGCTCGCGGGAACGAATGCGGCGGCCGTGACCAGTTGCGCCTCAAGTCTCAAGATCAACCTGCGCTCCTTTGCCGATGGATCTCTCGGCGTGACGCTTGACGAGACCGTCGCGTCCACCGACATCGATGATCTCCTTGCGTGCTTCGCGGCGGGGACGAAAGGCTCCCGATCGAACGCGAGTGGCCCCAACACAACGCCCGCGATCCCCTCGGCACTTGAACGCCGCGGCACCTTCATGACGCAGGATGTGTTCAACACCCACCATTCCGAGACGGATCTCCTGCGCTACATCAAGCGACTTGAGTCCAAGGACCTCTCCCTTTGTCACAGCATGATTCCGTTGGGATCGTGCACGATGAAGTTGAATGCGACAAGCGAACTCCTTCCGGTGTCATGGCCCGAGTTTGGTGCGCTGCACCCGTTCGCGCCGCGCGAACAGTGGAAGGGCTACGGCGAACTCTTCAAGACGCTGGAGTCATGGCTCGCGAGCATCACTGGATTCGCCGCGGTGTCACTGCAGCCCAATGCCGGAAGTCAGGGCGAGTACGCAGGACTGATGGCCATCCGTGCCTACCACGCATCGCGTGGCGAGCGCGCGCGAAATGCCTGCCTCATCCCGGAGAGCGCCCACGGCACCAACCCAGCGAGCGCGATCGTCGCCGGCATGAAGGTCGTCGCCGTCAGGTGTGACGCGCAAGGCAACATTGACCTTGCCGACCTCAAGGCGAAGGCGACAGAGCACGCCTCAGATCTCTCTGCGTGCATGGTCACCTACCCGAGCACGCACGGTGTGTTCGAAGAAGGCATCCGCGAACTCTGCGACATCGTGCATGCCGCAGGAGGACAGGTCTATCTCGACGGCGCGAATCTCAACGCGCTCGTTGGACTCGTCCGTCCCGCAGAACTCGGTGCCGATGTCTGCCACCTCAATCTCCACAAAACCTTCTGCAGTCCGCACGGCGGCGGAGGCCCCGGGGTGGGACCCATCGGCGTGGCGAAGCACCTCGCGCCGTTCCTTCCGGGCCATCCCGTGGCGACGCCACTCAATGCTGGCGACTGTTCGATCGGTCCAGTGAGTGCCGCGCCCTATGGAAGTTCGAGCATCCTTCCGATCTCGTGGATGTATGTCGCCATGATGGGAGCGGCGGGATTGACGCGCGCGACGCAGGTCGCCATCCTCAACGCGAACTATGTCATGAAGCGGCTCGACGGGCACTACAAGGTCGTCTACACGAACCACAACGGCCGATGCGCGCACGAGTGCATCATCGATTGCCGCGAGTTCGAAGCGACAAGCGGTGTTCGCAACGAGGACATCGCCAAGCGATTGATGGACTTCGGATTCCACGCACCGACGATGAGCTGGCCCGTGCCCGGAACGCTCATGATCGAGCCCACCGAAAGCGAGTCGCGCGAGGAGCTCGACCGTTTCTGCGAGGCGCTTCTCACGATCCGCCGAGAGATCCGCGCGATCGAGGCAGGCACATGGCCCCGCGACGACAATCCACTCAAGGGCGCGCCGCACACCGCCGCCGAGGTCTCATCCAACGAATGGAAGCATCCGTACCCGCGTGAGGTCGCGGCGTATCCCGCGCCATGGCTCAGGCAGTTCAAGTTCTGGCCCGCGGTTGGCCGCGTCGACAATCCCTATGGTGATCGCAACCTCGTCTGCACATGCGACGGGATGGACGCGCACAAGTAGCCGCCCGACGACACGCCCCGTCGACTTGCTCTCCGAACTCAGAACGAGAAGGACAATCTCAGATCAAGGAGATGCTGACCATCGGTGTCGGTCACCGCATCCTTGCTGTAGCTGTATTGGGTGCGCAGTTCGACGCCGGTCGTCACGCGCCACGCGACCGAGGTATCCACCCGCCAGCGATCGAGTTCCCAGTGCGTTAGAAACGGTGTCTCCGGCGACGCGGAGGCCTCCGCGCGATCAGTCCAGGGCGCAGCGACCCACCAGATCGGTGTGAAGGAGAACTCGAGCGCGCCGGTATCGATCGCGCCGCGCAGCCCGACTGGCTGCGGAGCATCGCCACTCCCGAGGTCAGAGTCGAAGACGCGTCGATTCGGTCCATCGCGCCAATGGCTTCCAGAGACCACGGAGTCGAATGACACTTCGACTCCCTCTGCGGGCGTGAAGGTGCCGACGTCCGCGACACCCTGTACGAGGTCTTCAATCGGGTCGCCCGCGTATGCGCATGGCGCCACGCAGAACAACGCCGCGACGCAAAGCGATCCCTTCATGGCACTCGTCGACTTGCGCACGGAGGCGATCCTATCGCGCTGCCGCGGGCTTCCGCTCGATCACGACAACCGTAATGTCATCGCGCTGATACCCACCGCTGAACTGTCGCACGGCGCTGAGGAGGTCATTCATCGTCTCGACGGGACGGGTGTGCCCGCGCGTGCTTGATGCGGCGAGACATTCGAGGACTCGAGCCTCCCCAAACAGCACCGCCTCGGCACCCGCAACCAACTCTGGTCCAGCTTCCGTCACACCATCAGAGAGGATGACGATCCGTTCGCCTACGCCGAACCCGACTTCGCGCGATTCCCACTTCTCATCGAGCGCGATACCGAGCACGGTGCCCGTCGACGGCATGGCTTCGCTTGCCGTCCCATCAGAGCGAAGAACGATGCCCGTGGGATGACCGGCATTGGCGTACTGCACGCGGCCGCCCGCGGCATCGATCGCAAGGATCAGCGCGGTCGTGAACGATGACTGCGGCGCCTGTGTCGAGAGGTCGAGACTCACGCGTGTGAGAACCGCTGCAGGATCCTCGAGTTCGGTCGCGGCCCGACGGAAAAGCGTTCGTCCCACGGCCATGAGCATGGCCGCGGGCATCCCCTTCCCGCACACATCGGCGACGACCACAATGACCCGCCCATCATCTCTGCGGAACCAATCAAAGAAGTCCCCGGCGATTTCGGCGGCGGGGAAACTTGTCGCAGCGATCGACAGTCCTGCGAAGGCGTCGGTGGTGCGCACATCGCCCGAGTCATCACCGTCATCGCTCGACGGCAGCAGTGCGCGTTGGATCCCGCGCGCGGCGGACACCTGTGCCTCCACCGCCACCCGCGCTTCGATGGCGCGCTCACGCTGAGCGATCGCGCCCGTGAGCGCGTCGCCCATTGCATTGAAGGCCCGCGCCATGGTTCCGATCTCATCCTCGTGCACCGGCACCGGCGCCCGGGCGGCAAGGTCGCCCTTGGAGAACCGTCCGATCGCTTCCACCACGCCCGCGAGCGGTCGCACGGCTCTGCCGGTCGTTCGCCACACAAGAGCGAGCGCGACCCCCGCGCCCACGAGCAGCAGCCCCGGGCCAAGGGCGAGTGCCCTGAGGATCGCAGGCATGAGGTCGTCGTCGTCAAAGGAACCTGCGAACACCCAGTTGGTCGTGGGAACGCGCACAAGAACGACGCGCGTTGCACCAAGGCCCAACCAGTTGGGCTCGCCGACCGTTGCGAAGCTCGTGCCGGTCCGCAAGAACTCCGCCGACGCCGCGAGGATGGCTCGACGCTCGTCGTCTCGCGTGAGATCTGCCGCGACCTTCATTTGCGACCCATCGATCGAACTGGCGATGTATCGCCCCGCTTCGGAGATGACGGACACCTCGAAGGGCGCGCCGAGGCTCGTGCGCGTGACCCCGCGCACGATCTCGTCGAGTCGCACATCCGCGGTCGCGACACCCGATGGCAGATCGCGCGTGGCCGCGAAACGCAGCGAGTAAGTGGTCATCGCGACATTGCCGCCACCGTTGTCGAAGTATGGCTCGCTCCACTCGCCATCGGCCGAAGCTGCGTCCACGAACCAAGGCTGTCTCCAGTAGTCGTACCCGGTTACCGTCGCAAGATCGACTTCGCGCAGCGGACCCGCAGCCGTGCGGCAGACATAGGGGGCGAAACCACCCGGGGCCACGCCCGGCTGCCCCGGCGCGAAGGCCACCGCAGAGCCGAACGCGAAGGAGTTTGCCGCCAGGACCGACGAAAGGAGCGTGTTGAGTTTCGTGCGACTCTCCCCCTCCCCGAGCGGCACGAAGTTGCGCGCGCCCGCACGGAGCAATTCGGTCTGCAAGCCCACCGAATGCTCGATGCCCAACAGATCCGACTCGACTCGAAGGCACGCGATCTGCGTCTCCGCGCGGATCCGTTGGCGAAGCGACTCCGTCACCAAGTCGCGGACGAGCTTGTACTGAATGGCCATCACCACGAGAAACGCGATGGCGAGCGGCACGCCAATACCGAGCGCGAGGCGATTTCGCAGTGACTCGCGCGGCGTGTACGACTGGGTCAGTGGATCCACCGTGAGAAGAGGCTGACGAGGCCAAGGAACACGAAGAAACTCATGCTGTCAGTGACCATCGTCAAGAAGATCGTTGAGGCCGTGGCCGGGTCATGACCGAACCGTCTCACGAGAATGGGCATCGCGGATCCCGTCACGCAGGCGATTGTGAGCGTCGCCACCATGCTGACGCCCACGACGACACCCAAGTGCCACTGGCCATCGGTCATCGCTTTCAGCACACCCACCACGACGCCCACGAGCACGCCGCAGATGATGCCGTTGAGCATCCCCACCATCATTTCGCGGCGGATGTGCATGAACGCGCGCTGTTCCTGAATCTGGTCGAGGACGAGACCGCGGAGTGTCACCGCCAGCGACTGCTGCCCGGCGTTGCCCGCCTGATTCGCGATGATGGGCATGATCGCGGCGAGCACCGCGACCTCGGCGATGATGCCCTCGAACTGCAGAACGATGAATCCCGCGATCGCGCTCGTGAAGAGGTTCACGATGAGCCAGGGAAATCTTCCGCGGAGCTTCTCGCGCACCGTTGAGAAAACGCCCTCTTCCTTGCCCGCGCCCACCATGCGCTGGGTGTCTTCTGTGCCCTCGGCGCGGATGATGTCAATGACATCGTCGACGGTCACGACGCCTAGGAGCCGCTCGGACGCGTCGATGATCGGGAGTTCGAGGTAGTCGTACCGCTCGAACTCGTGCGCGAGGAGTTCGCGGTCAATCTCCGGACGGACGGCATCGACACGCCGTTCGCAGATGTCGCCGATCAGGTCGCTCGACCGAGACACAAGCAACTTGCGCAGGCCGATCACTCCCTTGAGGCGACCCTTGCGATCAGTGACGAACGCCTGCTGTGCCGTCTCGATGGGCTCGCCCCGGCGAATGTGCTCGATGGCCTCCGCGACCGTTTCGTGCTCGCGCACCGAGAGGTACTGCGTCGTCATCATGCCGCCGGCGCTCTCGGGCGGATACACCATCAGTTCGCGCAGTTGGTGCGCTGGGGCAGTGCCCATGAGTGAGAGCAGGCGATCACGGTCGGCGATGGGCAGTTGTTGGAGCAGATCCGTCGCGTCATCGGGGGCCATCTCGCCGAGGATCCGCCCCGCCGATGCAGGGTCGTCGAGAATGAGGTCTTCAAGGACGCTGACCGCGAGCGGCCCAGTCATATGACTGAGCGCATCGGCGGCCGCATCGACATCCATTTCGCTGACGACATCGGCCGCCTCGTCGCCGGGCAGACTCTCGAGCGTGTCGGCCGCATCGGCTGGCTCCTGCTGCTCGACCGCTTGGGCGATCGCTTGGGGCGCAGCGTCTTCTTCAAGGAGTTCTTCGACGCGCGCGTCCTCGGGGCTCTCGACGCGGGGATCCTCGATCGCCTGCTCGGGATCTCGTTCGTCGGCGGTCATCGGCGCCCCTCGATCGAGTCGACACGGTCCCACTGCCAGATCACTCGATTGGCGTGCTCGTAGCCGAACACGCTGATGGATCCAGCCTTCAACCCGAAACTCCGGCCGCGCGAGGGCGGGAGTTCGAGCCAGGTCGCTGCGAGCATGCGCGAGAAATGCCCGTGCGAGAAGAGCAGCGTGTCCCCGTTCGTCGTGAGGCAGCGGCCGAGCACGCGCCATGCGCGGCGCGCGACAGCCTCGATGGACTCGCCGCCGGGACACCCATCGCGCCAGAGATCCCAGTGCGGCCGCAGCGCGTCGATCTCGGCTGAGCGGAGTCCCTCGTAGTCGCCGTAGTCCCACTCAGAGAGGTCGGCGTCCACCTGCACACGCTCACCGAAGCCCGCCAACCGCGCCGTCTCGATCGAGCGGCTCGCCGGACTCGTGAGTACCTGCTCGAAGCGCTCGCGAGAAAGGATGGACTCGAGGCCGCGCGCCTTCGCCTCACCTTCGGCCGTCAACCCAATGTCCGTGCGCCCGGTGTGGCGCCCATTGACGCTCCACTCCGTCTCGGCATGCCGGACGATCCAAATGTGCTTGTTGGGCTGTGCCATTGGACTCACGCGGACAATACCCGCCCACCGACGCCCAAGGGCTGGGACAATGGACCGATGACCGATCCGGCACCGCTTCGATGGACCGACCCTGGACCTGATCGCTCGCTCATCCTCACGCTCGCGAGCAACTCGACGCGCAACGCGCTCTCGAAGGAGCTCTTCGCCGCGCTTGAGGTTGGCGTCTCGCAGGCGGAGGCCGCCGCGCGCGAGGATCGGATCGATGCGGTGCTCCTTCGCGCTGAGGGCCGTGCGTTTTGTGCCGGATTCGACCTTGCCGAATCGGCAGCGGAGGGGCGCACACTCGTCGAGTTCGTCGAGCGGCTTTCGGCGCTCGTGCGACGACTGCGCGACCTCGATGCCATCGTCGTCGCCAGCGTGCAAGGGCCAGCACTTGCGGGTGGCTGCGCCCTCGTGGCTGCGGCCGACATCGTGATCGCGAGTATGTCGGCCACCTTCGGATACCCCGTGCATCGCATCGGCGTCTCGCCCGCAGTGAGCCTTCCGACACTGCTGGCGAGCGCCGGCATCGGCGGCGCGAGACTCCTCGCGCTCGGGGGCGAGATGGTCACGGCCGAAAGGGCGCTTGCTCTTGGGATCGTGCACCGAGTTGTTCCCGACGAGCACACTCTTCGAGTTGAAGAAGTGGCGACACTTGCCGGCCTCGCAGCGAAGGGTCGCGTCGCGCTGCGTGAGACAAAGCGCTGGCTCAACCGAGTCGACGGCACCTCTCGCCACGGCGCACTTGGATCTCGTTCCGACGAAGCCGCTCGGGCGACCGCCGATCTCTGCGCCGGCGAAGAAGCGCGTTCGATGCTTGCGGCGGTGTGGGCCGCCCGACACGGGGCCCCGCGCGCGTGAATCCGATCCGCGCTCTGCTTCGGTCCAAGCGCGCGATCGAGTACCACTCGGCGCGAACGACGCACACACCGTGGACACGCGCGATGGGCTGGACCTTTCTGCTGGCCCTCGTGGCCGGACTCCCCTGCGCGCTCCTGGCCGACTCGTTCATTCACCGTGCGACAACAGTTGTCGTCATCGACGGCCGACTCTTCGTCAATGACCGGGGTCAACTCGACGGCTTCGCCCTGCATGGGGCTGGGACGCCCGAAGGCTGGGAGCAGGCGCGTCCGTACGGCGAGTTCGCGGTCACGGTGACCAACGACGCGTGGGGGTGGCCGAGCGCCTCGCGGGAAGATCCCGCCGCCACCCAACTGAGCGTGAAGCGATTCGACGCCCTCGGGGCGAATGTGGGCCGCGAGAGGGAGGCGATCAGGCGGGTCGTCGACCGCGCGCTCATGCTGCGCGTGGACATCGACCGCCGCCTCGTGCTCGCGTCGTTCGACGCGGCCACGGGCACGCGGAAGCAGCCTCCGCTCGAGCTGATCCACCTGGCCTTCAACACGCTCATCGCATGGCCGATCCTGTACGCCATTGGGAGTGTCGTCATCTTCATGGCGTGGGTCGCGCACGGGCTGCGAGCGCATGCACAGACGACGCATCGTCGATCCCTTCGTGCGCGCGGACTCTGCCCGGCCTGTCGCCACCGTGTCGATGGCAATCTCTGGAGCGCAAAGTGCCCAGAGTGCGGCGAACCCCTCTACTGACGCTTCGCGCGCGCGCGACTACCTTTCGCCCATGACCGCGTGCGTGCGAACTTCTTTCGATGGCGGCGTGGCGCGCATCGAGCTCGCGCGCCCCGAGGTTCGCAACGCCATCTCACTTGTGATGATTGGTGAGCTTCGCGCCGCCATCGGCGCGGTCGCCGAGCGTGCGGCGTCTTCACCCGAGTCCGTGCGCGTGACGATCCTTCAGGGCGAAGGCAGCGTGTTCTGCGCTGGAATGGACTTGAAGGCCGTTGCGAACGATCCCGTCGCCATGGGCCAGATGCTGCGCGACCTTTCGCGCGCGCTGCTCGAACTTCGTCGACTCCCGATGCCGACAATCGCCCGCGTCCAAGGAGCGGCGGTCGGCGGCGGTTGCGGACTCGCCGTCGTGTGCGACTTTGCCGTGACGCACGCTGAGGCGAAGCTCGGCTATCCAGAAGTCGACCTCGGGGTCTGCCCCGCGGTCGTCGCGCCGTGGCTCATGCGTCGCATCGGCGCTGGCCCGGCGCGCGCAATGCTCCTCATGGGCGGCACGATCACAGGCCGCGAGGCCCTCGCGCGCGGACTCGTCACGCACTGCGTCGAGGCCGCCGAACTCCCTGCACAGGTCGCGTCGCTCGCCGCATCCCTTGCCAGCGGCGGTCGACTCGCGCTTGAATGCACCAAGCGGCTCCTCAACGAACTCGACGGCTCACTCGACGAGCGCATCGCCGACGAAGCGGCCGAGCTCAGCGCGCGTGTCATCGCCGGCACCGAAGCGCAGGCGCGGATTTCGGCTCGGATCGGATCGAAGCCCCCCGCTCGGAGCCACTGACATGCTTCCACACGAACACGCCCCCTGCGGCACGGCCATCGTCAGCCTCATCCCAAACCCCGCCAAACCCCGCGGTGGCGTTGTCGTCCTCGACGGCTGGCTCATCGACGAGATCGCTCTCACGCTCGACGCGCTCAAGGCGAGCAACCCCGCCGGAATCATCCTGCGATCCACGAGCGAGCGCGTCTTCGTCGCCGGTGCCGACCTCGCAGAAATCGATGGCCTCGACGATGTCGCACTTGAGGCGTACTTGCGCCGAGGCAGCGAAGCGTTCGCGATGCTGCACAGCATGCCCTGTCCGAGCGTCGCCATCGTGCACAAAGCTGCCCTCGGCGGCGGCCTCGAGATTGCCATGCACTGCGACGGCATCGTCGGCGTCATGCCCGCGCCCGCGGACAGACCCTGGCGGGTTGGTCTGCCCGAGTGTTCGCTGGGTATCTGCCCAGGATGGGGCGGCACCGTGATGTACGCGGCGCGTGTCGACGCTGCACTCGGCATCGCCCAGACTGCCAAGGGTGAGACCAACCCAGTTCAGAGCGTGCCCGCAGGACTCTTCGATCTCACCGTCGCGCATGGCGACGATGCTGTGCTCGCCGCGCTCCGCTGGCTCGTCGCGCACCCGATCGACGCGCCGCGGAAGTCGCCTCGCTGTGTGGGACCCCACGATGCCGTGCGGCTGCACGCCGCGCTCTCGGCCGCACGCGCCGCCACGCCGCCCACCCCCGCTGCGGATGCCGTGTTTCGCTGCGTTGCCGCCGGCCTCGCCGGGGGCTTCGCCGCCGCCGTCGCCGAAGAACGCCGCTCACTGGTTGCACTTCGCCACACCGAAGCCGCGAGGGAAAAGCTCGCGCAGTTCCTGAATCCTGTTCGGTAGATCGTCCCTTTCCTTCGGGCGGCCCTTTCCGCTATTGTCTTCGTCTCGCCATGACCACCACCAAGATCGCTGACAACCTGAAGAACATCTCCGCGAAGGACCGCAAGCAGATCGAGGTCGCCGAGGAAATGCTCGGGCCGGATCCGGCGACCATGGGCGCGATCAAGAATGTGTTCTGGGGGAACTTCCGCGAGGATCTCTACTTCCCGTATCCGAAGATCGCCGCCGAAGAAACCGCGCGCTGCGACGAGTTGCTCGCGCGCCTCGACTCCTACCTGCGCACGGAGCATCCAGCACACCTCATTGACCAAGAGCAGCACATCCCCGACTGGGTGATCCGGCGGCTCTTCGAACTCGGCGTCCTCGGGATGACGATCGCGACCGAGTTTGGCGGCGGCGGCTTCGGCATCACCAGTTACAACCGAGTGCTCGCGCGCATCGGCCGCAGTTGCGGCTCGACGGCGGTGCTCGTCTCGGCGCACCAATCGATCGGCTGCCGCGCGATCATGCTCTTCGGCACCGACGAACAGAAACGCCGCTTCCTCCCGCGTCTGGCATCTGACGCTCTGAGCGCGTTCTGCCTCAGCGAGCCCAATGTCGGCTGCGACGCCAATGGTCAAGAGACGCACTGCGAGGTCTCCGAGGACGGCACGCACTACATCCTCAACGGCGAGAAGAAGTGGGCGACTTCAGGGGCGCTCAGCGGCCTCTTCACCGTGATGGCGAAGCAGCAGGTGACGGACCCCAAGTCAGGCAAGACAAAGGAGGCCGTCACCGCGCTCATCTGCACCCCCGACATCGAGGGGATCGAGATCTTCAGCCGCAACCGCGCGAAGTGCGGCATTCGCGGCACATGGCAAGCGCGCATTCGATTCACCAATGTGCGCATTCCGAAGGCCAACCTCCTTCACAAGGAGGGGCGCGGCCTCAATGTGGCGCTGTCGTGCCTCAACTTCGGGCGATGCACACTCTCGGCGGGAATGCTCGGCGGCGCCGAGTACGCGCTCGAGCAGGCGATGAAGTGGGCGAAGTACCGCTACCAGTTCGACCGTTCGCTCGCGGAGTTTGACCTCGTCAAGGAGCGCATCGCGCGCAGTGCGGCCTATGTCTACGCGGCCGACGCGATGCTCTACATGACCACTGGCTTCCTCGATCGCGGCGACGAGGACATCATGCTCGAGACGGCGGCGTGCAAGGTCTTCTGCAGCGAGTACGGCTATCGCACCGTCGACGACACCCTTCAAGTCATGGGCGGCGAGTCGTACATGACGGAGAACCATGTCGAGCGCATCTGGCGTGACTCGCGCATCAACACGATCGTCGAAGGCGCCAACGAGGTCATGCACTCGTTCATCTTCGCCTATGGCTCGAAGCAACTCGGGACCTGGATGATGGCCCTGCGCGCGCGTCCATTCAAGCAGCTCGGCGCGGCCGCACGCATCGGCGGCGAACTCTTTCTCGGCATGCGCCGTCCCGTGCCCAAGTTCGAGCGCATGCATCCCGCGCTCACCCGACAGGCGCAGGAACTCATGTTCCGGATCCGCGACCACTCCTACAACACAAAGATGATGTTCAAGGAGCACGAAGAGAAACTCATCAGCGATCAGTTCATTCAGGCGCGCCTTTCCAACGCCGCGCTCTGGATTCACGCCGTGGCCTGTTCGCTCAGTAAGTGCGATTCGCGCCTGCGGGCCGGACTCGCCGGCGCGTCGCTCTCGCACGAGCTGGCTGTCGTCAATCACCTGTGCGAACTCGCGTTCGCGCAGATCGACGAGGCCACGCGCGGGCTGCGCTGGAACACCGATGCCTCCGCCCGCACCTGCGCTGACAGCGTGATGGCCCAAGCCGACGCATACACGAATGCCGATTACTCGATTCCCGAGCGCACACCGATCATGGCCGCGCGCGGCACGGGCCGGCCGGCCTCGTCCAACGGCATTCCGCAATTCGGGTCTGGCAGCGCCTTCGCGGGCCGGCGGGTCGACTGATTTCCTCCACCCGCTTGGATCCGCCAAGCGCAGCAGATAGCCTCTTCCCCCGTCGGATTCACTGATCGTTCTTTCCACAGCACTTCCTTTGGAGTCTTGAATGCACACCCTTGAGAGCATGGTTCACCACGGCCACGAGCGCGTTTCGTTCCTCAACGATCCGGCGACCGGACTGCGAGCCATCATTGCGATCCACTCGACTGTCCTTGGCAATGCTCTCGGTGGGACGCGCCGCTACTTCTATGCCAACGAGGACGATGCGATCTTCGATGTGCTCCGGCTCTCGGAAGGCATGACCTTCAAGGCCGCGGCCGCGGACCTCGCGCTCGGCGGCGGCAAGTCGGTCATCCTTCTCAACAAGCAAGGTGAGCAGCCCACCGAAGCGCAGGGTCGCGCGATGGGCCGATTCGTGCAGAGCCACAACGGCGCGTACATCGCCGCCGAAGATGTCGGTGTGAGTCCGCAGTTCTGCGACTGGATGGCGCAGGAGTGCAAGCACATCATGGGCGGCGAGGCCGTCAGCCACGGTGGCGACCCGAGCCCGTGGACCGCGCAGGGATGCTTCAATTCCATGAAGGCGTGCCTCAGGCAGTCCGGCCGCAAGCCGGATTTCTCCAACCTCGCCGTTGGCGTGCAGGGTTGCGGCGCGACCGGCTACAAACTTGCGAAGTTGCTCCGCGCGGCGGGGGCGGCGGTCATGGTCACCGATGTCCATGTCCCCACGATGAAGCGCGCGGTCGAGGAACTCGGCTGCGTCGCGGTCGGCAACGACCGCAATCTCTTCACCGAGAAACTCGACATTCTCGCGCCGTGTGCGATGGGCGGCATCCTCGACCACGCGACGATCGAGAAACTGCACTGCGACATTGTCTGCGGCACGGCCAACAACCAGTTGCTCAATCCGCACAGCGACGGCGCATACCTCAAGCGGCGCGGCATCCTGTACGCGCCCGACTTCATCTCCAACGCCGGCGGTCTCATTCGCTTGGGCGGCCTCTACCTCGGCATGACGGAGGCGCAGGTCGACCAGAAGGTGGCCGCGATCGAAGAGACGATGGCCGCTGTGCTGCGCGAGGGCGAGAGTGCGTCGAGCACTTCCGATGCTGCGATCGCCTTCGCGAAACGGCGCATCGATGCGTCGCGCGCGAACAAGAACGCCAAGTCGGCGCAGGTCGCCTAGGCGAGACGCAGTGGCCGAAGCCCAGTCAACGACCAGCCCCTCCGGCAGACGCCGGGGGGGTTGTTGTTCCTGCTGTGGGTGTGGCGGCGCTCTGGCGCTCGTGGCAGTGATCGCGGCGGCGATCTGGTTCGCACCGCGTGGGTGCGCGTCACTGAAGACTTGGATCTTGGAGAACATTGCGATCGTCCGCTCGACCGCAACCGCCACGCTGCAGTCGGCTCTGGGCGAACTGCGCGTGAAGGGCGGGCTGCAAGTGGGATGGAGGACGATCGACACGACGATTGAACTCGACCGCGCCACGAACCTCAATCTATGGATCTGGAAGCCAGAGATCGGCTCCGTGCACATCCGGCTCGCCGTCGAGGGCAACCGCGCGCTCTATGTGATTCCTGCCGAGCCCGCGTGGACGATTGACACTCTCGACGAACGCACCTTCATCGTGACGGTGCCGCCGCCGACGATCAACGCCGATGTCGTTGAAGTGCAGTCGGACCCGTCCAAGTACCGCGTCAGCATCGACAACGACTGGGTGGAGCATCTGATTCCAAGCGGCCGCGACATCGACGATGCCAGGCGGATGGTGCGCGACTCTGTCATCCACACAGCGACCAGTGCGCCCGCGCTCGCGGAAGTGCGCGTCGCCGCGCGCCAGGCCGCCGAGCAGTTCCTGCGTGGCGTCCTCGATGGCGCGGGAATCAACGGAGCGCGCGTCATCGTGCGCTTCGCCGACGAAGACAACGCGCGCACCGATCCCCTACGCTGACGGCGTGATCGACGCCGCGTTCGCCTGCTCGTCGGAACTCCCCTATCCGTCCGTGCGGCAGCCCGTCTTCGGCTCCGCGATGGTGGCGACGAGCCAGCCACTTGCCGCACACGCGGGACTCTCCATGCTCGATCGAGGCGGGACCGCTGTCGATGCGGCCATCGCGACGGCGGCGGCGCTCACCGTGCTCGAACCTACGACGAATGGACTCGGCGGCGATGCGTTCGCGCTCGTGTGGGACGGGTCGCGCGTCGTCGGTCTCAATGGATCCGGCCGATCACCCGCAGCGTTCCGACGCGAGATGATCAAGGGTCGAACCTATCCAACGCGCGGCTGGTTGCCCGTCACGGTGCCCGGTCAAGTCGATGCGTGGGCCGCGCTGCACGCGCGCTTCGGGAAGCTTCCCTTTGCCGATGTCCTCGCACCCGCAATCGCGTACGCGCGCGACGGCTACTTGCTCGCGCCACTGACGGCCGCGCTCTGGGCGAAGGCCGCGCCGGCATTGTCTGCGGGTCACGATCATGCCGAGAGCTGGCGCGCCGCGTTCCTTGTCGGCAATCGCGCACCCGCAGCGGGCGAACTCGTGCGACTGCCCGATCACGCGCGAACGCTGGAGCGGATCGCCGCATCGAAGGGCCGCGACTTTTACGAGGGCGAACTCGCGCGCACGATGCACTCCCACTCGAAGGCCACCGGCGGTCTCTTCGCCGAATCCGACCTCCGCGAACACGCGTCGGAGTGGGTCACGCCGATTCATGTCGACTACCACGGCGCGCGTCTGCACGAGATTCCACCCAACGGTCAGGGCATCGCCGCGCTCATCGGGCTCGGGATCCTTCGTGAACGCGACCTTGCCTCGCTGTCGCCAGACTGCCCCGACGCACTCCACCTCGCCATCGAGGCCATCAAACTCGCCTTCGCGCGGACGCATGCCTGCGTCGCAGATCCGTCGCACATGCGCGAACGCGTCGAGTCGTTGCTCGCGGAACCCGCGCTCGCGCAACTCGCAGCGCGCATCGACACACAGCGTGCACAGGACTTCGGCGCGGGGATCCCAAAGCCCGGTGGCACCGTCTACCTCTGCGCTGCCGATGCGCACGGCATGATGGTTTCGCTCATTCAATCCAACTACACCGGCTGGGGCAGCGGCATCGTCGTACCCGGAACCGGCATCGCGCTGCAGAACCGCGGTGCGTGCTTCACGCTCGAAGGCGGTCATCCCAACGAAGCTGGCCCGGGCAAGCGCCCCTACCACACGATCATCCCGGGAATGCTCACGCGCATCGGCGGCGCGGGCGAAGATCTTCCGGGAATGACATTCGGTGTGATGGGTGGCTTCATGCAGCCTCAGGGTCATGTGCAGGTCGTGACTCGGCTCATCGACGCGCACCAGAATCCGCAGGCCGCGCTTGACGCGCCGCGCTGGCAGTGGACGGAAGGGCTGAAGGTGCAGATGGAGCCGGGATTCAGCGACACGACGGTCGCCGAACTCACACGACGAGGCCACGCGATCACGACCGCCGACTCGCGCTCAGTGGCCTTCGGCCGGGGGCAGGCCATTCTGAAGATGCCCCACGGTTGGATGGGCGCGAGTGACCTCCGCGCCGACGGCCTCGTCGCCGCGCGCTAGCGCACCGCTGCGCCGCGTGCGCCCCTGCGCGATGACAGCCGCCCCCGCTACACTTTTTTGAATGCCCAGAAATGTCGTTCACAAGGTCGAGATCGAGCGCGTCAGCATCCTTGACGAGCACGGCAACTACGACGCCAAGCTCGGCGATGGCCTCATCGGCGACGCGGACCTTGTTCGCCTCTACGAAGCGATGTCATCGTGCCGTTACCTCGACGAGGTCGCGTTCAAACTGCAGCGATCCGGCCGGATGGGCACCTACCCGCAGAACATGGGGCAAGAGGCTGGCAGCCTCGGTGCCGCGTTCATCCTCGACAAAGAAGACTGGCTCGTCACCTGTTACCGCGAAAACTGCGGCCTTTTCTGGCGCGGCGTGCCGATGGAGTCGATCCTCCTCCACTGGATGGGCGACGAGCGCGGCAACGCGATGCCGAGGGCGCACTTCGCCACGCCGATCGCCGTGCCAATCGGCACGCAGATGCTGCACGCCGCCGGTCTCGCATGGGCGTCCAAGTATCGAGGCGAGTCGCGGATCGCGTGCACATTCTTCGGTGACGGCGCCACCAGCGAAGGCGACTTCCACGAGGCGGCGAACTTCGCGGCCAACCTTGACCTCCCCGTCGTCTTCTGCTGCCAGAACAATTTCTGGGCGATCTCCACCCCAGGACGCATCGAGTGCAGCGCACCGACCGTGGCCCAGCGCGGCGTTGCCTACGGCATGCCGTGCCTTCAGGTCGACGGCAACGACCTCTTCGCGTGCGTGTACGCGGTCAAGTGGGCGGCGCAGCGCGCCCGCCAGGAGTGCAAGCCATCCTTCATCGAGATGGTGACCTACCGCCTCGGTGACCACACCACCGCCGACGATGCGCGTCGCTACCGCGATCAGGCCGAGGTCGACATTTGGAAGGAGCGCGATCCACTCATCCGCACGCGCAAGCATCTCGAGCAGAAGAAACTCTGGGACTCCTCGAAGGAAGAGGCGATGCAGGCGCGAGTCAAGATCGATGTCGATGCCGCCGTCGTTCGTGCTGAGGAGATTGCATCGCCGGCGGCCGCCGACCTCTTCAACTCGATGTACGCAGAACTTCCCGCACAACTCGCGCACCAGCGCGACACGATGCAGACGCACTCGCTCGCCTCCGAACACGGCGTACGGACCACAGGACACTGACATGGCCAACCTGAACCTTGTGCAGGCGATCAACCTCGCGCTCATCCAAGAGATGGAGCGCGACGATCGCGTCATCGTGCTCGGCGAGGATGTTGGCACCAACGGTGGCGTCTTCCGCGTCACCGAGGGACTCCAGAAGCGCTTCGGCGAGAAGCGCGTGGTCGACACGCCGCTCGCCGAGAGCGGCATCATCGGCACCTCGATCGGGCTGGCGATGGGCGGACTGCGCCCGGTGCCCGAGATCCAGTTCGAGGGATTCCTCGGGCCCGCGTACGACCAGATCTGCAGCCACGCCGCGCGCATGCGCACACGCACGCGCGGCGCATTCACCGTGCCGCTGACGATCCGCGTGCCCGTCGGCGGCGGCATCCACGCGCCGGAACTCCACAGCGACTCGCCCGAGGCGATCTACTCCCACCAACCCGGGATCAAGGTCGTGATGCCGAGTTCGCCCTATGACGCAAAGGGGCTGCTCATCAGCGCGATCCGCGATCCAGACCCCGTCATCTTCTTCGAGCCCAAGCGCGTGTACCGCGCCGTGCGGGAGGAAGTCCCCGAGGACGAATACACGATCCCGATCGGCAAGGCGCGCGTCGTCTGTGAGGGCGGCGACCTGACCGTCATCAGCTGGGGGGCGAGCGTGATCCAGTGCATGCAGGCCCTGGAGAAGTCTTCGCGCAGCATCGAGCTCATCGACCTGCGCACGATCTATCCGCTCGACCTCGACACGATCGAGGCCAGCGTGAAGAAGACCGGCCGCTGCGGCGTCGTGCACGAGGCGCCGCTGACGGCCGGGATGGGCGCCGAGGTCGCCGCGCAGGTGATGGAGCGATGCTTCCTGCATCTGGAGGCGCCGGTCCAGCGCGTGACGGGCTTCGACACGATCATGCCCTACTACAAGCTCGAGCTCAACTACATGCCCGACGCCGCGCGCATCGCGCTGGCGATCGAGGACGCTGCGACCTACTGACGCCGATCGCCAGCCCCCACGCGGTTGCGGGCAGATTGTGCGCTCTAGGAAGCACAATCTGCCCGCAACCCGGGGCAAAGGGCGATTATCCTCTCCCCATGGCCGGACTCAAGCAACCTGCGGACAAGAGCCACTTCCTCCTTCCCGATCTCGGCGAGGGACTCGTCGAAGCTGAGCTCATTCGCTGGCTCGTGAAATCCGGCGACGCCGTCAAGGAGTCGCAACCCATCGCCGAAATGCAGACCGACAAGGCGCTCGTCGAGGTCCCGAGCCCGTGGGCGGGCACGATCAGCGAGCTCTGCGGCAAGGACGGCGACATCATCAAGGTGGGTGCAGCGCTGGTTCGCTACGCACCACAGGGTGCGAAGGCGCCTGCAGCAGCGACCGCCAACGCCACGACCGCCCCCGCGAAACCCGCGTGCGTTTCCGCGCAAGCCGCCTCCGGCGCAGGCGAAGACCAAGGCACCGTCGTCGGCAGCATGTCGGGCACTCTCGATGTCTCGGGTCGCTTCGCGCGACGCGCCGATGAGCACACTTCAGGTGCGACGCCAGGCAAGTCGCTCGCCACGCCGGCTGTCAGGCGCATCGCCAAGGACCTCGCCATCGACATCAATCGCGTCGACGGCACTGGTCGCGGCGGTCGCGTGACCGCCACCGATGTGGCGTCCTTTGCCGAGTCGGCCGCGGGCTCCACGCTCGCCGCCACCGGCATGAGCGCGCGCGCGGCACCGCTGCCCACGCCGCTTCCGTCGGTGGACAAGGACGGCGTCTCCCAGCGCATCCCCTTCCGCGGCGTGCGCCGCAAGATCGCCGAGGCGCTCGCGCGCAGCGTGCAGACCGCCGTCCACTTCACCGCCGTCGATGAAGCCGACATCACCGCGCTCGACGCCAAGCGCCGCGAGTACTCGCGCGTCATTGGCGAGAAACTCTCGACGCTCCCGTTCGTGATGCTCGCGGTCTGCCGCGCACTGCGCTCGTTTCCCAACCTCAACGCCAATGTCGACGATGCCGCGAGCGAGGTCCTTATCAAGGGCGTCATCAATCTCGGCGTCGCCGTCGATACGCCCAGCGGCCTCATGGTGCCGGTGATTCGTGACGCCGATCGCAAGTCGCCCATGGAACTTGGCATCGCGATCAAGTCGCTTGCGGCTAAGTGCAAGGACCGCTCGATCACGCGCGAAGAATCGCTCGGCGGCACCTTCACCATCTCGAATGTCGGCTCGTATGGCGGCATGTTCGCCACGCCGATCATCAACTACCCCGAGGTCGCCATCCTCGCCGCGGGCCGCTCGCGCGAACGGGTCCTCGTCAAGGACGGCAAGTTCTATGCGGGCCTCGTGCTCCCGCTCTCCATCTCCTGCGACCACCGCGTCGTCGATGGCGCCGAGGCCGTGCGGTTCCTCTCTGAAGTGATCCGCCTCCTTGAACACCCAAGCGAGTTCACCAAGTAGCGCGCCGCCTGCGGACGCGGCGATCATCCGCGACGCCGGCGACGCGCGGCTCGATGACTACCGCAACCTGCGCGAACGGGACCTCTCGGACGCGCGCCGCGCTGAGGGACTGTTCGTCGGCGAGACGATTCACATCGTCGAGCGCATGCTCGCGCAACCGGGACTCGCCCGCAGCGTGCTCGCATCCGAGCGCATGGTCGATCGCGTCGCGGCGTTGATCGCCGCCAGCGCGTCGCCGACCACGCCGCTTCTGGTCGCCACCGAGGCGATCATGGAGACAACTGCCGGCGTCCATGTGCATCGCGGCGTGCTGGCCATGGGCCTGCGCGCCAGACTCGACTCGCGTGCACCACTGTCGGCGCCGTTCGTGAACGCCCAACTCCTCCTCGCACTCGACGGCCTCAACAACATGGACAATGTGGGCTCGATCTTCCGCGCGGCTGCGGCCTTCGGCGTCGGCGGCGTGCTCCTCTCGCGCACGAGCCACGACCCGCTCT